>Ga0335395_10002679_pt1 | contig 11062 bp, 7 predicted proteins | sample MAT02_FD_205744 | JGI IMG/M metagenome (GOLD analysis project Ga0335395, IMG submission 205744) | Freshwater microbial communities from Lake Fryxell liftoff mats and glacier meltwater in Antarctica - MAT-02 (spades assembly) (version 2) ...
TGCGGTGCGGGCAGCCCTAGAAATGCAGCGATCGCTCCAAGACTTTAACGAGCGGCAGGATCGCCTCCAGCAACCCAGAATTTACATTGGTATTGGTATTCATCGGGGGGAAGTAATTATGGGAACCGTGGGTTTTACCTCCCGGATCGAATCTACGGTGATTGGGGATGCAGTAAATGTGGCGGCGAGGGTGGAGAGCCTCACCAGAATTTATGGCTGTGGGATTATTGCGACTAATGCGGTGACGACTAACCTTGCCTATCCAGAAAATTTTGATCTGCGTTTCATTGACGGAGCCGTGAAAGTTAAGGGCAAGGATGAGTCGATCGCCATCTACGAAATCACCGCTAATTCCCCTAGGACAACTACGGAGTAAAATATGTCTACAAGAATTGATCCAAAGATTTTTGATCGACTCGCCATCAGCCGAGAACAGTTAGAGGAATTTTGCCAAAGTTTTTAGGCAGACTCTGGTTTAGGCAGGGAAGAAGGATGAACTAATAGCTCTGCGGTGGAGCGTTTTTCTACCATGTCCTTCGTGATCAAACAACGGGTGACATCCTTGCGAGAAGGCAATTCATACATCACATCGAGCATCAACTCTTCGACAATACCCCGTAAAGCCCTTGCCCCAGTTTTCCGTCGATAAGCCTCTTGAGCGATCGCCCGAATGGCCTCCGGCTTGAAATCTAACTGGACATTATCCATATAAAGCAACTTCTGGTACTGCTTCACCAGGGCATTCTTTGGTTCCGTCAAAATTGCCATCAGCGTATTTTCATCCAGAGGTTCCAATGCTGCCACAATGGGAACCCGTCCAATAAATTCAGGAATCATCCCAAACTTGACAAGATCATCTGGCTCCAACTGTTTCAAGATATCCGCCGTGCGCTTATCCTTGGTCGCCGGATCCCCAGATTGGACAAAGCCCATAGATTTCTTGCCAGTCCGTTGCTCCACAACTTTCTCTAGACCTACAAAAGCCCCCCCACAGATAAAGAGAATATTGCTGGTATCAATCTGAATACATTCTTGGTAAGGATGTTTTCTTCCACCTTGGGGCGGCACATTGGCGATCGTCCCCTCCAACATTTTTAACAAAGCCTGCTGTACCCCTTCCCCAGACACATCTCTGGTAATCGAAGTATTTTCACTCTTGCGGGCAATCTTATCAATTTCATCAATATAGATAATTCCCCGTTGGGCTTCCTCCACATCTAGATCCGCCACCTGCAAAAGCCGTAGGAGAATATTCTCCACATCTTCCCCCACATAACCCGCTTCCGTCAGAGTCGTGGCATCGGCTACCGCAAAGGGAACATCCAGAATACTAGCAAGGGTTTGGGCGAGGAGAGTCTTACCACAACCTGTGGGGCCCATCAATAGAATATTTGATTTTTGGAGTTCTACCGTATCCTCGGCACTATTAGCGGTTTTGGTATTCTTGTTTTGTAAGAAACTCAGACGCTTGTAATGGTTATAAACCGCCACTGACAGGACTTTCTTCGCCTCATCTTGACCAATCACATGATCATCGAGATATTTCTTCAGTTCCCTAGGTTTAGGAATCTGCTGCATGACGATCCCCCCAGTTCTTTGCCTGCGCTTCTGGGTAGGTTCTGCCTTGGGAGCCGGGGGTTGGAGAGGACTACTGGAATCTAGTAGCTCCTCATCTAAAATTTCATTACATAGGTCAACACACTCATCACAGATATAAACCCCAGGCCCGGCAATTAGCTTGCGGACTTGCTCTTGGGATTTGCCACAGAAAGAACATTTTAGATGGGAGTCGTACTTAGACATAGCTGCCTCAGATTAATTAGTTGGCATTAGTAGGCATGAGTTTGAGGTTATGTAGGATTAGTTAGCCGCAGTATTTTCACGGGAAATTACTTGGTCAATTAGCCCATAGTCCTTGGCTTCCGCAGGAGACATAAAGAAATCACGCTCGGTATCTGCCTCAATTTTTTCTAGGGATTGTCTAGTGTGTTGAGCCAAGAGTTCATTGAGGATACGCTTATGATAGAGGATTTCCTTAGCTTGGATCTCAATATCTACAGCTTGTCCCTGCGCTCCGCCTAGGGGTTGGTGGATCATAATCCGGGCGCTGGGTAGAGCCATACGTTTCCCCGGAGTACCGCCAGATAGGAGGAAGGCTCCCATACTAGCTGCCAATCCATAACAAATGGTGACTACATCGGGGCGAATTTGCTGCATTGTATCGTAGATCGCCATGCCTGCGGTGACAGAGCCGCCGGGAGAGTTGATATAAATCTGGATATCTTTTTCGGAGTCTTCCGCCTCTAGAAATAGGAGCTGAGCAACTAGAGAGTCGGCTACGGTGTCATCTACAGGAGTGCCGAGAAAGACAATCCGCTCCCGCAACAGCCGAGAGTAGATATCAAAGGCTCTTTCTCCCATGCCTGACTGCTCTACGACCATGGGGATTACGGTGTTACTGGCTGTCCCTGATGCTGTACCCATGATAGAGGTGGTGGTCATTGTTGGAGCTTTAATGGATGTGCAGTCCCAAGGGTTGAGACTGGTAAAGTTTTGGTAGGGTGAGGTCGATCGAATCATATTGATTTTAGTGATTTCAGATTAATTCTCGGGGTGATTTCAGTAATTATTTTAGTAATTATTTTAGTAGTTCTGGGAACTTGGAAAGTCTGGCTAATTTTAAGGAGATGAAGATAGCCCCCAAGGTCGCCTACCTTTTCCCCTTCATTATGGCTTAGGATTAACTATTCTTCCACCACAGCTACCAGAAATACTACTTCTTTACTTCTCTATTTTTCTGATATTTTTACGAAATTACCTCGTTTAGGCAAACTATGGGTTTTTGGGGTCTGGAGTTTGGGAGTCTGGAATTTCATCTGAGATCTCATCTGGGATTTCAGAAGCTGATACCTCGATCGCTCCCTCTATCTCTTCAATAACTTGTTCTTGATCCAAATCCTCATCCAAATCCTCATCCAAATCCTCATCCAAATCCTCCTCATCTTCATCCACAAGGGTTCCTTCGGGGACTAATTCTACCTCTGCCTGCTCCACTAACCATTTTAGAGCATTTGCCTTAGTCATATCCTCTTGGAAAAACTCTTGCAATCTTCCCTTATCAACGTTATTTTTCTCTTGGATCTGAGAAATATAGCCGCTCACCGCCTCCTTTACCTCTACTTCTGAAGGAATTAGGGATTCTCGTTTAGCAACTTCTAAGAGCGCCAAAGTTTGTTGGAGGCTAGCCACAGCTTCTGGACGAGAGCGATTGCGCATTTCTGTAATAAAGGTATCGTTCATGATGCCATTAACATCCATCCCCATTTTTTCTAGCTGAGATATAGCCTGCCGGAGCATGAAGTTGGATTCATTGACAATCATCGACTCTGGTAAGTCCACCTCGACAATTTTGACTAGTTCTTTGGCGATCGCTTTCTCCTTAGCCGTCTGCGTTTCTTGGGTATTCCGATCCTCAAAGTTTTTTTGAATCGTGGCTCTCAACTCCTCTATGGTCTCAAACTCGCTAAATTCTAGAGCAAAGTCATCATCAAGGGCTGGTAATTCCTTTTCTTTGATTTCTTTGAGAGTAATGGTAAATTCCGCAGGCTTGCCCGCTAGGTCTTCTCGGGGATAGTCTTCTGGGAAATTCACAGGCAATTGCTTGGTTGTCTCTGTCTCCATCCCGACAATGCCATCGATAAACTCTTCAATGAAACGTCCTTTTTCTAACTCCAGTTGGAAATCTTGAGCCTCTCCTCCCGGTAGGGCTGTTTCTTCTCCCTCTAGCTTACCTAGGTAATCAATGATGACCACGTCCCCTAGTTGAGCACCTCTGCCTTCCACAGGCACAAGGGGAGCATTTTCCCGGCGCTTTTCTTCAAGAAATTCATCAACTTCTTCTTCCGTAACCTTAAGCTCTTCCACCGTGATCTTCAGACCCTTGTACTCGCCGAGGTTGACCACGGGAGGAACATCAAATTTCACAGTAAAAGTTAAAGGCTGACCGGGAATAAAGGTTTTCAGGATATCATCCATCTCCGTGGCAAGCTCGTACTCACTGATGGGATATATTTTTTCTTGGGTCAGGGCTTCCCGGAGACTATCTTGGAGGAGTTGCTCTAGGGTATTGGCTTTGATGCGGGACTCTCCTAGGCGCTGGATGAGGACTTTTTGCGGAACCTTGCCTTGACGAAACCCAGGAAGCTTCACATTTTGGGTCAGGCTTCTGACTACTTGTTCATAGACCTGTTGAGATTTTGCTGCCGGAACCTCAATTTGTAGCTGGACTTGACTTTGGGGTAATTTTTCCTGGGTAACTTTCATTGACTAACTATCTAATAACTGGTAATAATATTTTTGATACCTTTTCGGACTTAGCTGTGCTAGGGTTTTAAACAAGCTGAGGTATATCAAGGTTAAGTGTATCAAACTTTTTGATCTATCTCCAAGTTTTTGCTGGGGTTGCTCTAAAAAGTAGGCTTGAAGGGCTTTTTAGATCATCAATTTAGGCTTTATTTAAGGAGGCGTATTTTGTCTAAACCAGTACGGGTTGCTATTCTTGGGGCAACTGGGGCAGTGGGAACTGAATTGATTGCTTTATTAGCTGAACGCAACTTTCCTTTGGCTGATTTGCGGCTGTTGGCTTCGTCTCGATCGCAGGGACAGGTAGTGGAGTTTCAGGGAGAAAAATTAACCATTGAACCCGTCACCGAAGATTGTTTCCAAGACATTGATATAGTTCTAGCCTCTGCTGGCGGGTCTATTTCCAAAACTTGGCTCCCCAAGGCAGTGGCAGCCGGAGCGGTGGCGATCGACAACTCCAGTGCCTTTCGCATGGATCCCCTAGTTCCCCTCGTGATCCCCGAAATCAATCCCCAAGCCGCCCAAAGTCATCAGGGCATCATTGCCAACCCCAACTGTTCCACAATTTTGATGAACATGGCGGTGTATCCTCTGCACCAAGTCCAACCAGTCCAGAGAATTGTGGTAGCCACCTACCAGTCCGCCAGTGGAGCCGGAGCGAGAGCCATGGCAGAAGTGCAAACCCAAGCCCAAGATATCCTGAACGGCAAGCCTGCCCAACCGGAAATCTTTCCTTATCCCCTAGCGTTTAATTTATTTCCCCACAATTCACCCCTGAATTCTGAAGGTTACTGTGAAGAAGAAGTAAAGATGGTCAAGGAAACCCAGAAAATTTTTGGAGTCCCCGATCTGCGGATTACGGCTACCTGTATTCGAGTTCCAGTCTTACGAGCGCATTCCGAGGCAGTAAATCTCGAATTTGCCAGTCCTTTTTCTGTAGAGCAGGCAAGGGATTTAATCGCTAAAGCTCCGGGAGTGAAGCTAGTAGAAGATTGGGCAAAGAATTATTTTCCCATGCCCATAGAAGCAAGTGGCAAAGATGAAGTGCTAGTGGGTAGAATCCGTCAGGATATTTCCCATCCTTGTGGGTTAGAATTATGGCTGAGTGGCGATCAGATTCGTAAAGGTGCTGCGCTCAATGCTGTGCAAATCGCTGAACTGTTGGTAAGTAAAGGCTGGCTCCATTCTGCGCCCGCAACTGCCCTAGCCGTTTAGTTATTCAACTTAGTCACTAAACAGTCATTAAATATAGTCTCGTTTAGTAATTTTGAAGTAGTCTAATAAATACAGGCTAAGAATAATACAGACTAAGGGCATAGTCTAAGAACATAGTCTAAGAATCAATATAGGCAAGAGGAATGTGGTAGAACTAGGTCGGGTTATTACGGCAATGATTACGCCGTTTCATGAGGACAAGAGTGTTAACTATCAAGTTGCAGAGGAATTAGCCGCCCACTTGGTAGCCCACGGTACAGATGCGATCGTGGTTTGTGGAACTACAGGAGAATCTCCTACCCTGACTTGGGAAGAGGAGTTTGAGTTGTTTCAGGTGGTACAAAAAGCAGTGGCGGGTAAGGGGAAGGTTATTGCCGGAACTGGGTCTAATTCCACCCAAGAAGCGATCACTGCCACGACAAAAGCTGCTAAACTAGGATTAGATGGTTCTCTCCAAGTAGTGCCTTACTACAATAAACCACCTCAAGCAGGCTTATATCAGCACTTTGCAGCGATCGCCAAAGCCTGTCCAGACTTTCCCTTGATTCTCTACAACATTCCCGGTAGAACTGGACAAAACCTATTGCCAGAGACCGTTGCCCAACTGGCAGAGATTCCGAATATTGTGGCAATTAAAGAGGCAAGTGGTAGTCTTGATCAAGTCAGCCAAGTCCGATGCCTGACTCCCCCAGAGTTTCGCATTTATTCTGGAGATGATTCTCTGACACTGCCTATGCTGGCGGTGGGGGGCTACGGAGTGATTAGTGTGGCAAGTCATTTGGTAGGAGAGAGATTACAAGAAATGATCCAAGGATTTGAGGCGGGGAATCATCAACTAGCAAGGTCGATTCACTGTCAATTATTTCCCCTGCTTAAGGCTTTATTTGCCACTACCAACCCCATACCCCTCAAGGCAGCTTTGGAAATGCAGGGATGGCAGGTCGGAGAATGTCGATCGCCCCTCAGTCCTTACCCAGAGGAATGGCAGCCGAGCCTAGAAAAGTTATTAAAGGAGCTACAACTAATTTGAGCTATCTAAACTATTGTTTGGACTACAAGAATTTAACTACAAGTCTTTCATGATTAAACATTTCTCTAAGAAATCTCCTCAGATGTTTTCTCGATTCCATTTTTTTAGCAAGTTTGTGATCAAAATTCTTACCAAAGCCAGATCAAACTTAGAGCAATCCAATTTTATTGTTTTTTCTCTTTCTAAATTTCCCTCTCAGCAGTGTTCTCGTTCTCAAGGGATTATTTAGTCCGAAGTTTTGCCTTTCCAAATCAGCTATTCCCTAGATATTAACCCTAGCTTCGGTTATTCATCTCGTAGGAATTAATAGCCAAGTCTTTCATCAATGGAAGTTAACTAATCAAAGTTAGTCAATCAAACTCAACTACCCCCAAATCAAACACAAATCAAACACAAATTAACTATCAATCAACCAAAACTATTAACCATTAATCAAAACCAACCAAGTTATGCTAAACAATCAAAATTCTGTAACCCCAACTAACAATATGCCAATTCTCAATCAAGGAGTAAAGTTGAATAACCAAAATGGTAAAGTCATCATTCAAAACGGCAAAGCGGCTAGTTCTGCTAGTCCTAATTTCCAAGGTCTAAAAATTATCCCCCTCGGCGGCTTGCATGAGATCGGGAAGAATACCTGTGTGTTTGAGTACCAAGATGAAATTGTCTTGCTAGATGCGGGAATTGGGTTTCCGGCGGATGGGATGCCGGGCATTAATGTCGTGCTACCGGACATGACCTATCTCCGGGAAAATCGCCACAAAATCAAGGGGATGATCGTTACCCACGGTCATGAAGACCACATTGGCGGTATTCCCTACCATCTGAAGCAGTTTGATATTCCCAATATCTATGGACCTCGTTTGGCTATGGCTTTGCTGGCAGGGAAGCTAGACGAAGCGGGAGTTGCGAACCGGACGACCCTCCATAATGTTGCCCCACGGGAAATGGTACGCATGGGTTCCCATTTTTTGGTGGAATATATTCGGAATACCCACTCGATCGCCGATAGCTTCACCGTCGCCATCCATACTCCTTTGGGCGTAATTATCCACACTGGAGATTTCAAGATCGACCATACACCAGTGGATGGGGAATATTTTGATTTGCAAAAACTGGCAGAACATGGGGAAAAGGGTGTGCTGTGTTTGATCAGCGATTCTACCAATGCGGAAGTGCCGGGACATACTCCTTCGGAGGCTTCGGTGCGCCCCAATCTTGATCGAATTTTCGCAGAAGCTGAGGGGCGGATCATGGTGACAACCTTTGCTTCTTCTGTCCATCGGGTGAATATTATTTTGCAGTTGGCTCAAAAGCGCGGGCGAGTCGTGGGAGTCGTGGGCAGGTCGATGCTCAATGTGATTGCCCATGCCCGGACTCTAGGTTATATCAAATGCCCTGATAGTCTTTTTGTACCCCTCCATTCCCTGCGGCAGTTGCCAGATAATAAGGTCTTAATCCTAACCACTGGTTCCCAAGGTGAAACTATGTCGGCGATGACCCGGATTTCTCGTGGTGATCACCGGGAGATTAAGGTCAAACAAGGAGATACGATCGTATTTTCAGCGAACCCAATTCCCGGCAATGCTATTCCTGTGGTCAATTGTATCGATCGACTCATGATCCTTGGTGCGAAGGTCGTCTACGGTAAAGACAAGGGCATTCACGTTTCTGGACACGGTGCTCAAGAAGACCACAAGCTGATGCTAGCCCTGACTAGACCGAAGTTTTTTATCCCTGTCCACGGCGAACACCGGATGTTGTTGAAACACGCCGAAATGGCGCACAGCATGGGGATTCCTAAGGAGAATATGGTGATTATTGACAACGGGGATGTGGTGGAACTATCTGCCGATCGCATCCGGGTTGGGGGTAAGGTTCCCTCCGGGATTGAACTGGTCGATCGTAACGGGATTGTCCATCACCACGTCATGAAGGAACGGCAACAACTAGCAGAAGATGGGGTACTAACCATTGCAGCGGCAGTGGATTGGGAAGGAAAACTCCTAGCAAACCCAGAAATTCACCTCCGGGGGGTAGTTTCCAGTGTGGAACGAAATCTCCTCCAGCAGTTGGTATTGCGCACCATTGAGCGGACTTTGGGCGATCACACTCCCGAATTTATCAAATCCCTTGAGGATGAATCCCTTGCGGATTGGGTCGGCTTGAAGGCGCAAATCGAAACCGCCCTGCAAAGAATGCTCCGCCGGGAACTCCAAAATAGTCCTCAACTAGTATTCCTACTCCAAAACCCAGAGCCACCAACCCCGAAGGATACAGGCAGAAGAAAGCGCTCTGCTGCTAGAGTTGCTTCCCCTATTAGTTAATTTGGCTCATCAGGTAAAACTAACATGACTATTTTTCTGGCTGGAGCTAGTCGGGGTGTCGGGCGAGAGATTGCCCAAATCTTGATCAATCAACAAAAATCTCTGGTTGCCTTGGTTCGATCGCCCAACCCAGAACTAGAATCCTTGGGAGTTAAATTGATCCTTGGGGATGCTCTCGATGCCGAGGTAGTAACTTCAGCCATGACAGCCCAACCCTTAGAAGCGGTAATTAGCACGATCGGCGGACTGCCCAAGGATGGGGTGCGAGCCGATTATTTAGGCAATAAAAACCTGATTGATGGGGCGGTGCAGGCTGGGGTGAAGAAATTTATCCTGATTACTTCCCTTGGCACAGGTAATAGTGCAGCCGCTATTCCTCCTAGTGCCTACGAAGCCCTGAAACCCGTCCTCCTAGAAAAGGAGCAGGCAGAAAATCATCTGGCTAACAGTGGCTTAAGTTATACGATTATTCGTCCCGGTGGTTTGAAGTCGGAGCCAGCCACGGGAACAGCAGTGTTAACTACGGATCCTTCTGTAGCGGGATCCATTCATCGGCTAGATGTGGCGGCTTTAGTTTGTCAATGTCTGGATTCTGCTGCCAGTAATGGACAAACCCTAGGGGCGTTCGATCGAACCATGATCTACGGCACTCCAGAATTTACGGAATTTGTCCCTTAATTTTTTCGAGATCAATAAAATTCTCTAATAATAATTCTTAAATCCTTAATCAGCTTAGGCATCTAGGTTTAGGATTAGTTAACTATGGAATTATTCAATAATTAGGATTTAGCTCTATGTGGTTAGGCTCTGTAAAGAAAAGAATTGGGACGATCAGTAAATTTTTGGCGTTGTCCTGTTTATGTTGTTTTTTGATTGTCAGTTGTGGGGGCGCTCCAACTAGTAGTGGTGGTTCTAGTCCCGGAACTCCTGCTGGTAATTCTCGCACGGCAGTCGATCGCCTCGTGGTGGCCTCTGTGGAAAAACCTCGTACCCTAGACCCCGCCGATGGTTATGAAGTGGCTATTAGCGACATTATCACTAGTCTGGGCGATCGACTCTACACCTACAAAGACGAAACCGATGAAATTCTGCCCCAGCTTGCCACGGCTCTGCCCACCATTAGCGAAGATCGCTTAACCTACACAATTCCCCTCCGGGAAGGAGTTGTCTTCCACGATGGCGAACCTTTCAATGCCAAAGCGATGGCTTTTTCCCTCGAAAGATTTGTCAAAAATGGCGGGAAACCCAGCACCCTCCTGTCGACCATCATGGATACAGTTACAGCTACGGGAGATTATGAAATTACCATCAAGCTCAAGGCTCCCTTTGCGCCCTTCCCTTCCCTACTAGCGTTTCCGGGCTTGTGTGCAGTTTCCCCCAAGGCTTACGAAATTGGCGAGGGGAAATTTAAGCCCAATGAATTTGTGGGTACAGGCCCCTATAAGCTCAGTTCTTTTGCGCCTAATCTGGTGAAGGTTGATGCTTTTGAGCAATACTGGGGTGAGAAACCACCCTTGAAGGGAATTGATTTTACTCTGTTGGGGAGTGCCGCAAATCTCTACAACTCCTTTACCACTGGGGAAGTAGACCTTGCCTTCCGGGATTTGGATGCATCGCAAATCTTGAGCTTGAAGGAAGAAGCTACTGCCAAGGGATTTCAAACTATTGAGAAGCCTAGTAGCGGCTTAAATTATCTGGTCTTGAATACTCAGCTCGCACCTTTGGATCAAGTGGAAGTCCGCCAAGCGATCGCCTCAGTGATCGATCGTCCCCTAATTATCGATCGAGTTCTTAAGGGGCTAGCTTCTCCTTCCTATAGCATTGTGCCGACCACTTTCGCCGCCAGTGTGCCAGCATTTCAGGCTCCCTACGGTGATGGGAATGTGGCTAAAACTAAGGAGTTGTTAACGAAGGCGGGTTTTTCTAAGGAGAAGCCCTTTGAGTTGCCCATGTGGTATTCGGCAACATCTCAGGAACGGGAGTCGATCGTCGCCCTCCTGAAGGAATACGTAGACCAAAAGCTAGAAGGGATCATGACCATCAAGCCCGAACCAGTGGAACCAACGACCCTCTTTGGCAATATTGAAAAAGGCATTTATCCTAGCTATCTAATTTCTTGGTATCCAGA
>Ga0335395_10002681_pt1 | contig 11061 bp, 9 predicted proteins | sample MAT02_FD_205744 | JGI IMG/M metagenome (GOLD analysis project Ga0335395, IMG submission 205744) | Freshwater microbial communities from Lake Fryxell liftoff mats and glacier meltwater in Antarctica - MAT-02 (spades assembly) (version 2) ...
CCGTCGATCGCGCTTCGCAAGAATGGTTTAGAAATCACGGATGTGGCATTAGATCAAGTCGCCATCCATGACACGTTGGTCATCTATCCGCATGACCTCTGCCTACTCCAGGGCTTGATGGACGCGAAGTACTAGCCCTCGTAGCAAGTCTCGAGCGCTATTCAAAGCATCCTTTGGCCAGCGCGATCATCAATGCGGCTAGCGAAGCGAAAATCACGTTGATGGAAGCGACCGATGTTGCGGAAGTTCCAGGAAAAGGGTTGCGCGGAGAGATCTCTGGTCACAAGCTGCTGGTGACAAGTCGCAATAAATTAATCGACTTGAAGATCGACGGTGCTGAATTGCTTCCTCCTCTAGCTGGAGGTCTGGAGTGTGTCATTATCATCGACGGTCGATTGGCTGCTACGCTGCGTTTTCGCGATGCGCCGCGCGCTGAAAGTCGCTCGTTTTTTAAGCATCTTGGTCCCAAACATCAGTTTCAACGCATCATGATTGTTTCCGGTGATCGCGAATCCGAAGTTAAGTACTTAGCGGACCAAGTGGGGATCACAGAAATCTATGCGGAAAAAAGTCCCGAGGAAAAATTGACCATCGTCCGCAATGAAACGACGAAATCAAAAACACTGTACGTTGACGACGGAATCAACGATGCGCCCGCCATGATGGCTGCTACCGTGGGAATGGCAATCGGCCAAAACAGTGATGTCACTTCCGAAGCCGCAGGTGTCGTCATCATGGACAATTCATTGACCAAAGTTGACGAATTCATGCATATCAGTCGCCGGATGCGGACCATTGCCCTACAAAGCGCCGTGGTCGGTATGGTTCTCAGCATAATTGGAATGGGCTTTGCAGCTACTGGGTATATGAGTCCCGTCGTCGGAGCGATCGCACAAGAAGCAATCGATGTCTTGGCGGTCCTCAACGCATTGCGAGCCGCATTCCCGCCGAAAGTCATTCATGATCTCTAGAAACATGCCCTCCTGAACCTCAGGCGCTAGTTTTACAAATATTTCCATCATATCCAATTCAAAGATAGCCCCCTTTGTTTCCACTTGAAATCGGCTGATGCCTCAGGGTTAAACGTCGCTCCCTCCAAAAAACTTCCGTTAGGTCACAACTATGATTAGCAATGCACTCGAAGAAAACCACACGTATCGAATTCCAACCGGATTGACAATGCGTGCTGTCGAGTATGACCAATATGGCGATGCGAGCGTTCTCCATGTCGCGGATCACCCGATTCCACAACGGCTACCAGGTCAATTATTGCTTCAAGTGTTGGCTTCGAGTGTGAATCCGATTGACTATAGGTTTCGACGTGGAGATATGAAGCTGCTGATACCCTTCGGTTTCCCACGGGTGCCGGGCTACGATGTAGCAGGATTCGTAGTCGAAACAGACAGCGGAAGTGCTTTCGAAGTTGGTGATCGCGTAATGGCCTTTCTTGACCATACCCGCGGCGGTGCGTTAGCAGACTATGCTGCTTGTGCTGTTTCGTGCGCAGCCAAGATTCCAGACACAATGTCGATGGAGGAAGCCGCAGCGATTCCCTTGGCTGCAACGACCGCGCTGCAATCGCTTCGAGACCACGGTAAGATTAAAAGCGGGCAGTCGGTGCTCATTAACGGTGCAAGTGGTGGTGTCGGGATCTTTGCAGTGCAAATTGCAAAGCATTATGGTTGTCACGTTGACGCGGTCGCAAGCGGACGCAATCGCGAGTTTTGTTTGTCGCTCGGCGCTGATCACTTTTATGATTACGAAAAGGATGACTTTACCAAGTCCGAAGAAAGATGGGACATTATTTTTGATGTAGCAGGTAAAGCTCATTTTCGCGAAGCACGAGCTGTCTTGAAAGAGGGCGGGCATTTCGTTTCAACCGAGCCGAACGTGAAGGGAATCTTGATGACAATACTTACCTGGCCGCTCTCGAAATCAGGTCAAGTGATGCTCGCCGTTCCATCAGGCGATGATCTTCGAGAACTCATCCGGCTCTATGAGCTCGGTAAATTGCAAGTCACCATTGATAGCCAATTTCCGTTCGAACAAGCCGCTGATGCCCATCGTCGCATCGAAGCAGGGGTTGATCATGGCAAGGTAGTGCTCACGAATGTTGGTAATGAGTGATAAATCGATCGCTTCCGTAGTCGAACTCGGCAGATTTTGGATTTGTACGATAGCTTCTAAAGCCTATTGACTTCGGCTACATAAAAATCGGGAATAGCTTAATCAAGGATCAAGAAGGCGTAAGTGATACAGTTTTTTAATAAAAGGGGCACACCGAAGAAGCAAATTTATCGACCTTCTATAAGGGACTTCGATTAGCATCTCCGGTTATCGCAGGTTCGTACCCGATGAATATCGATTTCGAATGTACTCCATTCCAATCATTGCGAGTACGCACGGGGCTTCCGCTGGGAGTGCAATTCGAAACAGTACTGGAAAATCCGCCGATTGTTAGATTCTATCGCAGCTTAAATGTCGCCCCTTAAATTTCGCGTTGAGCGGGCTCCAACTCATCAAATAATTCTCGCAAACGTTGAAGCGCGACGGGCTTGGTAAGATGGTGATCGAAGCCAGCATTAAAAGCTGTTTCACGATCGGAAGGTTGTCCGTAGCCAGTCATGGCCACTAGGTGGACACCGCTAAGATCCGCTCGCTGACGAATTCGTCGAGCCAACTCGTGACCGTCCATTTCTGGCATCGAAACGTCAGAAAATACGATGTCCGGCTTGAACGAATCCAGCATTTCAAGCGCTATCTTCCCGCTCTCGGCAACTCCAACAGTGTGCCCTAAATTCACCAACAGTTGTTCCGTAACGACTCGCATCGCACGCATGTCATCGACGATTAAAATGCGACACTTCCGGGAAGAAAGGCCGGTAACTGTCTGAGGCGTTAAGCTCTCAAGCTGGATACCAGTCGCAAGAGGCAATTGAACGGTGAACGTGCTACCAAGATTAGGACCCTCACTTTCAGCGTTCACGAATCCACCATGCAGTTCAACCAGGGTCTTTACCAAAGCTAAACCAATCCCAAGCCCTACAGACCTTCGATTATGAGCACCTTCAATTTGGGAGTACATCTTAAAGATGTCTTGCAACCGTTCGGCAGCAATACCAATCCCATCGTCCCGTATTCGAAGGAGGACAAAACTGTCGCGAACATCTAGCTCTAAAACGATCTTGCCTCCTATTCGTCCATACTTGGCTGAGTTATTTAAAAGATTGCATACGACTTGAGTCAATCGGCTCCTGTCGCCGCAAACACAAGCGGCATTGCTTCGATCGACCACCTCCAGCGAGAGCCCATTCTCAGAAATCAGAATTATCGATTCTTCGATCGCCGTGTCGACGATTGCTTTAACGATGCATACTTGCTTATCCAAAACCATTTTGCCGCAACCAATTCGCGAAACGTCCATCAGGTCGTCAACCAAGTGAACGATCTGCTCTACCTGACGAGCCATCATGGCGCGCACGTTTTCCGCATCCTCCCCCAGTTTCATCATTGCCAAGAGTTGTAGCCCATTCTGAATGGGTGCAAGCGGATTTCGAAGCTCATGAGCTAATGTTGCTAGAAAATCATTTTTGCGTTCGTCCATTTGGAAAAGTCGGTCCGATCGGACACCCGGCTGTTCTGGAGTTGCTGAAGAATCATTGAACCCAATTGTGGATTTTGTCATTTCCGGATGGCTCCTATATGCCCGTAATACGTCAGAATCATCTGCCAGATTTTTTGATTCTCTCGGAATAGACAGAAATAAAAATCGCGAGTTTCCGTAAAGCGAACTGGCGGATTCCACCAAGATAAGCTTCATCGTTGGACTCGCAACGCACAAGGTCAATTGCGGATCCGCAAAAATTTTGCGAATCCGCTAGATCTATCTGTCATAAATGGGTTAAAAGAGTTTAATTAGGCGAAGGTCAGTTCTGCCGTTACCAACACGACGAGAACGCTCGTGCTTTGTACTGGAGTATTCGGACCAAATTTCCCATGCGAAAGTTTGAAGGCCGCACAATGTGTTCTCTTGAATCGCTAGGTCTAGCGGACGCTTACCGGCATCCCGTTGAAGCAGCCGTGGAAGTCATCGAAACCCATATTTCCTGGGTATTCTTGGCGGGCGACTTTGCCTATAAAATCAAGAAGCCGATTAAAAATGGTTTTCTTGATTACTCATCGTTAGAGCTGCGAAAACAATTCTGCGAAGCGGAGCTTAGACTCAACCACCGCTTCGCTAAGGATCTCTATCTCGGTGTCGTTGCGATTGTGAACGACCATGGGCAATTGAGGATCGATGGCTCGGGAGAGCCGATCGAGTATGCGGTTAAGATGAAGCGATTTCCGGCAGATGCTTTGCTAAGTCACCGTTTGGATCACGGCTTAGTGACTCTCCAAGATGTGCGGCAATTGGCAGCCCGCATTGCTGACTTTCATCAACACGCGGCGCACGCTTCGACATCATCGCCGTTTGGATCGCCGGAACTGGTCTACCAGGAAACTCTCGATAACCTTCAGGAGATTGCAAAGTCCAAGATCGATCGACTTTCCGACATGCTCGCATCGCTTCGTCATTGGACCGAGACCAAATATGCTTCGCATCAAGAAAATTTTCAGAGTCGTAAGTTAGGTGGCCATATTCGGGAGTGCCATGGCGATTTGCACTTGAGCAATATCGTACAGTGGCAAGACGAGCTAATCCCTTTTGACGGAATCGAGTTTTGCGATGAGTTTCGTTGGATTGATACCCTCAGCGATGCAGCGTTCACCGCTATGGATTTTGCGGCTCGCGGGCGGATGGATTTCTGCCATAGCTTTTGTAATGCGTACTTCGAAGCTACAGGTGATTACGAAGCGATTCCAGTTTTGAATTGGTATTTGGTTTATCGAGCTATGGTACGCGCGAAAGTCGCCTCACTACGATTCGCGCAGACCGAGTCCAACTCGCTCGATCATGCCAAAGCAGAAGCCGATGTCGAGACTCTAGTGACCCTGGCTAAGCAGTTGTCAGATACGGGCAACAGTCAACCGTGCCTTTGGATTACCAATGGTGTCAGCGGTAGCGGCAAGACGACTGGATCGGAGCAGATCGTGCAACAGAACGGTGCAATTCGTATTCGAGCCGATGTAGAACGCAAGCGACTTGCGGGATTGAAACCTGTCGATCGGTTAACTCACAACAATGAAGGCATGGGAATGCTTTACTCCGATGAAATGAATTCAAGAACTTATCAGCGGCTAGCTGAACTTGCTGAGCAAATGATTCGAGCTGGAACCAGTGTGATTGTAGATGCAACCTTCCTTTTGAAACGCCAACGCACTCTCTTCGCGGATGTAGCGCATCGACTTCAAGCTCCTTTCCGTATTCTCGCATTCCAAGCGGGTCCCCAAGTTTTAAGGCAACGCATCACGAATCGCATGGCAGAGAACAAAGACGCATCGGACGCGGACTTGGCAGTCCTGGAATTACAGCTTAAAAACCAGCAGCATCTCGATGCTGATGAAAGGAAGCGAGCCACTTTATACGACACCAAGGGAAATCCACGGTAATAGTTTTTGGATGCAAGGGAGCGAAGGATGGTGACCACCTGTCTCGTTCTACAAAATATTAGGACATTGGTCCTAATCTATCCCTGGTATTTTCCACTCGGCCGCTTGTCTGAATGCGATACGATTCGCGGGTTTTTTGTGTTTTCTAACCTTGGCGTTTTGGTCTATATTAAAACTCAGAGGTTCAAAGCAAACTATGGTTACGACGCAAAAGGTATATAGGATGCTCGGCAACGAATCGTTGTGGGAGATCGCGGTTCGATGCCACGAGCTTTTTCAGCAGGCTGAGATTCCGCATTCGATTTGTGGTGGTGTAGCAGTTTGTTTGCATGGTTATCAACGCAATACGACTGATGTCGACTTTATCATTAACGCTCATGATTCTGAACAAATTAAAGAACTGTGGATGGCATCGGGTTACGAATGGGATAGAAAGGAAAAGAAGTTCCGCAGTTCAAGTGGGATCGCCGTACAGTTCCTGATATCTGGCGACAAAGCGGGAAAAGGTTCTGAAGTAATGATTCCCGAACCGATTGGTGAATTGAACATCGAAGAGCGCGAAGGACTTTCCGTCGTTAAACTCTCGCGTTTGATTGAGATGAAGATCGCTTGTGGAACTGGCAGCGTGAGACGCACGCACAAGGATTTTGCAGATGTCGTCGAGCTCATCGCAACTCGAAACCTGGATAGTTCTTTCGCACGTTTTCTACACAAATCTCTTCGGAAGACCTTTAGAGATCTGGTCCACAGTGCTCAGTCTGAGAGCTGAGGTCATGCATGGCCCGACAAGAATAACTACCAGGTAGAGTGTTCTGCTGAGTCGTCCACGTATGAATTGAAGCGTGGAATTATTTTCTCTTTCTGGCGAGCACACGCGATACAAGCTGTTGCATATGGGACCGCCTGAAGCCGGGCGAGCGGTATTGGCTTGTCGCAGACGTCGCAGTCCCCGTAGCGGCCTTCTTTCATTCGGTCGAGGGCTTCTCCAATATGACCAAGTTCCCTACTCTCGACCTGAGCCAGTTGACTACTGATCTCATCCTGTGCGGTGTCCATCGCGATGTCGACGACGTCGCCACCCTCGGTGGATAATTGTTGGAGTAGACTAAGGTCTCCGGCGAGTGCCTTTCTCAAAGCTTCTCGGCGAAGTAACAAGACGTCACGAAGTTTGGTTAAAGAATCTTTTCGTGTCATGATCTTTCCGGGCAACGCCCGATTCCTGTGGAGCTGGTCCTATGGAACTAATTGTTGAAACCCATTTGTTCAACTCTGATTACTCCGCCGGTTAAAGGCGTTTTTCTATTTCCATCAGTACCCTCCGAATGGGGGTCGTGACGGTGGTTGGTGTACTATAGGCCGCAAACAGCCGTCGAAACGACGAATTTGTTATGTAGTCCTCAAAATTTTTAATCGAAAACAGTTCGGCTGCATTTTGAAATCATCTCAAATGCTTACGAATATGAACCTTACGTCCTAAAGATCACCTTGGTTCAAACTGAGTCAGAATTGTGATTTTCTCTGACTCGAGGCGAGACATTTACCTAAAAACGATGCGAAACAAGGCAAATTGAGTCAAGGTTTCAGGTAGGAATTGAGAGACTAGGCAATTTTGAAGAGCGTCGTTTAACCTGTGAATTAGACGGTGAATTTCACTAAAACAGCCGTTCGCCGCGAAAATTTCTGATCGACGATTCATATTTTTCCGGCTCTAAGCAAACTTCTGGGGTTCTAGGTTCCGATGATACGAGTTGCAGAGAGGGTCCGAAAAAATCCGCAGCCAGACTTTATAGAGCCGGCCAGTATGCAAAAACAATTCACCATAGCAGCCGATCCGAAGTCGTGTCACGCATTCGAATCGACACGTTTGAGCGATGCCCGCGTCTACGATGCAGTTGGCAACGATGCCCCCGGCTGCGATTTCGATGCAACTTTCGGCCAGATCGATTGGATTGCAGAGACTGGGGAAGTCAAGAAGTCCTGGCAAATTGAGTGTGAAAGCGTCACCATTGGCTCGAACAATGGTTGCTCTATCGTAATACCTTCAATGGGGCTTGAAGCCTTTCACGGATCTGTGTCCTTTGGCAGAAACCATATCCTTGTTCAGGCCATCGAAGGCTCGATTAAGATCTCGGGGCGACAAATTCGAGAATGGTTGATCGATGAACCGACCTACATCTTTTTCGGTGCTGCCAAGATTCAGGTGACTCCTGCGTCTTTCTTGAAGAAGCAATTCGCTTCACATCGACTTACCCCAGGTGATGTCAGCGATCAGGCTGCTCGGATACAGGCTTTAGCAAATGGCTCTTCCTTGGAGGTCGATGTTTCTCACAGGGACTCCGATCTGGCAATGAATTCTTCATCGCCGACTATGCCTCCTCCGACTACGTTGAATGCTCCTTCCCCGGCAAGCTTGAACGCTGCGGAAGTTGCATACGAGATGAAGGCGGTCTTCGGACCACTCCAAATTTCTTTGGAAGCAATTCGCAGTAGTGTAGTCGATGGTTTGCGCGACTTGTCGACCAATCTTACAGAACGTTATGAACAGCGATTTCAAGACACCTCAGCGGTTATCGATAGCCGATTCGAACGACTGGAAGGTTTGTTGGTTTCAAGTCAATCATCGTCGGGGCGCGATGCGGCTAAAAACGACGAATTTAAATACGACGAACCTAGATACGACGAACCTAGATACGACGAACCTAGATACGACGAACTTAGATACGCAGAACCTAAATTCGATCAGCCTCAATATGCTTCACCTGAATACGCTCCGGCAGAGCACGAGGAGCCAATCGCTGCTGTCGATGCACAGAACCACAATACTTATCAATCATTTGAAGCGATTCCAACGGTCGACGTCCACCAATCACCAGAGTATGTCGCCTCGCTCGATATTCCCGTTCTGCAGACGACTACATCGTTATCCGATGAGGAATTTTTCGGTGTCCACGCATTGGATGCTTCCATTGCGGATGCTTTCATTGCGGATGCTTTCACTTCGGATACTTCCAAAGGCGAAGATGCCACGAATCAATATCCACGTGCGGACTTTTCGGAGTCTTACGAATCTCAAAATGAAATGGTCGGCAACGAGCATGCCACCTACCACGACTCGCGTTTTGAGACCTCTGATTTCGATCCGGTCGAATCAAGTGCGAGCCAGAATGAGCACGAAGCTTCCGTTTCCACTGTAGTAAATCGAGAGATGGATCTCGAGATGCCTGCATGGTTTACGGCTCCGACGGCTGATCCGTCGCAATCCGACGATATGTATGTCGATTCCACCGCTGAAAATCTCGATGGAAATCGCGACAAAAGTTTCGTTGAAAATTTCGCTCAGCACATCGCTGAAGAAGGCTTCTCGCATTCGGCTGCCGATACCTTTGGGGAATCTCGAAAGATTTATGAATCGGCGTTACTTGAAGAACTGAGTTATCCTGAATCGAGCGAAACAGATTTGGATTCGGATTCAAATCCGAATTCGAATGACTTAGGTTATTATTCGCCTAGTCTAAGTGTGACACCATTTGCGGCAAACGAGGAAACGACGCACCAGGAAATTGATGACTCGCACGTATCGTCCCATGAGGAATTTTTGGACTCGCATGAGTCGTTGCCTATTCAGGAATTCTCTGAAGCACTGGGCGGTGAAGAGGAAGAATCGATCGAAGTTTATATGCAACGGTTGCTTAAGAGAGCCAAAGGGTCGACTGATAGTTCAACTTCTATTCGACCGAGCTCGGCTGATGTTGGCAAAGAAAAGTCGGTTGCGAGCAAGGAAAAGTCTGTTGTTCAAAATCAGGCCGCCCGGTCGACAGATCCTATTGACCCGACAAGATTGTCCCAGGCGCGCCCCGTAACAAACGATTTTGAAAGCGATTTGGGGGCGGAGCGTAAGCTTTACGGCGCCATGCCAAAAGCGACAGAGGACCAGCCGATGTTAGCTCGTACCACGCCACGAGTAAGCGTCGAAGATCAGCAACAAAGTCTCATCGCCCTCCGCGAATTGGCCAACCATACCGCGAGAAAGGCGATCACGCTGAACACTCAAAAGCGGATGGAAGGGCATTTCTATGGAAAACTGGTCATTTCCGCATCCGGTTTTGTTGGCGGAACTATCGTGCTGGCGATCAATGGCCTCACCCCGAACGTGGCAATGGCGGGTATGATATGTGCTTACGCCGTCTTCGTGTTGTGGGGCTATGATGCTTGGAACCACAGTCGACGGCTAGTCGCATCAAAAAAAGAGGACGAGGTTGAAAACGAATAGCACGAATGTTCGATTAGGACTTATCCAATCGACTTGTTCCGAGTCACGCCCAGCGAATCTTGAAAAAGCCATTGCCCAAGTGCATGAGGCAGCCTCACTGGGCGCAAAGATTATCTGTCTACAAGAACTCTTTACTGGGCAATATCCTTGCCAGTCGGAAGACTACGAACACTTCACTTGGGCCGAGCCTATTCCAGGACCGACGACCGATCGGCTGAGTCAAACGGCGGCCGAGCTTCAGGTTGTGATTACCGGCTCGATCTTTGAACGTCGAAGCCATGGTCTTTACCACAACACTGCAGTCGTTTTCGACGCAGATGGATCCCAAGTAGGAATGTATCGCAAGATGCATATTCCCGATGACCCGTTATATTACGAGAAGTTTTACTTCACGCCCGGCGATACCGGATTCACGGTTGCAAAGACCCGTTATGCGACAATTGGAGTTGGCGTTTGCTGGGACCAGTGGTATCCGGAAGCGGCGCGGCTTTTTGCGTTGGCAGGAGCCGAGATTATTTTTTATCCAACTGCGATCGGTTGGAACGCGATTGATAAGCCTAAGTATGGGGTGAGTCAGCACGTTGCTTGGGAAACGATGATGCGTTCTCACGCGATCGCGAACGGTTGTTTTGTCGCCGCCCCAAATCGTGTTGGGTTCGAATCAGAAATTGAATTTTGGGGGGCCTCCTTTGCATTTGATCCTTATGGAAACTTGTTGCATCGCGCTTCGCATACCGAGGAAGCAATTGTGATTGTCGACTGCGACTTGACAACCATTGATGCTGCAAGAACCCATTGGCCATTTTTACGAGATCGTCGAATCGACGCTTACCAAGACCTCACCAAAAGATGGATCGGACCATGAGCGAACCGACAACATTATCGATAACGGACGATCGTATCACCGCCTCTCAGGCGGGATTTCGTTGGGTGGCCGAGTGGGAACCGCATGAAGCCACATGGATCTCTTGGCCCCACAATTTGAAAACGTGGCCGGACCGATTTGAAAAAATCCCACAGACGTTCGAGCGACTTGTCGGCGCACTGGCCGAGGTCGAGCAGGTTCATGTGCTAGGTGGGCCCCCGGAATCGTTAGCCGTTGCGAATGATTTACTCTCGGGTATGCCTAATGTAACCATTCATCCAACCAAAACAAACGATTGCTGGATTCGTGATTTCGGACCAACGTTTTTGCTGAGCAACGATGGATCGCAACTTGGTGCAGTGGACTGGACGTTCAA
>Ga0335395_10002682_pt1 | contig 11059 bp, 12 predicted proteins | sample MAT02_FD_205744 | JGI IMG/M metagenome (GOLD analysis project Ga0335395, IMG submission 205744) | Freshwater microbial communities from Lake Fryxell liftoff mats and glacier meltwater in Antarctica - MAT-02 (spades assembly) (version 2) ...
CATCGGGCGGGGGTGGAGCGGGTGAAGGGAATCGAACCCTCGTCAGTTGCTTGGGAAGCAACAGCTCTACCATTGAGCTACACCCGCATGCCGGGGATTATGGCGCTCCAATTCTATTAGCCGCAATGCAGGACCCCATGCAGATTGAAGTCAACGGCGAATCACGCACTCTGGCGCAGCCCACCAGCCTTGCCGAGCTGCTAGAACAAGCAGGTCTGGCGCAAAAGCGCGTGGCCATAGAGTTGAATGGCGAGATTGTGCCGCGCAGCCTTCATGCCAACCGCGCGCTGAAAGAAGGCGATCGCATCGAGATCGTGCATGCGCTGGGCGGCGGCTGAAGCGCCATAATGTGCCGATGACGACCCCTGCCCTGCCCGACCCGCTCATCATCGCGGGCAAGATCTATCGCTCGCGCCTGCTCACCGGTACGGGAAAGTTCAAAGATCTCGAAGAGACGCGCCTAGCGACTGAAGCCGCATGCGCCGAGATTGTGACCGTAGCGATTCGCCGAACCAATATTGGGCAAAACGCTAACGAGCCGAACCTTCTCGACGTGCTTACGCCCGGCCGTTACACCATCCTTCCCAACACGGCGGGCTGCTACACCGCAGACGACGCCGTGCGCACCTGCCGCTTGGCGCGCGAACTGCTGGATGGGCAGCGCCTCGTCAAGCTCGAAGTGCTGGGCGACCCTAAAACGCTGTACCCGCACATGCCCGAAACTTTGAAGGCCGCCGAGATTTTGGTGGCCGACGGCTTCGACGTGATGGTGTATTGCACCGACGATCCGATCCAAGCCAAGCGCCTCGAAGAAATCGGCTGCGTGGCCGTGATGCCGCTCGCGGCACCGATTGGCTCGGGCTTAGGCATTCAGAACAAGTGGAGCCTGTTGGAAATCGTGGAAAACGCGAAGGTGCCGATCTTGGTCGACGCGGGCGTGGGCACGGCCTCCGACGCTGCCGTGGCGATGGAGTTGGGCTGCGACGGCGTGCTGATGAACACTGCAATCGCCAGCGCAAAGAACCCGGTGCTGATGGCCAGCGCGATGAAGAAAGCCATCGAAGCCGGACGCGAGGCCTTTCTTGCTGGGCGCATCCCGCGCAAGCGTTACGCCTCGGCTTCATCGCCGACCGATGGTCTGTTCTTCTGATGTTGAAGAAGCCCTTCACCGAGGTGCCCGGGCAGCGCCAAGTGCGCAGTTTTGTGCTGCGCCAAGGCCGGCTAACGGCGGGACAGCAGCGCGCGCTCGATGAAGAGTGGCCGCGCTTTGGTTTGGATTACACCGGCACGCCCCGCGATTTCGCTGCCGCCTTTGGGCGCACAGCTCCGTTGGTGGTGGAGATTGGTTTTGGCAACGGCGAACAACTGCTGTTTGCTAGCGAAAATGAGCCGCAAAAGAACTTAGTCGGCATTGAAGTTCATGCGCCGGGCGTGGGCCGCTTGCTGCATGGCGCGGCAGAGATGACAGCACCGCATTTGCGCGCGTACTGCCACGATGCTGTCGAAGTACTGAAGCACGAAGTGGAAGATGCAACGCTCGACGAAGTACGTATCTACTTTCCCGACCCGTGGCACAAAAAGCGGCACAACAAGCGCCGCTTGGTGCAGCCCGAGTTCGTGGCGCTGCTGGCACGCAAGCTGAAACTGGGCGGGCTGCTGCACTTGGCGACCGACTGGGAGGACTACGCAAACCATATCCTGGAGGCGTGCGAAGCCGAACCCCTTCTGCGCAATCGCCTGGGTGCTGGCGTCACGGCAGAACGCCCGCAATGGCGGCGGCAAACGCACTTCGAAACCCGCGGCCTGAAGCTGGGCCACGGCGTTTGGGATCTGCTCTACGACCGCTTCGGTTAAGGAGCGCCCCGCATGGAGAACACCGAACTCGCGCTAAGCACCGACATGATGGTGGTGCTGGGGCTGGTCGGCTTCACCATGCTGATGTTCATGAGCGACCGCATTCGCTCCGATGCCACCGCGCTGGTGGTGCTGGTCGCGCTGGGCCTGTTTGGCATCGTGCCCGCCAGCCGCTTGTTCGATGGTTTCGCCGGTAATGCCGTGATCAGTTTGATGGCCACGATGGTGCTGGGCGCAGGCCTTGATCGCACCGGCGTGTTGAACCGCGTGTCCGTGAACTTGCTTCGCATGTCGAAGGGCACGGAGTCGCGCTTGCTGCTGCTGGCCTCAGGCTTTGCCGCAGGCCTCTCGGCCTTTATGCAGAACCCTGCAGTCACCGCCTTGATGCTGCCCGTGGCTTCGCGCCTTGCCGGCCGAACCGGCATTGCGCTATCGCGACTGCTGCTGCCTATTGCTGCGGCGGTGATCATGGGCGGCACGCTCACTATGGTCGGCTCGTCGCCTTTGATTTTGCTCAACGATTTGCTGCTTTCGGCGAATCGCAATCTACCGCCGGGCGCTGCCACCCTCGATCCCCTGCCCATGTTTGCGCCGCTACCCATCGGCCTTGTGCTGGTCGCGTTTGCGCTCGTGTACTGGCACTTCGGCGCGCGGCGCTGGCTAAGCGACGATGCCTTGAAGGGCGTGGCGCCCGGCCGTACCGACAGCTACTTCGCCAAGGCCTATGGCATTGAGGGCGATCTCTGGGAACTCACGCTTACGGCAGACTGCCCGATGGTGGGCATGTCGGTGGGCGAGGCCGAATCGCAACACGACGCGCCATTGTTTCTCGCGCTTTCCAGCGGCAATGACGCGCGCCTTGCGCCCCCAGCCGATGAAATGCTGTGGGTAGGCACCGTGATTGGCGTGATGGGCGATCGTCAAAGCATTCACGACTATGCGCAAAAGAATCTGCTGCGCGTGTCATCGCGGCTGAAGCACTTTGCGGACTTGTTCAATCCCGCGCGCGCGGGCATTTCTGAAGCGGTGGTGCCCCCGACGTCGACTTTCGTGGGCCGCCGCCCGGATGAATTACGCCTGCGGAAGCGCGCAGGCATCAGCCTCTTGGCCATCAATCGCGACAATCAGGTGTGGCGCGAGAACTTGCGCCGCATCCCGCTGAAGGCCGGCGACCTGCTGGTCTTCCACAGTGTCTGGACCGACTTGGCGCAAGCGGCCGAATCGCGCGACTTCGTGGTGGTCACCGACTACCCGACCGACGAGCAGCGCCCACAGAAGCTTTGGTGGGCTGTGGCGATCTTTGTGGCGACCATGCTGCTGGCCTTCAGCACCTTAGTGCCCGTTCCTTTGGCGCTGATGACCGGAGCTGCTGCACTGCTGGTCACCGGCGTTCTTGATATGGACGAGGCCTATCAGGCCATCAGCTGGAAAACGGTCTTCCTTATGGCTTGCCTGATTCCACTGGGCTGGGCCATGGACTCGACAGGCGCGGCCAACTGGGTGGCGCAACACACGCTCGCGCGCTTGGGCGACGACACGCCGATTTGGGCCTTGGAACTTTCGTTAGGCTTGCTAACCGCCTTGTTTGGGCTGGTCATTGGCAACGTGGGCGCCACCGTAATCATGGTGCCGATGGCGATCAACTTGGCCTTGGCCGCAGGTGGCAATCCGCTCAGTTTTGCGCTCATTACGGCGTTGGCGGCCTCGAATAACTTTCTTTCGGCCTCCAACCCGGTGCTGGCCATGGTGTCCGGCCCAGGCGGCTACTCCGCGCGCGATCTGCTGCGCACGGGTCTACCACTTATGGTCGGCTATCTTGGTGTGACGGTGGCGGTGGTCAACCTGCTCGAAGCCTTACTTCCGGCACGATAGCTCCCTTTAGAAACGGCGTGATACTGTCGTAAAAACGCCGTCAGAGTTAGCGTCATGGCCCGAGTGAACAACGATGCGCTGCACCGCTGGGAGATCGCTCTCCTGTTTCTTGGTGCGGCTGCGTCGGCCATCCTGCTGGCATGGAACGCTCGAGACGCGTGGCTGCAGTTCGAGGGCACCGAGCTCCAAGCAATGAGCCTCGGGCTTTACGGCGCAAAACTCCTTCTGTTGGAATCGGCCCTGGTCGCGCCCTTTATCGTGCTGTCCTTGCTTGCCAGCGCCCTGCTCCGCGAGACCCAGCGCGCCAGCTATCGCATCGCCGGCCTCACCATTTCATTTGCGGCCAGTGCAGGCGTGTTCGCCATGCTTTTGCTTGGCCTCATTCCGGTGCATCTTGCCGATGAGATTGATCGCCTGACGGCGGCCGTGGTGCCGGCCCTGCTCTTTCTGGCGGTGTGCGCCGGGCTTTACGGCGCTCTTGTGTGGCTGGCGCAACACCGCCGCCAAGACGGCTTTATGGATGGCGAAGCACCACGTTCCAGCCGCCGGGGACACGATTAGTCGCGAGTGCCGCCAGGGCCCCGCCGCGGCCCGGCCCATCGATACACAGCCCGTCGTCGAGCGAAAACTGGGCACCGTGAGCGGCGCAGACCAAGCGTCCTTCGCTAACCAAGAAGCGCCCAGGCGCGTAGTCCAGCCGGCGACCGGCATGCGGGCACACGTTGTGCCAGACCTGCAGTTCGTTGCCACGACGCCGGGCCATCAGCGCCACGATCTCGTCACCCAAGGGCAAATCGAGCGCCACCAGCTCCCCTTCCGGCACCCGCCCCGCCGCGATTAACACTTCACTTACGTCGTGATTCATCGCTCCGTCCATACTCGGCGCCCTACAGATTGTCGCACCCATGGACATGCCCGGACTGTTTGCTCGACTCCACCGCCTGCGCCCCAGCCGCCCCCGCCATCCGCTTCTGCGCGTGGCATTTGCGCTCATGGGCGCGTTCTTACTTTTGCTACTGCTCGCCGGCGGAGTCTTTGTAGGCTTGGGCATGCTGGCGTTCCGCGCCGCGCGCAAGCTGTCGCAGCGGCGGTCGGCTTCGCCTAAGAACGGCGTACTCGACGCGGAGTACCGCGTGGTGTCGAACGCTCGGCCCATCACTCAGAGCCGATGAGCGGCGATCTATTCGCCGCGCCGGCGGTGCCGCGCATCCCGTTGGCGGGCCGTGACACCACGTTCCCCGTGCACCGCATCTATTGCGTAGGCCGCAATTTCGCCGACCACGCCCGTGAGATGGGAGCACCGGTCGAACACGGCACCCCCACCATTTTCATGAAGCCCGCCGACGCCGTGCATCTCGCGCCGGCGCTGCCTTATCCGAGCGGCACGCAGGACCTGCACCACGAAGTTGAAATGGTGGTGGCGCTTGGCCGCGATGCCGCTGGCGTGCTGAAGGCCGGCGAAGGGTTAGCTCTGGTCTGCGCGTACGGTGTTGGCCTAGACCTGACACGCCGCGACCTGCAGGCCATCGCCAAGGAAAAGCGCCTGCCGTGGGATGTATCGAAGGGTTTTGATGCCTCTGCGCCTGTTTCGGCGCTGCGCCACGTTGACGATGGCGGGCATCCCGACAATGCCGCCATGTGGCTCGAAATCAACGGAGAGCGTCGCCAGTCCACGCATCTTAGCGAGATGATTTTCAGCGTCGATGCTGTGTTGGTGTACTTGTCCACGTTGTTTCGACTGCGCGCCGGCGATCTGATTTTCATGGGCACGCCGGCCGGTGTTGCCGCATTGAAGCCGGGCGATCGGTATTGCGCGGTGCTTGAGGGTGTGGCCGAACTTCGCGGCCACGTCGTCTAAGCGTTTCGCCACCGCGCAGCAGCGCAAAAGTTACACTTGAGTTTAAACACGCTGCGCATTGCCGCCCCCTCTTGTCATTGAAGGACAGCCCATGAGCATAATTTCGGAATTCAAAGAATTCGCGATGCGCGGCAGTGTGATCGACCTTGCCGTGGGCGTGGTCATCGGCGCAGCCTTCGGAAAGATTGTGTCGAGCGTTGTGAGCGACGTGATCATGCCGCCGATCGGTTGGCTGATTGGCAACGTAGATTTCTCTTCTTTGGAATGGGTGCTGCAGGCGGCATCCACCGGGCCCGATGGGCAGGACATTGCCGCTGTCAGCATCAAGTACGGCTTGTTCATTAACGCCAGCATTCAGTTCCTGATCGTGGCGCTCGCTATTTTCTTGGTAGTGAAAGCCATCAATAGCTTTAAGCGAAACGAGGCTCCCGCACCTGCCGCTCCGCCAGAGCCCAGCGAAGAAGTGAAGCTTCTGGCTGAAATCCGCGACGCCTTGAAGTCACGCTAAGCATTCAACTGCGCCGACCTCAGGTTGGCGTTTTTCTTGCAGGACTACCCGTGCCTCGTCCTCTCCTGACCGCCGCGCTTTGCACCACTGTTGACCACCCTCGGCGGCTCGGTGGGTACGGCTGGCGTGGCGCTTGAATCCGGGTGTCAGATCAGCCACCTCACTGACGTGGTGCGGGTACAGTTGCACCGCACGAAGAACGACACGCTCAACAAGATCGACCCCAAGGCGCTGGACGCACAGGTCGCGGTTTATACGGACTTCGCTTGGCTGTCGGCCGAAACGAAGTTGGACTTCGGCAAAGCGCCACTGTGCGAAGCCTCGCGCTAATTAGCGCAGGGCGCGCAGAGTCCAAAGGCCATAAAGCGCGAACTCGGGTGCAAAGCAGCGTACCCACTCCGCACGCCGAAAACCCGCGGCTCGGCAGGCGTCCAGCAGGTCCCAACCAAAGTGGTAGAAGCACAGCACGCCGCCTGCTACGGGATCGCCATGAATTTCTGGCGGCAGGAGGTGTTCAACATTGCCCTCACTGTTAAGCCGCGCGCGAACAAGCGTGTCCTGCACGGTTTCGATGAAGGGCACGGTGAGCACCAAGCGCCCGCCCACGGCCAACACCCGCGCGAACTCGGCCAAGGCGGCTCGATAGTCCGGCACGTGCTCCAACACATCGAAGCAGCCGATGGCGTCTAGGCTGCCCTTTTCGAAATGCAGCGCGGTAACGTCTTCGTTGCGCAGCGCCCCGTGCCCACCCAAATGCTCAAACGAGCCCTGCATGCGCGCGCGTCGGCTTTCGTTCAAGCCGAACTCGCTGCCCACGGTGTGCGGGAAGTGCTGCTGCACCCAAACGAATCCGGTCGACGCCTGTTCGGTTAGATAGAGGCGCGCGTGCGTTGGGTCAAGGCCATCCACCATCAGGCCGAGCGCGTGGCGCATGCGCGCATTCACGCGGCAGCGTTCGCAGGCCAGACCTTCGCGCGTGTCGAAGCTGGCGGGCTGCCCTGGCACACCAAAGGCGCAACGCACACCGCAGAGCGAGCACACGCCGAAAAGGCCTTCGGCACCACAGGCGACAGGCAGCTGAACACCCATCTGCCATTGGGCCTTCAGGCGCGCGTGGCCTTCGTTCTGGAGTACAACCAAGAAGGCATTGCGCGACTCCCACGCCTCACCGGGAACGCGCAGACCGCCGCCTTCTGCTCGGCGCGGCACCGGAGGCAACCCGCGACGAAGACGGCTGAACCAATTTCGGCGCATTACTGCAAAAGCGGTGAGCGCAAAACATCGGAAGGTCGGCCGGTGATGTCCTTCACCACCTCGGCCAAGTCTTCGCGCGACACCTCGCGAATCACGACCAGCTTCTGCATCACGTCGTCGAGCGATTTCTCGTCGTCGGTGCGCTCGCGAATCTCGCGATCCAACTCGCGAAATAAGGTGACTGCGCGGGCGGTTTGCGGCCCCCAACTGCGGCCGCCAATCAACGTGCGAACGCCTCGACCATGATTTTTCATCCAGTCAAAGGCGCGATCACGGCGCCTATCACTGAGCAGGCCCGCGCGATTCAACAAGATAATTGAATAGAACTCGGCACTGCCTTCAGCAATCCAATCGTCGCCCTGTGCGCCGCGAATACGCGTGACCATGTGCACCAACTCATGCACCAGTGTAGAACTGCCGTTCTCGCTGATCAGGGGGCGGTCAGCGTGCAAAAACAAGGAGCGCGGGCCCGAAAGTCCACCACGCCACATGGGATCGCCGGCGCTCACGATCAGCAGCTTCGACGGCAGCTTGCCAAAGGCCTGCTCAATCTCAGGCGCGATCAAATTAATGAACGCCAGCGTGTCGTTGCGGCGGATATCATCGTCTTTTGGACCCGCAATACTGACCTCAAACTCGCCCATGCGCTCAAGTCGTGTGCCGATTTTTCCGGCGATAAACCAACCCACTGGACGATCAAAGCGCCGCTCCGCATTCACCACCACAAAGCCATTGCCATCCCGCGTGCGCACATAGGGCGTATCGACGTGAGTCCAGCCAAGCGGCAGCACGAAACGCAAACGCGCCGAAGAATCCGAGCCCTTCGTGGAACGCGCCGCTATTGGAGGAAAAAGATCATCGCCACGCGCGATGGCCCAATCGCGGGTCATGCGAGCGTCGTAGCCGCCACCGCGGCGTTGATGGTCCACTTTGTGGCGCCAACTCAAGGTGGACGCACGCCGTGGGTCTGGCTGCCACACCCACTGCTCGCCGCGTTGCTGAAGCGTTCCGCCTGCGGCACGCACCTGCGAGTAGCGGCTTGGATCAAAACGCATCGAAAGCTGCGTCGCGCGCCCAGTTCCCGGCGTGTGCGTGATGCTGACTTCAGCAAGACCCTGCTGCGGCAGAAAGCCGACGCTGTAGTCCACTTTGTACTCAGTGCGTGGAGCGGCTTGGGCACCGCAGCCCAAAAGAAGGGCCGAAAGAATCAACGTGCCGACGCCGAGCAAACGAGTGCTTAGCAGGAGCTCGGAAACGCGCGGCATGGTTAGCTGCATTGACGACTCCACTCGGCCAGAACGACCGCCGTAGCCGAAGATACATTCAGGCTTTCAACCCGGCCTGAACCGGGAATGCCCACGCGCGAACGGCAGGCCGCAACCAGCGCCGGATCAACGCCCTCGCCTTCTGCACCCAGCACCCACACACAGCGCTCAGGCAGCTGCAGACCAAACAGCGGAACGCCATCGCGAACCACGGTCGCCAGAAGGGTGAATCCCACGCTCTGCAGCTGTGCCGCGCTGTTATCGCTGCGGCCTAAGCGCACAAGGGGCACCACTTCAGCACCACCTTCGGCGACGCGCGCTGCGGCGCCCGAAAGCGTGAGAGGCGATGTCTTGGGAAGCAGAACGCCTGCCACACCGAAGTGCGCCGCCGAACGCAGAATGGCGCCAAAGTTGTGCGGGTTACCCACCCCATCCAGCCAGAGCAATTGCATCGGTCCAGCGGGCAGGTCACGCAAAAACTGCGAAAGCGACTGCTCGACCGGACGCTTCATGGCCAGCACCAAGCCTTCGTGATGCTGCGTGCCGGCCAGCTTCGCGAGGTCTTCGGCTTCGACCAAGGTATAGCCGCGTCGATTTGCCACACACCACGCCAACAGCTCGCGGCACTCGCCCATGCGCTCGGCCAGCATCCACACTTTGCGGACGTCGTCGGGTCGTGCCGCAAAAGCTGCCAGACAGGCATTCAAGCCGAAGAGGCGCAGTTCGTCCTCTGCGCGCGGCGCCCTAGTCGCTTCCGCCTCCACGGGGCGGGAAGCTCTTGGCTGTAGCGGCCGATCGCGCCGGGCCCAAGGATCATTCGGCTTCATTGAGCACGCTCGCTGTCTTCGTGAAGGGCATCGAGACGATCCAGCTCGCGGCCGCGCGACTCGGGTGCTGACGTATAGGGCGCCACACGCTGATAAAGCGCGGGGATCACGTATAGCGTTAGCAAAGTGGACACAGTAACGCCGAAAACGATGACGATGCCAATGGTGTTGCGCGACGCAGAACCCGCGCCGCCGCCAAACATGAGAGGCAAAGCGCCAGCCACGGTGGCAATCGAGGTCATCAAGATCGGCCGAAGTCGAATGCTTGCCGCATCAATGACCGCCGTGCGCACATCGCGCCCTTCATCGCGCAATTGATTGGCGAATTCGACGATGAGAATGCCGTTCTTCGCTGCCAAACCCACCAGCATGATCAGGCCGATTTGACTAAAGAGATTAACGCTCGCCCCAGCGCCCCAGAGCCCGATCTGCGCCAGCAAACTCATTGACCAGAGTCCAAACAGCGCCCCCAATACCGCAAGCGGCACCGTGAGCATGATGACCAAGGGGTGCGCAAAGCTCTCGAACTGCGCAGCAAGCACCAAGTACACGATCAGCAAAGCCATGGCGAAGGTAAACAACACCGCCGTGCTCGACTGCTGCTGTTCGCGCGCTTCACCCTTCCAACCCAACTGGGCATTGGGCGGCAAAACGCGCGCCGCCGCTTCTTGAATCCATGTCGTGGCTTCGCCCAGGGTGTAGCCGGGCGCCAAGGATGTAGAGATCGTAATAGCCCGCAAGCGATTGAAACGGTTGAGGCTGCCGGGCTCGGCCAGCTCGCGCAGCGTGACCAGCGAGGCCATAGGAATCAGCTGGCCTGAACTGGAGCGCACGAACAGATTTCTCAAATCCTGCGGCGTGGCGCGATCGGTGACTTGTGCCTGAAGGATGACGTCGTACTCCTCGCCGCCATCCACATAGGTGCCCACGCGACGCGAGCCCATCATGGTCTCGAGTGTGCGGCCAATCTCTTGCACCGACACCCCAAGCGCAGCGGCACGCTCGCGGTTCACATCGATACGCAGCTGCGGGCGCGTCTCTTTGTAATCAGAATCCGCGCCAAACATCTGCGCGTTGCTTTCCATTTCTTTCAGCAAGGCATCGCGCCAGCCTGCAAGCTCAACGTAATCGGGCCCGCCCAGCACCACTTGAAACTGCTGGCCACCGCGCGAACGCGTCAAGCCCGAGCGAGCGATGGGCCGCGCCACCACGCCGGGCACGGCTCCCACATCCATGCGCACTTGGTTGACGACATCGTTGGTGGTCACATCGCGTTCGTCCCATGGCTTCATGATGACGATGGCGTTGCCGGTGTGCATTTCTTCGTTTGTGCCGCCACCAAAGCCACCCGGTACACGCGCAATGACGCGGTGCAGCGGGCCTTCTTCGGTGGCTCCCTCAAGAAGAATCGACTCCACCTGCTGCATTTGCTTCACGGTGTAGTCAAAGCCCGCACCCTCCGGACCCGACACCGAGACGAAGAACGAACCGCGATCTTCTGGCGGAGCAAGCTCGGAAGGCACCACTCGAAACAGCACCACGCTCAACACTGCCGAGGCGACCACAACACCGGCAAACACGCTACTGCGATGGATGTTGCGTTCAAGAGAGCGCCTGTACG
>Ga0335395_10002684_pt1 | contig 11058 bp, 9 predicted proteins | sample MAT02_FD_205744 | JGI IMG/M metagenome (GOLD analysis project Ga0335395, IMG submission 205744) | Freshwater microbial communities from Lake Fryxell liftoff mats and glacier meltwater in Antarctica - MAT-02 (spades assembly) (version 2) ...
TCGCCGCAAACCACCTAGACCGCCTAGGCTTCTCGCTCGTGCGATTTAACAACCCGACGTCTAAGCGAGGGATTGTCTTGCCGGTCCGTCGCTTACGCTTCGGGTTATGATTAGTCCGAAACACACCGCAACTCTTGGCGAGTTCCGCTTCCCCAATTAGCGTGATCTATGCACTACTTTTCTATCGCGTCTAATTCGATCGCTTCGTCCGCTAATAGAACCGCGATCTGATCGTTGACGACGTAAAACCAACGTCCGTTCGCGCTAACTAGACCTTGCATTGGAACCTGGGAAATAGTACGACCCAATACTGTAACGAGGGTGCGCTCGCGCGCACGCTCAGCGACTGCATTTAATACCGCTTGAGAAGCTTGCAAAAGCTTCTCGCCCGATTGCGGGCAACGCAAATATCCAAGGATCCAATCCGGCAAGACTATGTCCCCCAAAAGCTTCGCTGTATTTTCCATTCGCTTTGCAACCAACCTCCTACTTCTCAATTCCATTGCTTTGGGATTCCAAGCCCCCAACCCGGGCCTCAATGCCAACCCAGCACCGAACAACAGTGACGGGTTTGCCGCGGTAGCCCCCATCATGACTTTTTTGGATCAAAATAGCGGCCAGCCTTACGGACGGTACATCACCATGGAAACGGTTCCGGATGTCGCCTATTCCTATCAAGCAGTAAAGGAACGGGTTTTCGTTCCTAGACAAGTAACCGAAAACAGGACAACGACTGTTGTCAAGTATACTCCGATTCAATCGTATCAGTTACAGCTTCAAAATGTACCTGGGTTGAATCCCTTCGCCTCACCTCGGCAAGTTTGGCAATACGTTCCAATCGTCCAATACCAGCCCAACTACGAACAGGTAACCCAACCAGTAACTTATGTTAAGTACGAGGAGCAGGAAGTCGAACGTCAGATCCCTGTCTTGGCCGCAACATCCAAACAAGTCCCCCGCTATGTGGATCGACCGCTTGGGCCAGGACCAAACGGAGGGAACACGCTAGCTGGGGCGGCCTTAAACAACTTCAACAACCCTAACTTCAACAACCCAAATGTCATTCAAAACGCGGCACAGATCGCACAAGCAAACCGAAACACTTCCCGTTTCCCAACCCGACCAATCGACTACCCAACAAACTACAACTACCGGGGCTTTCCAAACCGAAACCTAGTCGCGCAAGCTCCTGCTCCTTACTATCCCAGCCCCGCGAATGCCCCCGGAAACAATCCGAACAACCCAATGCTCGCCAACGCGGGAGCAAGCAACATCCCGCCGCCAAGCAACATAAGCTCAGCAGTACCGTTGCGTCCCAACATGCTGCCTGAACCTAATTCGATGGCAGGCTACAACGGCTACCCAGCTGGAGCCTACCCGGCGGGCAGCAATCCGAGTTACAGCTCAACGCCCTATCCGGGGAACCCATATCAGGCAAATCCGTACGTGAACACGGCATCCCGTCCGCTATTCAATTTGCCGTCCTTTGTGACTGGTACAGGTAGTCTATTCGGAAATAGTCTGTTCAGCAGTAATCGCGGCACCAATTACGTCGCTTCGAATATCCCGGTTTCTCAGCCCTATTTGTGGGGCAGCGGAAACACGAATGGTCCATACTTTCGACCGAACTCCAGTCCCTACACGACGCAACCGCCGACTTGGGGCGTTACGCCAAGCAACAGCTACCGAGATCCAATGCAAGGCGGTATGCCAGCTACCGTACTTCGTTGAGCCGATTTTTAAAGTAGCATGCAGAGCGTAAGTATCGGTAGCATCCCGCCAAATGGCACTCAATTTGTGAACCGTAAGGGCTAGCTTCGGGCCTGAATTGATGGCACTCAATTTGTGAACCGCAAGCGCTAGCTTCGAGCCTGAATTGTTGGAAAAGTTTAGTAAACTGCAGCCCGCGGCTAGCGCCGTCGGTTCACTCAACTCAAATTCTTTCTCTGACTGCTTTCTTTCCGCAACCGTGTGGTCATACTTAGATTCCCATACCACAATCAGCGCTCCACGTTTAGGGCTAGTCCATGCACATATTACCAATCATCGCGTTGGTACTGTTCGTAGGCATGCTGACGGGTGCTAATTTGTTCGCATTGGGAGCTTGCTCGCTCCTGATCATATTTCAACTCGCTCGATTCTTCGCGGATCGATGGGCCGGAAGCTTGACCGTAGAGCGACAAGTTACCCATTCCGAACTTCAAATCGGCGAAAGCTTGGCGGTCGGCCTTAGGCTCAACAACAAGTCAGGTTACTTTATCCCTTGGCTTTTTGCCGAGGACCTTCTTTCAAAACGCGTGACCTCGCAACCGCATCGCGCATTGGAGGTAACGGGCTACCCGGCCAAACTCTATTTCTTTCGGTCTAAGCAGAATTCGCTGATGACCTATCAGATCAAAGCGGTTCGAAGAGGCTACTTTCAGTTGGGGCCAACCATTCTTGAGACAGGTGATCTGCTCGGATTGCATCGCAATTATCGAGTCGCTTCCGAACCGCAGTTTATTCTGGTCTTACCTAAGCTAATCACGCTCCAAGGGATGAATATAACGAGTCGGCGTCCAATGGGTGACTTGCGTGTCAATGATCGCGTGATGGAGGACCCAACCCAAATGGTTGGAATCCGCGAATATCGAGCGGGCGACTCCCTCAATCGTATCCATTGGCGAGCAACCGCTCGAACGGGGAAACTGCATACTCGTATCTTCCAACCGACATGCATTCAGGGAGCCATGCTCATCTTGGACTTTCACAGCGCGACCAATCCGGATCGAAACGAGCCCATGCGGACCGACTTGGCGGTCACGATGGCCGCTTCGTTGGCGCATACCCTTTACCTCATGAATCAACCGTTCGGATTGATCAGCAATGGTCGCGATGCCGCAGATCGCGTCCGGCAAATGCGACTTGAGAAAGACTTTTCGGACCGCGACTCTGTCCGAGCCGACGTCGAGATGAACGCCAAGAGCACTCGGTTGCGTCCGGTCGTGGTCGACGCGAGAAGCGGGCCGGAGCAGTTTGCCGAGGTGCATCGAACCCTCGCCAGACTCGAGCGGACTGACGGGCTTCGCTTGGGGGACCTCCTGATGGAGACTGAAAATCGACTCTCAAGACAGCTTTCGGTGCTCGTTTTCGTACAACAAGTTGACGACGAGATGGCCATGACATTGGGTTTGCTTAGACGACGAGGCTACTCCGTTTCTGTCATCGTAAACCAACACGACTTGGACGGCTTGCAAGATTCGGCGGCGAAGCTTGTCGCCTACCACATTCCCGTTTTTACTTTACCGAATGAGCAAGCCATTCCAACAGTTTGCCGGGATATGCTGCTTGCGGGTTGATCAATACGACGGAATGGCATAGGATCGAACTCCAGGTTCTTCCAACTTCGCAGGCTTAACTTATTGAACCGATTTTGACCTCCGTTTCAAAGCCCAATATCAACGCAAATTTCAATACTGTCTCAAACTCGCCGAACGGTACCGATAGTGCGCCGCTGTACCGCCCGCTCAAGATCGGGAACGTAAACATCGGGTTCCCTGTCGTTCAAGCTGCTCTCAGTGGCTATAGCGACTGGCCCATGCGAGTGATCGCACGTCGCCATGGAGCTTCGTATAGTTTATGCGAGGTGATGTTGGACAAATTTTTGGTTGAACTCAAGGATCGAAAACGGACACAGCACTTCCTGCATAATACCCCCGAGGAGCAACCGGTAGCCGGTCAGCTCATGGGGGCTGAGCCAGAGCAGTTTGCTTTGGGCGCAAAGAAACTCGTAGAAGCCGGCTTCGCAGTCATTGATATCAATTTCGGCTGCCCCGTCAAAAAAGTGCTCGGTCGATGTAGAGGCGGATTTCATTTAAGCCAGCCATCGGTTGCACTTGAAATCGTCCGACAAACTCGCGACATCGTCCCATCGCATATTCCCGTGACCATCAAAATGCGTCGTGGACTCGACGATACCCAAGAAAGTCGCGATCGCTTTTTTGAAATCCTTGACGGGGCATTCGGGTATGGGATCGACGCCATAACAGTCCACGGCCGAACTGTTGTCCAACGCTATGTCGGACCTAGTCGATGGTCGTTTTTGACAGAAGTCAAAAAACATGTCGGCCCCAATCGAATGATTTTGGGCAGCGGGGACCTGTTCACTGCGGACGACTGTTTGAGAATGATGCAAGAAACTGGCATCGACGGAGTCACAGTCGCTCGCGGCTGCATTGGCAACCCATGGATTTTTGAGCAATGTCAATCAATTTTCCACAGCAAGCCGCTCCCGCCACCTCCGTCTTTGTTCCGCCAGCGGGATGTTATTTTGGAGCATTTCAAACTGGCAGAACAGCTCTATGGGCAGGATAAAGCCGGCGTGCCGATGCGCAAGTTCGGTATTAAATACTCGGCTCTCCACCCACAATCGCTAGAAGTACGCGAAAGTTTCGCACGGGTAAAAAATCTGCAGGAATGGTCAGCGGCATTGGATCAATGGTATAGCGTCGACGGCCCGGGCGTGTATCCGAGTTTGGAAATTCGCGAGCAAGAATGTGAGTAGTCCTCATCGAATTTCGCTCAAATCGCATTGGAAAGTAGAGCAAAAAATCCCGACCGAGCACTCAAGTGAGTCCGAGTTTTTGGCCCTCCGAGCATTTCACCGTCCGTCGGGTTTAGCGAATAGTCAGAATGTTTACTTTTGTTTTGAACCTTTCGCGAGAAAGCTAGACTTTTTCTTGAATGACTCGAAACTTTCCTGGGATATAATTGACGGTCTAGCGACGGTACCAATCACCAGTATGATGGAAACGACGAATCGCGTGGTACTTCGATGGCGCGGTGATCCACAGGAAACTCCTCATTTACCAGAGCACTTCAAAGCATGGTTGGAAATATCGAACGACGATCAAATCGATCCGTAGCGGTCCTAACGCTCTTCCTCGTCGGGTCGGTTTTCGCATTCACAGTCGGTTGCGACAACTCCAGTTCGAGTTCAACTGAACCTCAAAAACCAAAACTCGATGCCTCGGAGAATGCCAAAGGGACTGAAGACCCGAAACCGGGCGAAAAGACTTCAGCCAAGCCAGTAGCTCCTGCCGCGGATGCCAAACCCAAGGAGCCGCCTCTGGACCCGTCAGTGGATGTCGAGAAACTATTGGCTGCTCGACTTCCCGCCGATGAACTTAGCGTCGGTTGGATAAGATTGTTCGACGGTCAGTCGTTAACAGGTTGGCGAAACGCTGGAAATGCAAATTGGAAAGTCGAAGATGGTGTCCTGATCGCAACCGAAGGTGAAGCGGGTCTGCTTTGCACCTCGGTGCGTTTCTCTGACTTTGAATTGATGGTCGATTTCAAGGGAACGGACAAAACCAATAGCGGTGTGTTTCTTAGGACACCGGCTATTCCGTCAGACCCTGCCAAAGATTGCTTCGAACTCAATATTGCGCCCGCTGACAACCCGTTCCCGACTGGCTCACTCGTCGGGCGAGCCAAGGTGAAAGAACAAGTTGATGAACCCGAGTCAGGCGAATGGCATACCATGCATGCCATGGTGGACCGCGATCACGTTCAAACTTGGGTCAATGGGCAGCTTTCCACTGACTACATGGATACGACAGGCTTGACCGCGGGCTTGATCGGGTTGCAATTTCGGGAAGGGACGATTCGATTTCGCAATATCAAAGTTCGACCCATTACCTATGCGGTTTTGCCAGCCAAGGATCTAAAGGATTTCAACACACCTGCCGGCAGTGTCAAAGCGGAACTCACAAGTGAGGGAGCGTTGACTCTAACCGGAGGCAAAGGCCACATCGAACTGCTTCAACCGCACGCCAATTGTTGCTTGCAGTTTGCCGCGCAGACGCTTGCAGAGAACGTGAATTCTGGCCTGTTTTTTCGGTGCATTCCCGGCGAGGACATGAACGGCTATGAATGCCAAGTTCATCATGGCTTCAACGACGATCGCCGCAGACCAGTCGACGCTGGCATGGGTGCCATTTTCCGTCGCCAAAATGCCAAGGCCGTTCTCTCGGATTCGGCAGAGAAAACCTATGTCACAGTAATTGCGGATGGTCCGTTAATTAGCACTTGGGTCAACGGAGTCCAAGTCGTTGATTTCAAGGACACACGCGAACCGAACGAGAACCCACGCAAAGGACTGCGGACAGAAGCAGGAACGATCATGCTGCAAGCCCACGATGCAGAATGCAAAGTACGATTCGACAGTCTAAGCATTTGCCCACTCCCGTAGGAAGGTACCCTTGTCCCGTCCGTTGTATGAAAAACCAGCTCTAGTGGCTTGTTGATTAAGTCAAAGTCTCAATCGCAACAATTAGCCGATGGGCGTTAGCCCTGGTTTTCGGCCGGTCAGGCGTACGACTAATCAACTCTACATCCCGCTCACTAACCCCACCTCGAGTCCGAAATGCCAAACATCTGGAACAGCTTGTTAACTCAATCTCCTAGGCGAGATTTTTTGCTACGAGCAGGTGGTGGATTCGGAATGCTCGGCCTCGCGTCTCTCCTGGACGAAGCTGGACTATTAACGTCAACGCTTCGAGCAAACCCAAATGATGGCCTTTTGGATCGTTCGCTTGCACCGATGTCTCCTCGCCCTTCGCACTTCCCAGCAAAAGCCAAAAGCGTTATCTGGTTGTTCATGAACGGCGGGCAAAGCCAAGTCGATACGTGGGACTACAAACCGGAACTTGAAAAACGGGACGGGAAGACGCTCGACGGTTTCGACAACAAGACGGGGTTCTTTGTAGATGCCGTCGGAGGGCTAATGAAGTCCCCGTTTCAATTCCACCAGCATGGCCAAAGCGGCACATGGGTCAGTGAAATTTTTCCGGCCTTGTCCAAGCATGTGGATGATATGGCCTTTATTCATAGCTGTTTTACTGAAACGAACAACCATGCACCGGCCTTGTTTCAAATGAACACAGGCATGAGCCGTATGGGCTTTCCCGGAGTTGGCTCCTGGGTAACCTACGGTTTAGGCAGCGAAAGCCAGAACTTACCCGGGTACGTAGTGATGTGCGACACCAAAGGCCGAGGCCTACCAAAAGGGCACGCAACCAATTGGGGCGCAGGCTTTCTGCCCGGTGTGTATCAAGGGACATTTCTGGCAGCTCAAGGCGACCCGATCGCAAATCTTTCGCGACTGCCGCACATGTCGACTACCTCGCAACGCCGCCAGTTGGACTTGATCGCAAAGCTCAATCAAAAGCATCAAGAGCAAAGTCCAGAGGAAGCCGAATTGGCGGCTCGAATCGAGAGCTTTGAGCTCGCGTATCGTATGCAAACCGCAGCCCCCGAGGCATTCGATATCGAAAGCGAATCGGCTAACACGAAGAAACTCTATGGACTCGACAATGACAAGTGTGCTCATTTCGGCAAGCAGGCGTTGATGGCGCGGCGCTTAGTCGAACGCGGGACTCGCTTCGTCCAAATCTTCTCCGGTGGCATGGACAATCAATTGTCTTGGGATGGCCACGTCGACATCGACGGCAACCATCGGCAATTCGCTGAGGAGACCGATGTGCCGATTGCGGGACTGATCGCCGACCTCAAGCAGCGCGGGTTGTTAGAAAGCACGCTCATTATTTGCGCTGGCGAATTTGGACGATTGCCGCTCGCTCAGAAAGGTGCGAAGCCGGGTCGCGATCATAATCCGAACGCATTCACAGCTTGGTTCGCAGGGGGCGGCGTCAAGGGCGGAACGCACTATGGTGAGACGGACGAAATCGGCCACAAAGCCAGCGTGAACCGGGTCAGTATCAACGACTTGCATGCAACCATCTTGGCCCTATTAGGCATGGACCATACCAAGCTCACTTACTTTTTCAACGGCCGCAACTTTCGACTAACCGACGTCGCAGGTGAAGTCGTTAAGGGAATCATCGCTTAACCTGTGTGAATTGTGTAGCGGCTGGCCGAGTTTGCCTGCCAAGAGAATGATGGCAATCGATATGGCTGGACTTCTACGAGCAGATAACTTTGCAACCTATTCCATAAATGGGAGCCTAAAACGGGCGAGGAGGTGAAAAACACAAAGCGAGACGACGTCCGGGAGGGCACTATCCAAAAGATTAAGCTTTGGCTTCCTCAAGCGTTGGTACTGCAAGTTCAGCGACGATCCCATCCAAGATCTGTTCACTCGTCATACGCCTCAGTCGGCTCTCTGGTCTTAGGATCAGCCGATGGGCCATGACAGGGGCTATGGTTTTTTTGACGTCATCTGGCTGAACGTAATTTCTACCCCGTATAGCTGCCATCGCTTGCGAAGCGCGAAAGATGGCGATGGTGGCGCGAGGACCGCCTCCCAATGCCAAATCAGAATGCGAACGCGTTTCGTGCACGATCTGCAGCATATATTGCCGAACCTTTGGGTCGACGTAAACTTGTTTCACCAGCTGCTGCACTTGCACAATCTCTTCAGCGGAAACAACACTCGTCAGCGAATGAATCGGATGCTCTCGTTCCAACATCTGTAACATCCTCATCTCCTCCTCCATGGATGGATAGCCCAACGAAAATTTCATAAAGAAACGATCGAGCTGTGCTTCCGGCAACGGAAATGTGCCTTCATGGTCGATCGGATTCTGTGTGGCTATGACCAAAAATGGATTAGGCAATTTGTGCGTCACGCCATCGATCGTCGCACACGATTCCGCCATGGCCTCCAAGAGTGCCGATTGAGCACGCGGTGTGGTTCGATTGATTTCGTCGGCGAGCAAGATGTTGGTGAACAAAGGTCCAGGTCGAAACTCAAACTCGCTGGTCTTTTGGTTGAAGATCGCTGCGCCCGTGATGTCGCTGGGTAACAAGTCCGGTGTGCACTGTACACGTTTGAACGTGCAGCCAACACTCGCAGCCAATGCCCTCGCAAGCATCGTTTTTGCAACGCCTGGCACGTCCTCAAGCAAAATATGTCCGCCGGAAAACCAAGATACCAGCGAAAGTACGAGCTGCTTTCGTTTTCCAACGATTGCCTTTTCGATATTAGCAATAATTCGCTTGGAGGTTTCGTGGACGAGCTGAGACATGATTTGAAGTTTGAAGTTTGAAGTTTGAAGTTTGAAGTTTGAAGTTTGAGGTGGGCAGTTGGCGGTTGGCGGTTGGCGGTTGGCAGTTGGAATATCAAATCGCAGATGTCAGATCTCGAATTTTAAATTTGAAATTTGACATTTAACATCTGAAATTTGTGATTTGTGATTTGTGATTTCTTGCTTCTAGACTTTAGTCTTACGCCCTCGCCACAGCGAAATTAGTTTTTCTAGCATTCCGTTGGCTCGTTGGCCGTTGGCTTGCAGTCTTACTGTTCGAGATTCTGCATGTCCCCCAACTTCCAAGTGAATTCGCAGAGTGTTTTTCGGTAGCAGTCTCGGGAAGCGATCCGCCCATTCAACAATTGTAATCGCTTCGGCCTCCAGCATCTCCTCGAATCCCAACTCAAGCATTTCTTCTTCGTCTCCAATCCGGTACGCGTCCAAATGATAGATCGGAGGTTGGCTTAGGTACTCATGCACCAGCATAAAGGTAGGACTGCTAACGCTCGCAGGATTTGCCCCCAACGCGATGGCAAAGAACCGTGTCCATTGCGTTTTGCCTGCTCCTAGCGTTCCAGATAAAGCGATTGCGAGCGGTGTTGAAGCGTGTTGTGCCACTTGCTCGGCAAACAATTGGCAGTCCGCCAAACCCTCAATCAATAGCTCACATTGCATCCGATCGAGGTCAGGGGCACGGGATAGGAACTGAATACTCACGCGATGTTTCTAAGGTCTTTCAGGCCAGCCCAAACCGAGTACGATGTCCGGGTCATTGAGTTGTTCCGAGGTTGGGCTACAGATTCTAGCGAAAAAGAGATCCTCGGTTCCTGGGATCGGTAGGATTTTAAACTTGGTTTGATTGCTCACCAGCGGAGCTAATGTTCGCAAGTATTGTCTCAAGTCATCGAGTTTTGTGTTTTTGGGCATGCGCAAGGGGACGATTCGAATCAGGCTTCGACGAACTTCACGCGTAGTAAGCAAAACCGTATCGTCCATAATCGGAACGATCTCGAGGGCATATTCGGTAAGGAAGCGTTTCGCGGTTTGTGGGAAAGTCCGGCCGCCCAAAATCGTTGCAGCCAAGTTCGTCGGGGTTAAGCCATGTTGCCACACGTTCTGCCAATCGATCACCAGATTTAATTTGGTTTCGGCCGCGACTGTCATCAGCAGGTCTGGGATTGGACGTCGTTCATGGGCCTCCAGTGTAAGTCTCGTTTTGCGTTCAAGTGCAACGATGCTCTGCTTCCATAGGTTAAGAGAGTAGATCAATGGAAGTTCTGGGGGCTTGCTCCACGGACTTGTTTCGAGTTGCTGAAGTGTGGCTAGTTCGTAAAGAGAAGCTTTCATGTTCGCCATCTGAATCGGAGTCGCTTGGTCATTCCATTGGAGTCGTCCATCCGCGAAGCTACACGCATTCTGATAGTCCCATAACTTGATCAACGTTTCGCAACCCTCACGCTCCGCTCCCTCTTGGAAAAGGCCTGCTGTTGACCAGTCGAGTTGTGATTTCGCCTCCATCGCTGCTTTGGGAGCCGAAACGATCGGCAAGCCCTTCTCGTCGAAACTCCATTCCAAGCCATTTGCGAGAATTACTTGACTGACTAACTCCGCAATCGTTTTGTCTCTTTCGTCGATATCAATTTTCTTCGCTAGGTCGATGCCTGCAACCTGACAAGATTGCCAATCTACCGTGATTCCCACCCCAGACATCCTTCCGAACAAGTCGATGCACTGAAGCAAGCTGATGTCTTTCTGTCGGAATGAGGCGAATACTAAGTTTGACTTCTCGGCCCAGACGGGGATGGGTTTGGGGTCTGGGTGGAAGACCTGCTTCTGGACATCCGGCGCGTTTTCGATGTTGAGTTCTGTTCGCTCGGGCGATGGCTCGACGATACTTGTCCCGACATTATCTTGATCGAGAACTCTCCTGAGGTCGCCGAACACGTTTGGTATAGAAATTGAGGGTTCCTCGTCGGCTTGGATTGGCGCGGAGATTCCAGTTGCAGGCTGGCTGTTTGTCGGATTC
>Ga0335395_10002685_pt1 | contig 11057 bp, 14 predicted proteins | sample MAT02_FD_205744 | JGI IMG/M metagenome (GOLD analysis project Ga0335395, IMG submission 205744) | Freshwater microbial communities from Lake Fryxell liftoff mats and glacier meltwater in Antarctica - MAT-02 (spades assembly) (version 2) ...
TTGATTTTCCCTAGTCTTCCTCACAGGTCCGCCCACACCCCAAAGCGGTGATGCCCACCGCAGTCCAAAGTTCCGCCTGCGGCGCAACCGGGGCGCCAGCCTTTGGACTGCGGTGAGCATCACCGCTTTGACGGAGGACTTGGGGATCTCGCAAAATGCCGGGGCTTTGGAAAAAGTGTCCGAGTTCACGCCCTTTTTTGATTTTCCCTAGTCTTCCTCACAGGTCCGCCCACACCCCAAAGCGGTGATGCCCACCGCAGTCCAAAGTTCCGCCTGCGGCGCAACCGGGGCGCTAGCCTTTGGACTGCGGTGAGCATCACAGCTTTGACGCAGGACTTGGGTTTCTCGCAAAATGCCGGGGCTTTGGAAAAAGTGTCCGAGTTCACGCCCTTTTTTGATTTTCCTAGTCTTCCTCACAGGTCCGCCCACACCCCAAAGCGGTGATGCCCACCGCAGTCCAAAGTTCCGCCTGCGGCGCAACCGGGGCGCCAGCCTTTGGACTGCGGTGAGGATCACCGCTTTGACGCAGGACTTCGGTTTCTCGCAAAATGCCGGGGCTTTGGAAAAAGTGTCCGAGTTCACGCCCTTTTTTATTTCCCCTAGTCTTCCTCACAGGTCGGCCCACACCCCAAAGCGGTGATGCCCACCGCAGTCCAAAGTTCCGCCTGCGGCGCAACCGGGGCGCCAGCCTTTGGAGTGCGGTGAGCATCACCGCTTTGACGCAGGACTTGGGGATCTCGCTGGATGCCTGGGCTTTGGAAAAAGTGTCTGAGTTCACGCCCTTTTTTGATTTTCCCTAGTCTTCCTCGCAGGTCGCCTACACCCTAAAGCGGTGATGCCCACCGCAGTCCAAAGTTCCGCCTGCGGCGCAACCGGGGCGTCAGCCTTTGGACTGCGGTGGGCATCACCGCTTTGACGCAGAACTTGGGTTTCTCGCAAAATGCCGGGGCTTTGAAAAAAGTGTCCGAGTTCACGCCCTTTTTTATTTTCCCAAGTCTCAGATATTCCCGACTTCGCAGAAAACTACATGATCCGAGTTCAAGATGGTTTGAAGGTGATCCGCAGCATCATTTCTTCCGGGCCAATGGCCCATCGCCATATTAGCCTAGGCCAGCGGCCTAGGATTCCGGATCGGTGATTCATTCGAAGGGCCAACGGCCCGATTGATTGCTTTCAGTTTGTCCAATCAACAGGCTGCGGATTTTCTCAACTCCGCACAGATCGTCTCCGGGAGGAGGATCGACAATTATTAAAGCGTGGGGAGTGATTTATATTCCGGCACCGCCATCATGGGCGGGATGGATTTCAAGTGGACGATTACGAATGGAAATACCGGTGCGCTTACCCGCGAGCTAGATGGCGAAATGTATCGGGTGGTGGATCCCGGAAAACGTGAGTCGCCGCAAATAGAGAGAAGGTTGCGTCAAATGTATGGATTCGAGCTGAATTGATGAACTTGTTGCTCATGCCACGCTAAAAATTCGGTTTTGGCATTTTGCACAGCGAAGTTCAAAGAAAAAGGCGAGCCTAAGCTCGCCTTTTTAATTTTAATTACTACAACTGAAATTAGCGGCGACGTCTAAGTAGCCCTAAAACTCCTATAGCGCTAAGAAGCGCGGCGGAGGGCTCTGGGATAGGCACTAACTGTAGGCGATTGTGTATGCCAGAGCCCAATCCAAAGTCTCCGGTTATCTGAGTGACGTTTCCGATCAAAATCTGTCTGCCACTGGGATTGGTTGTATAAAAATTTGAGGCTGGATCGTCTGCTACAAATGGGGTAACTTCATTCAACGAGACCATAGTGGCATCTTTTAGCACAGCATTATTTCCGGCGAAAGAATAAAGCATTCTACCGATAAGAGCATTTCCAGGCGACAGAATTGGACCTTCAATCAAAACGGTATCGACGTAACCAGGAAAATTACCAGGACCTGCGGCATTAACGTTTATTCCAACATTGCTGGATGCTTGTTGCAAAAAACTCTCTAACAGAAGTGGGATATTATTTATGTTATTAGCTAAATCAAACCCCGAAGGAAAGTATCCTATAGTAACGATGGTATTAGTACCGAACAGAAGATTCCCAAACTCGTCGGCATGGAGGAAATCAGTAGGTCCCTGTGAGAAATTAGAGATATAGTAGTCTGCTCCTCTGGCTCCTGATAGAGACCCAAGTAGCGCGATTGTGCTGATTGCAATATATTTCATGATCTATAAGTAGGTTTGTTTTTAGAGCTGCGTGTAATAAGATGGGACTGTTAGCTTGAGATTACTAGTAATGCCACTACCCGTACTCCTTTGAATAATCACAGCGGATGGTAAGATCGGATCGGTTCCCCCAGGGAGATCAACAGTAGGGTTAGAAACTAATCTCCAATTACCACTGCGTCGGAAATACTTCACAAATGAGCCATCAGCTTGCGGGATCGACAAGTTATCAGCGGACGCGGGGGATGCTGCCTGAATGAGCGTGGCTTCGAAACCAGCTGTCCTAAGAGTTAGACCAACGGGACTTACGATGCTAACGGTGTTAGTTCCAGGCGCAATAACCTGATTGGTATTCGTCGTCTTGACTTGCCCCAAAACTACGAGCGTTTTAGAAATGCTAGCCGGAGCTGTCTTTTGAATATATACACCATCTGCATAGATGATGGGAATATTTGTCGCGGGTGTAAACGTACCTGAAATCCTAAATTGGCCTGTAGGATGTAAAAAATATTTCACGAACCCACCGCTACCATTTGAAACCCAAACGTTATCTGCCGATGCGGAGCTGGCAGCTGCAAATAAAGTACCACCATTTGTTAAGGATGTTGTTCCAAAAACCTCTTGAAGAGTTGGGGCCAGTCTGAGTGAGAACTTATCACCAGCTGCTGCGCCTAGTGCACTAAGATTGTCCGTTGTTGTGATAGTTGTTGAAGTAATATTAGTTGCAGTGACCGCCTGTATAGCTCCAGCAACTGTGCCGTTTAGAATCTCAAAGACGTATGTCCTCCCGGCGACGGGTTGAATGTTTGCTGTAGAAGACGTTAACGTATTACCAGACACGGAGGTTAGAAGCCCCGAAGCAATTGGATTGTTCTGGAGAGTCATTCCAATCAAATTTAGTTTATTCGGGAGTAACGAGTGTTTCACATAGCCAGAAGGCTTGGTGTAAACAGTCTGTGCTTGGGCGAAACTTGTGTAGGCCAATGCGGCGGCGATAGAGAATGGGATGAGTTTTTTCATTTCGAACAAATTTTAAGTCTTTTGATTGCAGTAGTTGCGGGCCTTGCGGAAGGCGGTTTGTTTGAGAAAGTAACAATTCTAGAGCGGTTATGAGGTTTTGTTGCGTTGGAGCCATGATTGCTTGGATCAATGGAGTCAACACATTAATAAAACCGGGAATTCGACCTCTCGGCAAGGAAAAAGTTGGGAAAGGTGCCTTTATTTTCTAATTACGCAGGAATTTGGGTACGGATTGTCTTGGAAATACCATGGAGCCTGTTTCCAGACTTGCCAGTTTGAGGCGGTGAGTCTTAATTTTCTCCATGCCATTCCAACCACTCTATGAACGTTTGCCAGACCTTGCAGAGACCGAGACGCGGGTCATCACCGTTCTTGATGAGTCTGTAGCCTCGTTTGGAGTGCCAATTGCGGATTATGCATTTGTGGAAATGTTCTGTGACGAAGCGGGCTGTGATTGCCGCCGCGTGTTCTTTACGGTGGTTTCATCCCGGACTGAGCAGTCTGAGGCAGTGATCGCCTACGGTTGGGAGAGTCCTAAATTCTATCGCGAATGGTTTAAACAGGGAACAGCCGAAGATATTGCGATGTTGCAAGGCCCGGAACTCAATTTCGGTTCGCCCCAGGGCAGGCACGCAGACGGGATTCTCCGGCTTTTTACCGAAGTGTTGCTTCCGCAGAAAGTTTACATCGAGCGGTTGAAACGTCATTATAAGGAATTCCGCGCTACGGTTGATCGTCCTCGTAATCCGTTGCTGCGACGGCGTAGGACTGGGGGGTGAGTTTTCGGGTTGGTATTTGGGGGATGCTTGGGGGATTTTTTGCGGGAGCAACGGCCTAGGGCGAGGCGCACAATGCCGTCAGTTTTTATAATCGAAGAATTCAGAGGAATTGGACCTCGGGTGGACGGGGATGGGGTGCAGGACAAAAAAGTGATCCTAGACACGAACCGGGCCACGCTGGGCATTCAAGGAGGCGCGGAACGCGTCCGCCCACGCGGATGGTAAGCCAATGGCGTGTCCCAAGGGTCTTTTCATTGGCATTTCATCCACACGGCGAACGCGTTTCGCCGCTCCTTGATTTTTTTGTCATGCACCCACGGGGATGCACCCAAGGGCATCGAAAACGCAGATGAAGAGGGATCGTTTCGGATTTCCTTTTGCGTTCATCTGAGTCCATCTGCGGTTAAGAAATCTTGATCTGACAATGTTGGGCGAGACGCATTAGCTACGTTTTGTATTTTGTCGAGTAACTGCGGGATGGACGGCGCGTGAGGTTGCGGGTGGTGATGGAAGGGTTAGTATTGAGGATGGATCGAATTAGAGCGGAATTTTTCGAGCGCGGGCCAGTCACATGTGCCCGGGAGTTGATTGGCTGCGTGTTGGTTTGGAAGGGGCAGCGGGGAACGATCGTGGAGACCGAGGCCTACGCGGCAGTGGGCGATGAGGCTTGCCATACTTGGTTCCGGCCAAAAACGAGGAAGTTCGTGGCGGAGCATCCTGCAGGCGCGGCGTATATTTACCCATGTTACGGGGTTCATTGGCTTTTCAATGTGTTGGTGAAGGGGGGAGAGACTGATGGTTTTGTGCTTTTGCGCGCCCTGGAGTTAGAAGGGCATTCCAAATTGGGGGCGGGCCCGGGCAGGCTGACGAAGTTGTTTGGAATCGATGGTGAGGGGAATGGTTCCTCATTTCTTGAGCATGATGAGACGGGGATTTTACAAGGCAGTGAGGAGAGGGTGATTGTGGCTGGGCCAAGAATCGGTATTTCGCGGGCTAAGGAGCTGCCATGGCGATTCGGAGCCGCAGACTCGGCGGCGCTGAGTGTGAAATTCAGGAGTGAACGCATGGGGGCAGACGCGTTATGAAAGGTGCCAAAGTGGCAGACGCGTTCCGCTGCTGGGTGTGGTTTTAGCCGCCGGCAAAGACGGGTTTGAATCCGGCTTCGGTGAGGATGCGCTTCATTTCGTCCCGTTTGTCGCCTTGGATCTCAATGCAGCCGTCTTTGACGGTGCCGCCTACGCCGCAGGCTTTCTGCATCAGCTTGGCGAGGGCTTGCTTTTCCGGTAGTCCGATGCCGATGAAATTTTTTGCGACGGTGACTCCTTTGCCGCCGCGATGGGCGGTTTGGCGGACGATGTCCACTCGGCCACGATTTTGGTTTTTCTGGCCGCGCTGGGATGTTTTTGCGGTAACGGCGGGAATAGAAGACTGCGGAATTTCCGGCCCAGTTGGCAAATTTTCCAAGCGGGTCAGTGCGTCGAAGGGGTTGTTGGCCGAATGATCGCTTGCAGGGGCGGGTTTGGTTCCTTTGGGGTGACTCATTGGGGCCGTGGGATATGTGATGAGGAAAATTTTGATCAGGCTTGTAGGACTCCACTGAGGATCAGACTGCCGACGATGAGACCGATGGCGATGCGATACCAACCGAAGATGGAGAGGCCGTGGCTCTGGAGGTAGTTCACTAGCCATTTTACGGAGATTGCTGCGGAAACAGCGGCCGCAACGAGACCGACGATCATGGGTAGTGCCTCGTAGGTGTTGAGCATGAGCTTGGTGCCGCCGAAGAGGGTGTCATACATGGGATCCAAGCCTTCCACGTTTTCGACGGCTTTCTTGGCGGTGGCAGCGGTGAGAGTGAGAACGCCGAGTAGAAACGAAAACTCGACGGCGGCGCGGATCGATAATCCCACAAGGAGGCCGCCGGCGATGGTCATGAGGGAGCGACTGGTGCCTGGGCACATGGCTACGCATTGCATGAGGCCGATGATGAAAGCCATTTTCAGCGTCATTTCACTGAGTTCTTTGGCGTTAGCTAGCTTAGGGCGTCTTTTCTGCCAAGCGACGACTACGAGAATACCGATGCCACCCAGAATCCAAGCGGTGATGATGGGCCACATGCCGAAAAGTTTTGCCTCGATCCAACGATTGAATAGCAAGCCTAGCACAGCGGCGGGGAGAAATCCGGCAATGATCGCGAGCGCTAGCCGCAGCCCTTCGGCATCTTGGCCAAGAACGCCGCGGATCATTTGGAGGACGCGTTTCGAATAGAGGCCGAGCACTGCGAGGATGGCCCCGCCTTGGATGCAGACGGCGAAGGTATCCGCTGCAGCCTTTGATTCCGGGCCGCTGGTGCCAATGCCCATGAAGTACTGCGCCACGAGGAGGTGGCCCGTGGAGCTGACGGGTAGATACTCAGTGATGCCCTCGATGATGCCTAAGATGAATGCTTGCCAAATTTCCATGATGAATGTCCGCGGAGCATGGGAGACAAGATTGAGAGGATCAAGAGATTTGAAGTTGATTCGTCGCTAAATCCGAGAGAACCTCGGGTGCAGAAGGGTTTATGAAAATTCAGTATCTTAGAATCGTCCGTCGCTCATTCCGAGCGCTTCGGCATCCCAGACTGCGGCACCAGCCGTGGTGGCAGATGCTTTCTAAGCCTTTGCGTCAAAGGAATCTATGGGTGCCTTGCCGGGATAGTGTGGCATCCGGTCTAGCGATCGGATTGTTTTTCTCAATGATGTTTATGCCATTCCAGATGCTGCCTGCCGCGCTCATTGCGATGCGGGTGAAAGCGAACGTGCCTATTGCGATGGCGGCTTGTTGGATTACCAATCCCATCACGGCGGCACCTGCGCTCTATGGTCAATTTTACCTAGGCCAATGGCTGCGGGATACGCTGCACGTGCCGATGCCGGAATTCATGACGAAGGTGCAGTTCGATGTGCCGGCGGTAGGATTGCTGAATGCGGGAAGCTTCATCCTCGGGATGATCTCCTCGGGCGTGATTTTAGCGCTTCTTGCTTATCCGCTGGTCCACTTGTTTTCGGCGGTCTTGCCGCACCATCTGCCCGTCCGCAAACCCAAAGCTAGTGCCGCTTTGACAGCGGGGGCCCAAACCGACGTGCAGTGACCCGCGCTCCACACGGTGCACCAAAGCGCTCGGGGATATCCACCCGCGGGAAACGGAAAGTTCTGCGTTCCAATTTGCGCTCGGTGAGGCGGACCAGCCAGCCGATGGCGAGCGCCGCCGTGCCCATCAGCAGGAGGACTCCAACGCCTATCAACCAGATTTGGAGGGTGCGGCCTGGGGGGGGCGGTAGTTTCCGTTTCTCAAAGTAGTTATCACATTCCTTGACAAGTGCATCGAGAAAACTCTCGATGTAGAGGCCTGCCTTAAGTTTTGGATCCGTAGCGGTGATGGCGTGACGAATGGCGGCGGAAGATGCATGAGTGGGCAATAGCTCGGAGGAACTCTCGATATTTCCTGGGCCTGAGGGATTCATGCTAATTCCGAGGCCTTTGCTATTTGCCTCAAAGACGATCACCATGCCATTGTTATCAGGAACCCATGCCTGCTGCAGTTGGGAGGAAAGCTCGCCCAAGGAAGTGCCAATAATCGCCGTTTGCACCGAGAGATAGATCCGGTAGCCGTGATCGGCTTCAAGTCGATGCAGCTTTTCTGAAATGCGCGTGATAGCAGCTTGGTCGCGGCTAAAAAACCCGTCATCGTCTCGCACTCCCGAGTCTGGTGACTTTGAAACTTCGGGCAATTCCTCGATTCTCGGGAGTGCAGGCTCTGCAGCCATGCCAGACAAGGATTGCCCGTGTCCTGCACTCGCTGCTGCCGTCCAGCAGACAAAAAGCAATATCCATTTGTGAAATCGGTTCAATGCGCCGTGAAAATGAGTGTTGGGAAAGGGAAATGCAATCTAGATCTAGCAAGGTAAGAAATTAATTCTTCTTACTCTAAATCATTTTCCACGCCTCAGTGACGGTTGGAGATGGTCATGCCGTCAGGATAAAGCTACAAGGTTCAGCCTACGCTGCGGCCGAGGTGCTTCCAGAGATTGAAGAGGTTTCGACGTTCTCAATCTCTCCATTTCATTCACGGGGAAACTTATTTTCAAAAAACTCCGCGAAATTTTCCATTTACGGCTTGCCAGTTCTCGCTCGTCTGGTAAATCACCCGCCCCGCGAGTCTCCAGATCAGTCTGGAGTCCCTTTGCGTTCACGCGAAATTCACGCACATCATGGCACGTATCCTAGGTATTGAAATTCCCAATGAGAAGCGCATCGAAGCTTCTCTGCCCTATATGTTTGGCATCGGTCGCCCCACGGCGGCAAAGATTCTTGAACATGCAGGGATCGACCCCAACATCCGCACCGGACAGCTCAGCGAGGATCAACTCGTCCGCATTTCCCAAGTGATCCAGGCTGAAAACATCATCGTCGAGGGTGACCTCCGCCGTGAACGCCAATCGCAGCTTAAGCGTCTCACCTCCATCAATTGCTATCGTGGCATCCGCCACAAGCGTGGCTTGCCGGTACGTGGTCAACGGACCCGCACCAATGCTCGCACTCGCAAGGGCAAGAAGAAGACCGTGGGCGTTAAGAAGTAATTTTTACTAAATCATGTCTGAAGAAACCAACCAAGAAGCTGCCGTAGAGTCGGCAGTTGAGCCCGTAGCAGCTCCAGCACCCGCCACCCCATCCGCTCCAGCACCTGAAGCGGCCGCCCCAATCGAAGGCGCGCCGAAAAAGGAAGCCCGCCGCGACATCTTCGCCGAAATCGGCGGTGGTGAAGAGGAAATCAAGATTCACAAAGCCAAAGGCTCGAAGAATGTCCTCCGCGGCATCGTTCACGTGACTGCCACTTTCAATAACACCCTCGTCAGCGTGACGGATCCAAATGGCAATGCCATCGGCTGGTCCAGCGCGGGTAAGATGGGCTTCAAAGGCTCCCGCAAGAGCACCGCTTATGCTGCGCAAGTGGTTTCCCAAGATGCCTGCCGCCAAGCCATGGGGCACGGCCTCAAGGAGGTAGATGTCCGCGTCAAGGGCCCAGGCTCCGGCCGTGAGTCCGCCGTGCGTGCCGTGCAAAGCCTCGGTTTGGAAATCCTTTCCATCCGTGATGTCACGCCGATTCCTCACAACGGTTGCCGCCCGAAGAAGGCCCGCCGCGTTTAATCCTAACACTTTAAATTTTTTTATATGGCACGTTATACAGGTCCACGCGCAAAGATCAGCCGCCGCTTCGGTGTCTCTCTCTTTGGCCCATCGAAGGCATTTGAACGCCGCAACTTCCCACCCGGTCAACACGGCGTCCGCGCTGGACGGAAAAAGAAGAGTGAATACTCCGTCGCCCTTGGCGAAAAACAAAAGCTGCGTTTCCAATACGGTGTGCTCGAAAAGCAATTCCGTGGCTACTACGAAGAGGCCGCTCGCCGTCGTGGCGTTACCGGTGTGATCATGCTGCAATTGCTCGAGCAGCGCCTTGACAACGTGGTTTACCGCGCTGGCTTCGGCAACACCCGCCAATCCGCACGGCAAATCGTCAATCACGGCCACATCCTCGTGAATGGCCGCACGGTGGACATCGCCTCCTTCCAAGTGAAGCCGGGTGACGTCATCAAAGTGGGTGCGAAGCCATCTTCGCAGCAGCTTTCCACTCGCATGACCGACCTCACACAGGCCGCGCCAAACGTCGATTGGCTCGAAGTGGACACCGACAAGCTGGAAGCCACGGTTTCCCGCGTGCCAGACCGCTCCGACATCAATCCGATCGTCAACGAGCAGCTCATCGTCGAGCTTTACAATCGCTAATTTCACGGTCCATCCGAGAAATGTTTCCGAAAAACGCCCGGGTGTAAATCCGGGCGTTTTTTCAGTTTATATTTGAACTATTTTAGAAATTTGGCTGGGTTGACAGATCTGCTTCACGCAGCCATCTTCCGCCCGCCGCTGTTGTTTTTATCATGATCTTTAAAAGTCTTTGTCGCCATGCCGGAATCGGTGCGAATTCCTATCTGCTACAATCCAAGTCTGCCAGAGTGGTGTTAGACGCTGGCATGCACCCGAAACATGAAGGCTCCGAGGCAGTGCCGCATTACGAGTTTGTCGAGCCGGGCACAGCTGACTCCATCATCATTACCCACTCGCACCTCGATCATGTGGGAACCTTACCGGTTTTCCTCCAGAATCAGCCACAAGCGCAGGTTTTCCTTTCCCCTGAGACCGCAGAGCTAGCCAGCGCGATGTTACATAACTCGGTGAACGTGATGCAGTCCAAGCGCGTCGAGCATGGCATCGCCGAGTATCCGTTGTTTGAACACCGCGAGCTGGATCAGATTGAAGAATGCTTCGAACTCCGCGGAATTGAGAAACCTTTCGAGCTCGATCATCGCGGCAGCATGCGGGCCACCTTCCATGATGCCGGCCATATTCTTGGCTCCGTCGGCGTGACCATCGAGGCGGAAGGTAAAAGAATCTTCTACACTGGAGATGTAAATTTCGAGCATAGCACTCTCCAAAAAGGCGCAATGTTCCCCACTGATACAGTGGATGCGCTCATCGTGGAAACCACCCGTGGCGAGCAAGCGCGGGCACCGGGATACAATCGGCCGGACGAGGAAAATGCCCTTGCCGAAGCCATTGCCGGCGTCATCGCCCGCAAGGGATCAGTGCTTATTCCCGTATTTGCGATGGGTAAGACTCAGGAAGTTCTGGCCATGATCCATCGCTTCAAAAAAGAGGGTCTTATCCCCAAGCACACGCCTGTTTACATCGGCGGCCTCAGCACCAAGATGACCAACGTTTATGATCGGCATAGTGAATCCTCACGCCGCCATCTACCAGGATTCCGTTTCCTAAAAGACATGAAGCTCGAAGCGGGTAGCAAAAAGCGTAAAGGCCCGATTCCCTTTCACCCCGGCTGCATCTACGCCCTCTCCAGCGGCATGATGTCTGAAAAAACCGTTTCTAACAATTTTGCCCGGCAAGGTGTTTTGGAAAATGCCAAACACGGCCTGTTCTTCGTCGGCTATGCAG
>Ga0335395_10002686_pt1 | contig 11054 bp, 7 predicted proteins | sample MAT02_FD_205744 | JGI IMG/M metagenome (GOLD analysis project Ga0335395, IMG submission 205744) | Freshwater microbial communities from Lake Fryxell liftoff mats and glacier meltwater in Antarctica - MAT-02 (spades assembly) (version 2) ...
CGGAGATGCAACCGACTACGAAAAATTTGAGCATTGGGCTGCAACCGTTCCGTTTACATTGCGCAATCCATTGTTTCATTGGACGCACCTCGAACTACAACGTTATTTCGATATCAACAAAATTCTTTCACCTGAAACTGCAAAGGAAATTTATGACGAGTGTTCGGCAAGATTAAAAACACCGGAGTATTCCGTAAAGAATTTGCTGCGCAAAATGAATGTGAAAGCGCTGTGCACAACGGATGATCCAATCGATTCGCTGGAGTTTCATAAAAAAATAAAAGAGGATGGATTTGAGATAAAAGTGTTGCCCGCATTTCGTCCGGATAAAGCGATGAATGTGGATGATGTGGCCGTGTTCAATGCGTATGTAAACAAGCTACAGGAAGTCTCCAATATTTTGATTGCTTCTTTTGATGATTATCTGCAGGCCTTGAAAAGCCGCCATGACTTTTTTCACGAAATGGGTTGCTGCGTGAGCGATCATGGACTGGAACAAATTTATTCGGCCGATTACAATGAAGCCGAGATCAAAAATATTTTTAGAAAATTAACGGCCAGTGAATCTATTTCGCAGCCGGAAAATATCAAATTCAAATCGGCGATGCTGGTGATATTTGCGCAGTGGGATCATGAAAAAAACTGGGTGCAACAATACCATTTGGGAGCGCTGAGAAACAACAATACACGTGCGTTGAAAACACTGGGTGCAGATACTGGTTGGGATTCTATCGGCGATTTTTCGCAGGGTAAACAATTGTCTAAATTTTTAGATAAACTCGACACCACCAATCAACTGGCAAAAACAATTTTGTATAATTTAAATCCGGCCGATAACGAACTGATTGCAACCATGACCGGTAATTTCAATGATGGTAGTGTGGCTGGTAAAATACAGTTTGGTTCGGGCTGGTGGTTCATGGACCAGAAAGATGGGATGACCAAACAGATCAATGCTTTGAGCAATATGGGACTGCTTAGCAAATTTGTAGGCATGTTAACGGATAGCCGCAGTTTTATGAGTTACCCACGGCACGAGTATTTCAGGCGAATCCTCTGCAATTTGTTTGGCGAAGAAATAGAGAATGGGGAGCTACCGGATAACCAGGAATGGGTGGGTAAAATCATTGAAGATATTTGCTATAACAATGCGAGGGAATACTTTAGATTTTAGCGGGATGATGTTTATATGGAATCTGTTTTGGCGAGGATAGCTCATTTATAATAGCATAGCATAAAGCCTGTTGTTTGTGAAAAACAGCAGGCTTTTATAATTCCGGTACACGGTATTTTTAAGTAAAGCATCAGCTTTACAATTGGTTCTGATAGCGTGCAATGCTTCTTACAAGGTATGTGTATTCGCCGGCGATGTTGCGTGTACATGCAGCGAAATGTAATTCGATAAATGAGATGTTTTCATTTGGAGAAACAAAAGTTTTCGAATCGTAGGTTTTAATCATATTTAAGAAGCGGATGTCAGTAAAAGCAAAGTGTAATACTGATAAACACTACATCCCCGGCGCTGTTTAAACTTTTTGTTGGAAAGAAGTCTGCAACTGTTATCTGTTGAGAATTTTTTATCAGTTTGCAATCATCCATTTTATCTCAATTTATTTTTTCAATAGTAAATTCTTGTTGTTCAAGCTCATGCCGAAAATTAGATGTTATGTAAGTACTGGACGGAGAAGCGTTTTCGTAGGTAAAACTTATTTTATCATTTGCATTCAGGTTTAAAATGGTGGTTAAAAATAACTCCTCTGCCACAGCTTGTTGCTTAAGTAGCCTGGCCCTGGAGGTGGTGTTTTGAACGATGCTTAATATATGATTGCCATTATCATTGCCCTGCACTACAAAGAATCTTATACTAATTCTGTAAAGGCCAGTTTTGAAAACGAAATATTGGCCCTGGGCATTAACAAGAAGACCGTTTTCTGAAAGACTGTTCCCATTAACATTTACCCTCACAGATTTCCAATCCTTTAAAATGATGGTATCATGTGCTGGCACGGTTATACTATTATCTTCAAAACCAACAATTTTAAAAAATAATTTTTCGGGTGTTTTCCAGGTAGCCAGCCCGTTCACGTCGCTGGTAAGTACTTTGCCAACACCCTGGCTGCCATCTGTTACTTTTAATGTGCCGTTCACATGTAATTTGGCGGTAGGTGTGGTAGTGCCGATGCCTACATTTTGCTGGGCTTTACCACCAATGAATATAAAAAGAAGCAGGACTGTGGCGGTTGTTTTTTTAATGTAAATGTGCAGTGGCATAGTTTTTAATTTTCTTTAGTTAGCTGGTAATGAAACCTATATGAATTATTACAGTATGGTAGATTACTTTACATTTATTATCTACTTTTTATTTAGTGCTTTAGTCTATTTTTTCTACGGTAAATTCATTGCGTTTAGAGGGGTGAGGCGTACCTGCTGTGCCTCCAACAAACTGTGCTGAGGCGTTGTCGCTGTCTCCCTTATTTTGAATTTTAAAACTAATATAATCTTGTGTATTTAATTGCACAGTAGTAGAGGCAGTCATAGTTACATTTTCTAATGGAGCATACGGGAATTCTGAATATCCAGAGGCAGTATGGTATGTTGCAGATTCTATGGCATTATTAATGAGTATACTTAATATAAAAGTTTGATAAGGCTCTGCATCCTCTAACGAAAAGGAAATTTTAATACTTACCCTATACACGCCCGGTATCAGCACAAAAAATTTACCATCAGCATTACTCAAAATGCCATTGTGGCCAATATTGAACCGTTGGTATTTCCAGTCTGTTAAAATTTTCTCTGCTGCTCCACGCACAAAATAATTTGCTTCAAATCCCTGCGCTTTAAAAAACATTTTTTCCGGTATCTTCCAGGTGGCAACCCCTGTGACATCGCTTGTTAGTACTGCTCCAGCTACCTCTCCGTTTCCTGCAAATCTTAACTTACCAAATGTTTCTAATGCTCTTCCTGAGGTGCTTGTAAAGTAGCCGCCTCTTCCAGTGTTGGACGTGCCTAGTATGGCAACACTATTACTGCCTGTAGCCGTGCCTTGTATGGCAATGCCAGAGACTGTTGAAGTGTTATTGATGTTAAAAAGGGAACCCGAAAGTAGCTGTGTTTTTGTGTAAGGTAGTGTTAATCCTATTGGTGTTTGCCAGGTAGCATTGCCATCAATATCACTGGTGAGTACCTTAGTTGCTGCTGCGCCTGTTGTAATTAAAAGTGCTTTGGGCTTTAGGGTATCTGCTTTTATATTGCCAGCTACTTGTAATTTTTCGGAAGGGGTGGTGGTGCCGATGCCTACATTTTGCTGGGCTGATGTTGTATGGGTTGCTGAGAGGAATAGTGCTGATAGAATTAAACGTTTCATGTGTGAAATTTTGATAAGGTAGTAAAGTTGCTTGTAGTTTTATAAAAGAGCAATACCTCATTGGGTGATTTTTACAGTTTGCTAAAAGCCTTCAATTGTGCAGCTTTCATCACTGCTTCGCTCTTGCTGGAAACGTGGAGTTTTTTGTAGATATGCTTTACATGGGTGCGTACGGTTTCGTAGCTGATGAAAGATCTTTCAGCAATCATTTTATAATCCAACCCTTCGGTCATCAGGTTTAATATTTCCTCTTCCCGGATGCTGAGGCCATAGTCTTTATCTGTTGGGGGAGGAGTGACAGTAATATTTTTGTTACTAAAAAATCCGAGTACTTTTTTTGCTACCGCCACATTCATTACAGCTCCGCCATTCATAACTGCCGTAATAGCTTCGGTATATTTTTGTGGAGAATCATTTTTAAGTATGTAGCCAGAGGCACCAGCACATAAAGCCCTGAATATTTTTTCGCTGTCGTTAAACACTGTTTGTATCAATATTTTTATTTCAGGAAATTCTTTTGTGATAACTGTTGTCAGTTCAATGCCGTTCAACCCCGGCATTTCTATGTCCATCAATATTACATCCGGATCGCATTGCTGTATATTGGGCTGCCAGCGTTTACCATCTTCAAATGCGCCACAGCAAGCGTAGCCCGGCGTGCTGTTTAAAATAGCAGTCAGCGCATCCCTTATCAGGCTATTGTCTTCAAATATGGCTACCCGTATATCCATTGTGTTGTAAAACTAAGTGCTTTGTTTTGATGCATCAATACCCCATCAGGTGATTTTTACCTTTAGTGAAATTAAACATCCTTTTGGTAGATTTGATTGAATGGTAAACTCAGCGCCCAATTCGTCCGCTCTTTTCTGCATATTAGTTAATCCATTGCCCCGTTTTATTGAAGCAATATCAAAGCCTTTCCCGTTATCAATGATGCTAATTTCCAGTAACGATTTTTTTTCCTCTAAAGTTAATCTAAGTAAATTAGCTTCACTGTATTTTGCTGCATTGTTAATGGCTTCTTTTATAAATAAATAAAGGTGGTAAAGTTGTTCGGCTGGTAAATCAACAATGGAATTTTTAACAGTAGTCTCCATTTTGAATTGCATATTTTTTGCGCTGCACATATCCAGCCCGTATTGCTGCAATCGTTCCAACATCATTGGTAATGAATCCTGGCTTGGGTTCACAGACCACACCAAATCATTTAATTTCTCTGACATTTCGTTGGCAGATTGTTGAATGATGTTGAGGGATACTTTTGCTTGATCATGTTCACCCCTTTCCATTTGATTATTGGTGAGGTGGCTGTACATGGATACACCGCTGAGGGTGCTTCCAATATCATCATGCAACTGGCTGGAAATTTTATTGCGGAGTTTTTCAACCTCTAATTGCGATTGTATTTTTTCTATGGCTAATTGCCTTTCCTGTTCATTCCATCTTTTTAATAATGCCAGTTGAAAAAGCATAATGTCAATGAGCATACCCAATTTTATTATAGCCAAAGGATACCTGTCCAGTATCGTATCGTTGCTGCCTGAGTTGTATCTTATAGTAAGCATCATGGTAGTAACAACACAAACAAATAGCACGAGCATGCCATTAATGATGAGCGATTTATATCCCTTTTGTTTATAATTCACGATGAGGATGAATGTACAGAAAGGTCCGTTTACAATGTGCCCTGTATAAAATATGGGATTCGTCTTCCAACCCGATAATGCAAATAATACAAACAGTATGTATAGCGATGGAATAAGATAAAATGTAATGCTGTAAATTTTTTTTATATAAGGATATTTAATAAGTGAATCGCTGAAAATTTCTTTTAAAAATACCAGATAAACTAAAATCATTGATAGGAATATGGCAAAATTCACATAACGATATAAAGGTGAATCGAATACTATCGTTTCTTCAATTCCAAAAAAGGTATCCGGTGCATTGAGGAAAAAATAGCCAGCAGAAACAAAATTGAGTAGAGAATAATAAAGCACATCCTTCCTTTTTGTAATAAGATATACCATGCCAAAAAAGAGAACCTGGAAAAGCATGGCTCCCTGGAAAAAAAGGTAAAATTTTTCAATGAAGAATTGCGTCATTTAATAAATATATCATTTTTTTGTTAGATGAAAACCTTTCATTTTTTATTCGGAGTAACGCCTCCCAGCCCGTATATTGTTCAGATACGGAGCGAAAGACGGAGCGATCTGTTATTGGATTGAAATGTTTATTTTTTGAATGTACCACACAAACGAGGCGGAATGTTTTAAATCATATCTAAGAAATGGAGTTCTAGAATACCAAGGTGTAATCCCGATATACCTATGTCCCCGGCTTTGCTTTGCTTTATTGAGAGATTGCCAGCAAGAGATGCAATCTGGATTAAAATGCCAGATAGAAAAATGCAAATGAAATAGTTCTGTACCGTTTTTGAAACGAATAGAATATCCGTATTTAAGATCGCACCCAAGTAATAAATCCTATTAAAAAAATACCTTGCTTTTAGAGCAAGGTATTAAAATTTCATTTTCATCTATTTCGCAAAAAGGGGAATATAATTTATTAATTACGGAAAATTACTCCTTCATAAATCGCTTTGACTGTGTTAAAGTTGCGGTCACAAACTGAAGTGTATATATTCCCCGGGTTAAACTATTTACATTAACAGAAATAGAAGCATTGGCTGGTATTGTAATTTTTTCTTCCCTTATATTCCTTCCGCCTGCATCAATAATCCTTAATGTTCCTTTTAAATTTTCACCCGTTGCTTTTATAAATAAAATATTCCTTACAGGGTTTGGTGATATCTTGAATGTGAAGTTTTCGTTGATCATATTTACTGCAACTGTTTTACTAAAAGTGATCATTCCATCCTTATCCAAAATTTTCAATCTATAAAAATTCATTCCATTCAAAGGTTGCAAATCAACAGTTGCGTAATTTGTTTTTATACCGTATGTGCCTGTTGCAATTTTGTAGCCGATTGTGGAAAAATTATCACCGTCTCCACTACGTTGTATTTCGAACCCTGCCACATTTTGCTCACCCGTAGTTTGCCATTGCACAAGTACAGTTTGATTTTGTGGTTTTGCTGTTAAAAACAACCCAGTTACTGGTAATGGACCGGCTTCAGAAAAAAGATACCTTATCACAACGCCAAGCGTACCAGGAAATTTAGCGTAACCTGCCGCATACAATTGGTTGTAAGCAAATGCGAGACTCTGAATTCTACTTTCCAGAACACCTGTATTATTTATACTAATCCCATTGGTGCCGAAAGCGCTGTCTAAGCTCCCATTTGCCTTATAAAGCACTATCGCAAAATGATTATTGGTTCCGCCCACTGCAATTTTCCCGTCTAAACTAATAGCCACGGCAATACCAAAATTAAAATCGGTTCCGAGGAAGGTTGATTGAAAGCCATCGCCACTAAAAGTATTATCCAAATTTCCGTTGGCATTATAACGTGCCAAAGTGAAGGAAGACTTTTCTGTGCCGGGCGTTTTAGCATACCCGGCTAAAATAATTTTGCCGTCATTTTGAATTACCATCGCTTCTCCAAAGTAATTATCAGTACCAAATGAACTGGTTTGTTTTCCATTCTGTGCAAAGTTGGTATCAAGAGTTCCATCGTCATTATAGCGTAGCAAGGCAAAGCTATTTTTACTGTTTGAATAAATACGCCCACTCACTATTATTTTGCCATCAGTTTGTATTGCAACTGAAGATGCAAAACTTTCTGCACCATCAAAATTTGTTCGTTGTTTTGCATTGTCACTAAAGGTATTGTCATAAGTGCCATCACCGTTGATACGGGCTACTGCAAATGTTGCTGAATCATAATTTACACCTATAAAAGTGTATCCTGCCAATACGATTCGTCCTTCGTTATCAACTGCAACAGATTGGCAAACATCTGAATTTCCAATGGGGGAAATCAATAGTTTTCCATCTCCGCTAAATGTGTTATCCAGTGTGCCATCCACATTGTATCTCGCTACTGCAAACCGAAATGAACTTACCCTGTTATCACTATTTCCGGCAGCAATTATTTTTCCATTTGCCTGCAAAGCAATTGAAACGATCTCATCTGTCATGCCAAAATCTGTTATTTGCTTTCCATTGCTTCCAAATGAGTTGTCAATACTGCCATCCATATTATATCTTACCAGGGCAAAATCGTACGAGCTGCCATTCCAGGTACTGCCTCCTGCAATCGCTTTACCATCTGGCTGTATTACGGTTGCATTAAAAACGGTATAGCCTTGTTTATAATCACCGATCAATTTTCCATTATCACCAAATGTGTTGTCGGGACTGCCATTGGTATTGTATCTAGCTACTGCCATTTGTCTGATGGTATTGTCTGGAGTAACAACATTGGAATAACCAGCCAGAATTATTTTATCGTCGTTCTGCACCACTAATGAGCTTGCGAAATCATCGGTTGACGAAAAATCTGTTGTTAAGATACCATCAACGCCAAATGAATTATCAACACTGCCATCGATATTAAAACGAGCCACAGCAAAATCCCTACCTGTGCCTGATACTGCATAGCCACCAACAACAATTTTTCCATCAGACTTAAAAGCCAGCGAATTGCGGGCTCCGTTGTCTGTAATGATGCTGGTTGTTTGCTTGCCGTTTCCATTAAAAGAATTATCAGGATTGCCGTCTGTATTATAACGGGCCAGGGCAAAATAACTTACATTGTTTTGAATTGCCAGACCAGCCATCACAATTTTACCATCAGGCTGAACGCTGAGAGCATAACCACTTCCTCCATCATTTATTTTAGTTATTTGCTTGCCTTTGTTACCAAAAGTAGTATCAAGATTGCCGTCAACATTGTATCGTGCAATTGCAAAATTCTCACCAATGATTTCTGATCGCACGTTTCCTCCTGCCAACACTTTTCCGTCTGTTTGAATTGCCAGTGAATTGGCATTTCCGGTATGGATTTCAATGGAATCGGTCATGCCGCGGGGCGGACTTATTTTGAGCACAAAATCGAATAGTGCCAACCCATTTCCATTAAAAGTATTATCGGTACTTCCGTTGGAATTAAATTGGGCCACCACACTGTTTAAATTGTTCATTCCTGCTGCCACTATTTTTCCATCATTTTTTACAATTACTGCCGTTGGAAAGAATGTGGTTGATTGGATGCCGTTGAGTCCGAACGTTGAGTCAATTATACCGGCGGCTGTAATCCGAATGAGACCTGCCGTCTCATAATCGCTGCCTGCAATTATTATTTTACCATCAGGTTGAAATACTGCTGCCACATCATTAAAGGTCACAGCTTTTGAGTAACCGTTTATACCGTATGAGGAATCAATTCTGCCGTTTGCAAGACGCCGGGAAACAAACGTGGGATAATTACTAACAATAAACATAGTGCCATCATTACTGACCAAAACCTGCCGTGCCGAATTGGTATATTGAAAAACAGAACCAACATCGGCCCTTACTACACCTTTGTTACCAAACGTTGGATCAAGGCGACCAGACTGTGCAAAAGAAAGGTTCAGAAAAAAAAGCGATAGAAAACCGAGTAGACTTTTTTTCATTTATTTAATTTAAGCAGCGTGTAAAAAATGATAATCCTAAAACCATTCTTTTAGTCGTAAAAGATTGGCTCTATCAAATTAATAATTCGGAGTTTATAAAAGATTGGACTGAAATGGGTAAACCGTTGCGAGTATCGTAATTTTTTTTTGATATACGCATTAGTTAAAGTATTCAAAAATAATTCCATAAAAATTAATATCTGCACAACGTGGTCCGCTGCGTAAAGTATTACAGTATTCTACATTATGCGATACTAAAAGGGATAAAGGGGAAAAATATCAACAGATTTTAGACTGGCTTTAAAAAAGGTTTTGCATCTTACCCGATAAATAAAAACTACTATTTGCTTCGTTGCAACGTTTCGGCAGCGCTTTATGTTGGCCGGGAAAATAGCGTAATACAAAGCGATAGCTGAGTAGTAAATGAAATGTTTTTCTTATGGAGGCACAAAACAACCGAGTCAAAATCTTTAAAAAAATACTTTAGGAGTGGATCCCAATAAAAGCAAAGAACATCCGGTTACACACAATGTCCTCGGCTCTGTTTAAGCTTGTAGAATGGCGTTGAAGGGAAGAGCCTTTAAGTTATTCATTAGTAACAAGGAAGATACAGGACCGGAGCCGATCTATCGGCTCCTGCGCCGATCGGTTGTCTTGTCTTAAAGAAACTTTACCGGGCAACAAAGACTATACTTATTTTATACTTTTTAACTGGTTCAGTGTTGCAAATTCTAATGCTTTTTCGTGTGTGGCGTTTAAATTTACCGGTGGTGCTATACCTGCATCAAAAGCTTCTTTCCAGCGACTGGCGCAAAGGCACCAACAATCTCCAGCTTTTAAACCGGGAAAATTATATTGAGGCAATGGGGTAATCAAATCGTTGCCTTGTGATTTTGAGAATTGTAAAAATTCATCTGTTATAGTGGCAGCAATTACATGTACTCCACTATCAGTTTCGCCTGTTGAGCAAAATCCATCTCTGTAATAACCGGTAATTGGGTCGGTGCCTGCTATTTGAAGATCGGTTCCCAACACATTTTTCTCTCCTGTTTTTATCCTGTTTATCATTTTACTGAAGTATTAATTTATGCTGTTTTATTTGTGCAATATAAAGTTAGGATAAGAATAATGCTTTTGGTTTTTTATTGATTTTATGATTATGGTTTCATAATGGTTTACAGCCTGCGAGCGGCGCAATGAGCAATAATTCCTTAATTTCCAGCATTCTTTAAACGAGCAAATAAGCGGAGCCGTGGACGTTGCGCCAACCTGTGTAGACCCCTCCAGAAACCGTTGTTGGTGTTGTCACCCACAACTGAAGTTACATTCTGTCAGGCATTAAAATTTCTAAGAAATCCAGGTCCGTTAAATTGCCACCTGCATCATGTGATTGAAGGTGAACAAGACCGACAACGGCGTTTCCCGATTGGCTTGATTTTTTTAATGACAAGCTAATACAGGTGGAAACATATAATAGCTTTTCTACTGCGCCCCTGGAGTTGGCAAATCAATCTACAAGTCGAATTTGTAAATACAATCTTCTTTTCTGGTTAACACTTCGGCTGTTGGTCGGAGACACAATAGCGGCGTGCGGGGATAACTGAATTTTTTTAAGGACCTATCAACAGCGGCCAAAAGAGTAATTGCTGGCACGTGCAAAGTTGCGTTGCTTTCGCTCGTTGAGAGATTGCCTGGAAAGAAAAATTGTGGCAGGAAAAATTTAAAATCTAATCATCCAGTTGGTGTCTGGGTTTTGCTTAAAGGCAAGTACAGCCTGAATTTTTACCAACCTGCCGGCTACGGTGTAGTGGGCCGCATAAGGAAATTTGTCAATAGTAGCAAGGCGCACTTCATCATAGCGAAAGGTGTTATAATTGGGATTGTTTTTTAGAGCTTTGATTGCTACTAAAAAATGTTGTTTAAAACGGTTGCCCAGCCCGGCAGAAAGACTGTTATAATAATCAATAATGTTTTTTATCTCCTGCAAAGCCTCTGGGGCATATTGGATCTTATAATGTGACATTACATGGCATTTATCATTTTTAAAGCCTGCTGTTCGTCAATGAGGAGTTCGGGATTTTTGTTGTATTTTTTAATTCTGCTTC
>Ga0335395_10002687_pt1 | contig 11051 bp, 10 predicted proteins | sample MAT02_FD_205744 | JGI IMG/M metagenome (GOLD analysis project Ga0335395, IMG submission 205744) | Freshwater microbial communities from Lake Fryxell liftoff mats and glacier meltwater in Antarctica - MAT-02 (spades assembly) (version 2) ...
CAGGCGTTCAAGGCAGCGGGGCCAGGCATCCATCGCGGGCAGCATCGGAGTCGTCGAAAGGGCCGGCAGGCTTTGATTCAGCGGGCTGGCAGGGGCTGAGCAGTGCCGCAGACTATCACGCAGGGTCAGTGCCAGGGTCGGGCGGTTGCCTGGGGCGCAGGCGCGTCGCGTGCACCGACGGGCTGGCGATCGACTCGGGCGCGGTGACCGCATCTGCCCTCGTGGTTGACCGGGGCCGCCCCTGCGCCTAGACTTGTCGGTTCTTCCATTGCCACCCGCCCGAGGGCCCCATGGCCACCAAGCGCACTTACCAGCCCAGCAACCTCAAGCGCAAGCGCGACCACGGCTTCCGTGCCCGGATGAAGACCGCCGATGGCCGCAAGATCCTGGCCCGTCGCCGCGCCAAGGGCCGCACGCGCCTGAGCGCCTGATGGCCTTGCCGCCAATCGCGGCCAAGCCCATCGATGTCGATCCTGTACCCCGGACCCGCGCCCCCGAGCGCGGGTTTGTCGTTGGCGCCGTGGCGCAACCCGCCGTGATCACCCTGTCCTTTCCGAAGTCCGCCAAGGTGCGCACCGGCGCGGACTACACGCGCGTGTTCGAACAGTCCCGTCGCACCTCCGATCCGCTGCTGGCGGTGCACTTCCATGCCAGCGACCGACCGGCACGCTTGGGGCTGGCGGTTTCGCGCAAGGTCGACAAGCGCGCGGTGGAGCGCAACCGCATCAAGCGCGGCCTGCGCGAGCAGTTCCGCGCGGTGCGCTGGCAGCTGCCGCAAGGTGACTACGTAGTGGTAGCCCGCCCCGCCGCGGCCAGCAGGCCGCTGCCGGAATTGCGCGAGACCTTCCTGCGCGTGCTGGTGCGTGCCGGTGCATTGCCCGCATCGGCCATGGACGGCACAATGCCCGGGCGCCTGACGCCACTCGACCCCCACTCCCGCAACACGTCCGAACCGGCCACACCTGCCGGTTGAGAATGCCTGCCCGATGAACCAGACCCGTGTATTCCTGATTTTCGCCTGGCTGATGGTGGCCACGCTGCTGTGGATGGAGTGGGGCCGGTTCAGCGCGCCTGCGCCCGTCGCCCCGGTTGGTGCCGTGGTCCAGGATCCGGGTGCTGCAGTGCCTTCCTCGGGCAGCGTGCCGGGTGTGCCCGCGCCTGCGGCCAGCCCCACCGTGCCGGGCAGCGACGCCATACCACAGGCGCCTGCGCTGGTCGCGGCCAGCACCACCGCCGCGGCGCCCTCCGGTGCCCCGCGCGTGGTGGCCAGTTCCAACGTGCTGCGGCTGGTATTGGACGGCGGCAGCGTGCTCTCGGCCGACCTGCTGCAGTACCCGCAGACCCGCGAAGCGGGCAGCGAGCCGGTGCGCCTGTTCACCGACGCCCCGGGCAGCTTCTACAACGCCCAGAGCGGCTGGGTGTCGCCGGCCGGGGCCGCGCCCAGCCATGAGTCGGGGTTCGTGCCCGAGCAGGGCAGCGCCGAGGTCAGCATGGCCCAGGGCCAGGCCGAGATCGTGGTGCCCTTCATCTGGAGTGGCCCCGACGGTGTCAGCATCCGCCGCACCTTCACCCTGCGCCGGGGCGACTACGCGGTCAGCGTGCGCGATGAAGTGTTCAACCAGGGCAGCGCGCCGTGGCAGGGCTACATCTACCGGCAGCTGCTGCGGGTACCGCCGCAGATCACGACCGGGATGATGAACCCGGAGTCCTTCAGCTTCAACGGCGCGGCCTGGTACAGCCCCGACGGCGGCTACCAGCGCCGTGCGTACAAGGACTACCTGGAAGACGGCCGCATCGACCGGCAGACCAGCAGTGGCTGGATCGCGATGCTGCAGCACCATTTCTTCAGCGCCTGGATCCCCGCGCTGGAGGACACCACCACCGTTTCCATCGACCAGGCCGCCGGCGGCACCCAGGCCCTGATCCGCCAGTTCGGCCCCGGTTTCGAAGTCGCGCCGGGGCAGAGTGCCGCCACCGAGGCGCGCCTGTACGTCGGCCCCAAGCTGATCGAGCAGATGAAGGCCCAGGGCGTGCCCGACCTGGACCGCGCGGTGGACTACAGCCGCTTCTCGATCTTCGCCCTGATCGGTTACGGGTTGTTCTGGGTGCTCAGCCACCTGCACACGCTGTTCGGCAACTGGGGCTGGGCGATCATCGGCCTGGTGCTGCTGGTCAAGCTGGCCATGTACCCGCTGTCCAAGAAGCAGTACCAGAGCTTCGCCAAGATGCGCCAGTTCCAGCCGCGCATCGCCCAGCTCAAGGAACGCTACGGCGATGACAAGGCCAAGTTCCAGGCCGCGATGATGGAGCTGTACAAGAAGGAAAAGATCAACCCGATGGGCGGCTGCCTGCCGATCCTGGTGCAGATGCCGGTGTTCCTGGCGTTGTACTGGGTGCTGGTGGAGTCGGTCGAGTTGCGCCAGGCGCCGTGGATCCTGTGGATCCAGGACCTGACCGCGCGCGACCCCTACTTCATCCTGCCGGTGCTCAACATGCTGGTCATGTGGATGACCCAGAAGCTGACCCCGACCCCGGGCATGGACCCGATGCAGCAGAAGATGATGCAGTTCATGCCGCTGGTATTCGGCGTGATGATGGCCTTCTTCCCCTCGGGCCTGGTGCTGTACTGGGTCACCAACGGCGCGCTTGGATTGCTGCAGCAGTGGTGGATGACCAAGCGCCACGGCCAGCCGCCACCGACCAAGGCCGTCGCCACCAAGTGATGAAAGCAGCGGCCCGCAATGCGGGCCGCTGCGTTTGCGGAGCCGGATGAGCCATGCCTGACCTGCACGCGGACACCATCGTGGCGATCGCCACCGCGCCGGGCGCCGGCGGGGTCGGCATCGTGCGCCTGTCCGGGCCGCAGGCGCTGGCCATCGCCGCGGATCTCTGCGGGCGCCAACTGCGCCCGCGCCATGCCCACCACGTGCGCTTCCTCGACGCAACGGGCCAGGCCATCGATGATGGCATCGCCCTGGCGTTCCCGGCCCCGCGCAGCTTCACCGGCGAGGACGTGGCCGAGCTGCAGGCCCATGGCAGCATGGCGGTGCTGGCCCAGCTGGTGGCCCGCGCCTGCGCACTGGGCGCGCGGCCGGCGCGTGCTGGCGAGTTCAGTGAGCGCGGCTATCTGAATGGGCGCATGGACCTGGCCCAGGCCGAAGCGGTGGCCGACCTGATCGCCGCCGCCGATGCGCGCTCGGCCCGCGCGGCGCGGCGCTCGCTGGAGGGCGTGTTCTCGCACCAGGTCGATGCGCTGGGCGCGCAGCTGCTGCGATTGCGCATCCATGTCGAGGCCGCCATCGACTTCGCCGACGAATCGATCGAGACCCTGGGCGGCGCCGCAGTGAGGGCGCAACTGGCGGCGGCGTGCGACGACCTCTCCAGCTTGCTGGCCCAGGCCGAGCGCGGGCGGCGCCTGCGCGATGGCCTGCACGTGGTGATCGTGGGCCCGCCCAATGCAGGCAAGAGTTCACTGCTGAACCTGCTGGCCGGCCGCGAGCGGGCCATCGTCACCGACGTGGCCGGCACCACCCGCGACACCTTGCGCGAGCACGTGCGCCTCGGCGGTATCGAGCTGACCCTGGTGGATACCGCCGGCCTGCGCGAGGGCGGCGATGCGATCGAGCGCGAGGGCATGCGCCGCGCGCGCGCCGAACTGACCAGCGCCGACCTGGCCCTGGTGGTGGTCGATGCACGCGCGCCGCAGCAGGGTGCACAGGCGCTGGCCGCCGCGCTCGATTCGCTGCCGGCGCTGTTGTGGATCCACAACAAGAGCGACCTGATCGAGGTGGTGCCGGAGGATCGATCCGACACAGTGCACGTGTCCGCACGCACTGGCGCGGGCCTGGACGCACTGCAGCAGCGTCTGGCGCAGCTGGCGGCAGGCGAACCAGGCGAGGCGACCGCCGGCGAGTTTTCGGCGCGGGCGCGGCACGTCGAAGCACTGCAACGTGCGCTTGGCCATGTGCAGGCGGCACTCGTGGAGCTGGGCCACGAAGCGCTGGAGCTGGCGGCCGAGGAGTTGCGCCTGGCCCATCACGCGCTGGGCGAAATCACCGGGCGGGTGTCGGCCGACGACCTGCTGGGACGCATCTTCGCCAGCTTCTGCATCGGCAAGTAGCCCTGCCATGCACCCCGCGCCGTCCCGCGCGAATCCGGCTGCGATGCCCGCGCAGGCCGTACAATCCGCCCTGCTGGCACGGTGCGGCGATCTGGATCGGTCAAAGTGTGGGCTGGGTCACCTTCCAGGGGTACGGGTTGGCTGTTGATGCCACGCATGCGGTTGCATGTGGGCGTGCAGCCGGTTCGAATAGGGTATTCACAGGGGTTGCCGGGGAGTCTCGAATGTCACAGTCCAAGTTCAATGGCCCGTTGCGGTGGTTGCTGCCGGTCGCGATGGTTGCGCTGGCGGCCTGCTCGAGGGAGGCGGCGCCAGGCGCCGATGCAGACGCCGCCGGCACCTCGGCTGCGGCCTCCACGCCGGCCGTGGCCGCGCCCCGCGCGCCGGCGGTATCGGCGCAGGTCCAGGCGATGAGCACCGATGATCTGCGCGCTGCGGCCAGCAAGGCGCTGGGCGAGAACCGCATCTACGCGCCCGGTGGCGACAATGCGGTGGAGTACTACCTGGCCCTGCGCGACAAGCAGCCCGGCGATCCCGGGGTGAAAAGCGCCCTGACCGACCTGATGCCCTACACCTTGATCGCCACCGAACAGAGCATCGGGCGCGAGGATTTCGAGGAGGCCCGACGCCTGTCGGCGCTGATCGAGAAGGCCGATCCCAAGGCGCCCGCGCTGCCCCGCCTGCAGGCCACCATCGCCGCGGCGCAGACCGCGGTGGCCGCACGCGTGGTCACCCAGGCCGAGCGCGCCCAGACCGATGCCCAGGCCCGTGTGCTCGAGCAGCAGCGCCTGGCCCAGCAGGAACTGCAGCAGCGCGAAGCGGCTGCGGCCCTGGCCGTGCAGGAACAGGCCGCAACCCAGGCCGAGACTGCACGCGTGGCCGCTGCCCAGCGTGCCGCGGCCGAACGCGCCGCCGCCGAGCGCGAGGCCGCCGCGGCGGCTGCCGCTGCGGCGCCAGCACCGACACCGGCGCGGCCGGCCACGCCGATCCTGCGCGTGGTCAGCGCGCCCCCACCGCGCTATCCGCCCGAGGCGTTGCGCGCCGGGACCGGCGGCGAGGTGCTGGTCGAGATCACCATCGGCACCGACGGGTCGGTGACCAACGCGCGCGTGGTGCGTTCCAACCCGGCGCGCGTGTTCGATCGCGAGGCGCTCAACGCGGTGCGTCGCTGGCAGTTCGAGCCGATCGACACGGTCACCACGACCCGGCGCACGATCGCCTTCAACCCGGGTTGATGGGTTGCAGCCCTGGCGCAAGCGCCAGGACCCTGCGCCCGGCCGACCGACTCAGGCGCTGATCGCCAGCCGTTCCTGGTGGTAGCGGCGCACCGCCGCGAACCACAGGACCGCGGCCAGGCCGAAGCTGGCCAGCAGGTACAGGCCCCACACTTGAGGGTCTATGAACTCGGCCCGGATGACCTTGGTCAGGAGCTGGTTCTGGGCCAGGAACGGCACCGCGAACTGCCACAGTTCGGCCTTGACCGGGTTGACCATCAGCATCAGGGTCGGGACCATCGGCAGCAACATCAGCCAGGTCATGTGGGTCTGGGCTTCCTTCATGCTCTTGGACGAAGCCGCAAGATACGTCAGCAGGGCGGTCCCGATGAACAGCATCGGCAGCAGCACCAGCAGCATCTTGGCGATCGCGAGGAAACTTACGTCGAGCATCTGCCCGCGACTGCCGGCCAGCACCGCGCTGGCCTTGAACGCCAACAGGGTCAGCAGCAGCGAAAACAGGCCCATCGCGCAGGCCGCAGCGATCTTGCCGCTGACCACCGCGCTGCGCTGCGCCGGGGTCGCCAGCAACGGCTCCAGCGACTGGCGTTCGCGTTCGCCGGCGGTGGCATCCATGATCAGTGCCGCGCCGCCCAGGAACGCGGTGATGATCAGCAGGTAGGGCAGCAGGGCTGACAGCAGGATGCCGCGCTTGGCCTCGGCGCTGGCCATGTCACGTGTGCCCACGGTGACCGAGCGGGTCACCGCCGGGTCGATACCGCGCGCCATCAGCCGCAGCATGCCCACCTGGGCGCCGTAACCGTTCAACGCGGCGGTCAGGCGCTGCACGGGGATCTGTGCGTTCTGGCGGGTGCTGTCGCTGAGGATCTCCACCAGTGCCGGGCGCCCCGCGCGCCAGTCGCTGGCGAAGTCTTCATGGATGTACAGCGCCACTTCGACGTCTTGGCGGGCGATCGCCACCTCCACGTCCTGTGGCGGATCGACCGCCACGATTCCGTGCGCGCCCAGGAACGCGACCAGGTTGGGCGCTCGCTCGGCGCCCTGCACCGGCACTTCCAGCACCTTGTCCATCTGCGTCCTGGCCTTGTTCTGCACCAGCGCGCCGCCGCCCAGCAAAAACACCGGGATCAGCAGCGGCATCAGCAGCAGGCTGAAAAAGAACGTGCGCCGGTCACGCGAGATCTCCAGCAGCTCCTTGCGCATCACCGACCACAGCGTGGACATGATCGAAACCTTGCGGGCGCCACTCATGCGAACAATCCTTCTTCCGAACCGATGGCCTTGACGAACGCGTCCTCGAGGTTCTCCTCGCCAGTCAGCGCGCGCAGTTCATCGGCGCTGCCGGTGGCCACCACGCTGCCGCGGGCGATGATCACGATGCGGTCGCACAGTGCGGCCACCTCCTGCATGATGTGGCTGGAGAAGATCACGCAGCGTCCTTCCTCGCGCAGCTGGCGCAGGAAACCGCGCATGGCGCGGGTGGTCATCACGTCCAGGCCGTTGGTGGGCTCGTCCAGGATCACGTTGCGCGGGTCGTGCACCAGGGCCCGGGCGATCGCGGTCTTGGTGCGCTGGCCCTGGCTGAAGCCTTCGGTCTGGCGCTCCAGGATGTCGCCCATGTCCAGCGCCGCCGACAGCGCAGCGGTGCGTTCGGCGATGCGCGCGGCCGACAACCCGTGCAGTTCGCCGAAGTAGGCGATGTTCTCGCGCGCGGTCAGGCGCTTGTACACCCCGCGCGCGTCAGGCAGCACGCCCAGCGCGCGGCGCACGCCGATCGGATCAAGCGCGCAGTCCATGCCGTCCACCAGCACCTGGCCGCGGTCGGGCTTCATCAGCGTGTACAGCATGCGCATGGTGGTGGTCTTGCCTGCGCCGTTGGGGCCCAGCAGGCCGGTGATCTCGCCGTCGCGGGCCTCGAAGCTGACCCCGTCCACGGCGTTGACGATGCCGCTCTTGGTCTTGAACGACTTGTGCAGGTCGTTGGCGATGATCATGCGGTTGGCTCCAGGCAAGCAGGCAGGTCGTAAGCGGGTGGCAGCGCGCGCAGCGCAGGGCGCGCAGGATCCGGGGCGCTCATGGCTCCCATCCGTTGAAGCTGGTAAACGTCGGTACGTAGGCCAGGGTATCCAGGCACTGCGCCTCCAGCGCCTGCGCATCGCCGCTTTCCAGGAAGCGCGCCAGCAGCTTGGGCATGCAGCCCAGACCCATGGTGCCGTGGCCCTGCCCGCGCAGCACCAGGTGGCGCCCGTTCGGGGTGCCGGCCAGCACCCGCTCGGCATAGCGCGGTGGGGTCACCGGGTCCAGCTCGCCGGACAGCAGCAGCACCGGCAGGTCGGAGGCGAACGGTGCGGTGAAGTCGGCCGGTCGCTGGCCGCGCGGCCACTGCGCACACGCGGCGAAGAACATCTCCGCCACCTCCGCACCCAGCACCGTGCCCTCGGGCACGCTGGCCGGATCGAAACGGTCCGCATCCTCGGCGCAGATCACCGACCACTGCATGCCGCGGTTCATGGCGCCGCCCATGCTGCGGCTCATCAGCCGGGCCAGCGACATCAGCGGTGCGTAGCGGCCGCGCTCGGCTTCGTCCAGCACCAGCGGCAGCAGCGATGCGGTCTGCGGTACGTAGGAGAACGCGAACGCGAGCCCCACCAGGGTGTCGCTGCTGACCGTGTCGCGACGGTCCTCGTTGGTGGTCGGGTCGCGGTAGTCGACTTCAGCCGGCACCGCTCGCAGGCGCGCGGCGACCTTGCGCAGCTGCTCGCGCATGTCGGCGGGAAAGCGCTCGCTGCAGGCGGGGTCGCGCGCGCACTGCGCCGTCTGCAGTGCCAGGGCATCTTCGAAAGTGGTCGCGAACTCGCCGCCCACCACAAGGTCGTTGGGGGCCACGCCATCCAGCACCACGGCGTGCACGCGCCGGGGATGGGTGCTGGCATAGCGCTGGGCCACGCGGGTGCCGTAGGAGGCGCCCATCAGGTTGAGCTGGTCGATGCCCATCGCCGCGCGCACCGCCTCCAGGTCGGCGACCGCCTCGGTGGTGGTGTAGTAGCGCGGATCGGCGCGGCCCTGCAGGCCCGCGGCGCAGCGCCGCGCGTAGTCCTGCAGCAGTTCGATGCTGGGCTCGAGCATGTCTTCCAGCACCATTTCCTCGCCATTGGCGTCCAGGCAGGTGAGCGGGTTGGAGCGGCCGGTGCCGCGCTGGTCGACCAGGATGATGTCGCGCTGCCGGAGTATTTCACGCAGTGACGCAGCGACCACGCCGGCCACGTCGCTGGCCGCCTGGCCAGGACCGCCGGCAATGAAGAACAGCGGTTCGGCGCTGCCTGCGGCATTGCTGCCGGCCGGCAGCCAGGTGATGTGCAGCGACAGCTTGCGCCCGTCCGGTGCCTCGGGCACCTCTGGCACCTCGAGCCGGCCGCACAACGCCTCGGCGCTGCCACCACCGGCGGCCTGGCCGACGGTGCAAGGTTCGAACGCCACGCTGCCGTAGGCGCGTTGGGTGGGGTCGTTGCCGGCGGTGGGATCGGTGGCGGTGCAGGCACCCAGCAACAGCAGGCTGGTGCAGGCGGCAAGGGCGGTTCGGAGGTTTCGCATGCGGGTCCAATCCTGTGGCGTATGGGTCAGGCTGCCATGGCGGGGCCGGTGGGCGACAGTGACATCAGTCGTGGTCATGCCGGTCGCCCCCCGGGGCCTGGCAACCCCGGGCCTGCCCCGCTGCGGCCAGCTGCTCCGGTCTATTTGCTGCTGACGTACTTCTCGCGGCGGATCTGCGGGATCGGCAGCCCGGCTTCCTTCAGCGCCTCGAAGCAGGTATCCACCATGTTGGGGTTGCCGCACAGGTAGGCGATGTCGGTGGCCGGGTCGGGCGCAAACTCGGCCAGGAACTGTTGCACGTAGCCATGGCGCACATCGGCGTGCGGATCCTGCGGCAACTCGCGCGAGAAGCACGGCACGAAGCGGAATTGCGGGTGCGCATTGGCGAACGCCCGGAAGTCATCGCCATACAGCAGTTCGGCCGGGGTGCGCGCGCCGAACAGCAGCACCACCTCGACCCCGCGCTCGGCGATGGCCTGCGCCAGCAGCGGCAGCATGGAACGGTAGGGCGTGACCCCGGTGCCGGTGCCGATCAGCAGGTACCGCCGGTTGGCATCGCCGGGCATCAGGCAGAAGCGACCGAACGGGCCACTGGCGTCGATGTGGTCGCCCGGATCAAGGCCCTCGAACAGCGCCGTGGCCGAGCCGCCGGGCACGTAGCTGACCGCGATCTCGACCGACTCGCCGGCTGCCAGGGCGTGGTCGCGGATGGTGGCCAGCGAGTAGCTGCGCTTGGTGGCGGTACCGTCGGCATAGCTGAAATGCACCTGGATGAACTGCCCGGGGATGAAATCCAGCGGCAGTCCGTCGTCGCGCACGAACACGTAGTGGCCCACGGCCGGGGCGAGCATGCGGCGATGCAGGAGCTTGAGCGGGAAATGGACGATGGCCAAGGCGTGGGCGCAACACTGTGGTGCCGGGCCTGGCCTGGCGGGGCGCCTATAATAAGGGTTTGCCACTCCACGACGCCGCCTGGGCGTCATTAGGCCTCCGCATGCTGCCCCTCAAAGCCGCCCCCACGGGCGTGCCCGCCTTGTCGATCCGTGACCTGCACAAGACCTACGCCACCGGCGTTCAGGCCTTGTCGGGGGTGTCGTTGCAGGTAGCCCCTGGCGATTTCTTCGCCCTGCTCGGACCCAACGGCGCAGGCAAGTCGACCCTGATCGGCATCGTCAGTTCGCTGGTCAACATGAGCGCCGGCCGGGTCGAGGTATTCGGCGTGGACCTGGCGCGCGACCGCGAGCAGGCCATGCGCCTGCTCGGCCTGGTGCCGCAGGAACTCAACTTCAACATGTTCGAGAAGCCGCTCGACATCCTGGTCAACTACGCCGGCTTCTACGGCATCCCGCGGCGCCAGGCGCTGGTGCGGGCCGAGCAGGAACTCAAGCGCGCGCTGCTTTGGGACAAGGTCGATGCGATGTCGCGCACCCTGTCCGGCGGCATGAAGCGGCGGCTGATGATCGCCCGCGCCATGATGACCCGCCCGCGCCTGCTGATCCTGGACGAACCCACCGCCGGGGTGGACATCGAGATCCGCCGCAGCATGTGGAAGACGCTCAAGGAGATCAACGAGGCCGGCACCACCATCATCCTCACCACCCATTACCTGGAGGAAGCCGAGAGCCTGTGCCGCAACCTGGCGATCATCGACCGCGGCAACATCGTCGAGCAAGGGCCGATGCGCACGCTGCTGGCCAAGCTGGATGTGGAAGGCTTCGTGTTCGACATCGACGGCGAGCTGCCCGCGCAACTGCCGGCGATCGATGGCGCAGTGCTGGTGGCCAGCGATGCGCACACCCTGGACCTGGACATTCCGCGCGCCATGGACCTCAACCGGGTGTTCGCTGCGCTGGAGCAGGCCGGCATCCGGGTGCGCTCGATGCGCACCAAAAGCAATCGCCTGGAGGAGCTGTTCGTGCGCCTGACCGGCGATGAAGCGGCCGCGCGCCGGGAGCAGGCCGCATGAAGCCGGCCACCGACCTGCACAAGAACCTGGTGGCGCTGCGCACGGTGGTGCGCCGCGAGGTGATGCGCATCCTGCGCATCTGGGGCCAGACCCTGGTACCGCCGGCGATCACCATGACCCTGTACTTCCTGATCTTCGG
>Ga0335395_10002688_pt1 | contig 11048 bp, 5 predicted proteins | sample MAT02_FD_205744 | JGI IMG/M metagenome (GOLD analysis project Ga0335395, IMG submission 205744) | Freshwater microbial communities from Lake Fryxell liftoff mats and glacier meltwater in Antarctica - MAT-02 (spades assembly) (version 2) ...
ATTTAACGGTTTCACTCAAGATCATTTCTCGCATCCCAATTACAGAGGTCACAACCGCTCATGTCAGATTTTTTGTTTCTTACTCTTCTAAGATAACTGGGGTTATATTTAATTGCAAGCCCCTTACAGAAAATTTTCAGACATCTGGAACAGGGAACCCCTTTATTTCGCAAATTGTTTTGTTTACTAGCACTATTGGCAGTGGAGCCGCCGGGGACATTAACATTGAAGCCGGACGGCTGTTGATGAGCAATGGGGTAGTGGCCGGTGCTCCCACCTTTGGTGCTGGGAATGGCGGAAATCTGACTATCCGCGCCAACACCGTCGAACTCGTCAGTTCAACGCTCTATAACGGAACAACGAACGAAAGCACCGGTCAAGGCGGAAACATCACTGTTGAAGCCCAACGGTTAATGCTGCGCGATGGCGGTGCTTTTGCCAGCTTCAGCCTTAGTGATGGAGCATCGGGGAATATTGCGATTAAAGCCAGTGAATCTGTGGAATTGTCGGGTAGTCTCCCTGTAGGTCTAGGGCAAACTCGGCTCGGCACGAATACTTTTGATGGGAATGGAAAAGGTGGGGATATTACCATCGACACTAAGCGGCTGAGTGTTTCTAATGGAGCCACAATTAGTTTAACGACGGGTGCGATTTTTGGCGAAGTCGTGTTTTCTACAAGTGGGGGGACTGGAGGAAATTTAACAGTGAGAGCCTCCGAGTCTATAAAAGTGAGCGGCGAGTCAAGATTTTTGGAGAATGCGGGCTATGTAGCAAGTTCTTTTGTTACTCAAACTGCAAGTTCTGGTAGAGGTGGAGATATCCGCCTCTCAACACCTAAACTAACTGTGCAGAATGGCGGTGTTATTTCTGCGGCTTCTTTGGGTATAGCAAATGCAGGAGATATTACAATTAATTCCGATCGCTTAAAAGTGCAAGGTATTGGGAGTAACAGTCGGTTGAGCAGTGGAATTGAAGCCTCGGCTGGTAGGGCGTTTAATGCTATTAATTCCAATGCTACCGGAAATGCAGGCTCGTTGAATTTGAATGCTAATCAATTGATTCTTCGGGATAATGTAGTGGTTAATGTTCAATCTTCAGGAACAGGTAGGGCTGGCAATATTAACGTTGTCGCCGACTCAATTGCTCTGGATAATAAAAGCATAATTGATGGCACGACTGTATCGGGTAAAGGAGCAAATATTAACCTGCAAGCGAGAGACATCCTATTGCGCCGAGGAAGCAGAATTACAACGGATGCAGGTAGTTCTGACGGTGGCAACATCAATATTAACAGCAGTCTTCTGGCTGCTTTACCCAAGGAAAATAGCGATATTACTGCTAATGCGCGATCGGCCCAAGGTGGCCGCGTGAATGTCAATGTCCCCAATGTCTTGGGCTTTGCAGCAGTTAGCCGCGAACAAGTCAGAAGCAGGTTGAATCTCAGTGACGCGCAATTTGCAGATTTGCAAGTAAGTCCTACTTCTCTGCTTCCCACCAGCGACATCGCCGCGATTTCCCAAAACGCTGGCCCGGCTTTGCAAGGGGCGGTAACATTCGGCGCCTCTGGGGTGAATCCGGCTCAAGGTTTAGTGGAACTGCCGCAAAATCTAGTCGATCGGGCGGCGTTAATTGCTGCAAATCCCTGTCTCGAAGGGGGCGATAACGAGTTTACTGTCACCGGGAAAGGGGGAGTGCCACCGAGTCCTAATGATGTTCTCAGCAGCGAATCTGCACCGTTTCCGTGGGTGGAAGAAGAAGGAAGAAGGAAGAAGGAAGAAGGAAGAAGGGAGGAAGAAGAAGGAAGAGGGAAGAGGGAAGAAGGAATGCGGGAAGAAATGGAAAAAAAAGCTCAGGAAGTTGTTCCGGCGCGCGGTTGGGTGGTGAATGAAAAAGGGGAAGTTAGGCTGGTTGGATACAATCCGGGTAATGCTGCTGACTCTCGCAATCCTCGATCGAACTCTGGTTGTGTGTCGCGCCCAAAAGCTGAAACAGGGGAATCTTTCTGATAGCCCAATACGGTTTACTTAGGAACGAAAATTTAATAAATTAAACCTCTGCCACACTCCTCTGTTTCCAGAAGCGGCAAGGAAAAGAGAGGCAGAGCCTCGCCTATCTGCATTACCAGGCAGAGCCTGGTAACGAGTAACATCTTTAGAAAAATGGTATAAGTGAGATCAAATCCGGTAGCATCGGAATTATATAGTGCGAGCGTCCCCGAAGAGCGATCGACTTCGCGAGCGGGGACGCTCGCACTATCAATGATTAAAATATATAATTCCGATGCTATCGGAAACGATATAGCGGTTCTCAAAAAAGTGAGGATAGCCCTATGCCCTATGCCCTATGCCCTATGCCCTATGCCCTATGCCGGATAGTACCTCATCTTTCTGAGAAAGGCTATATGAACCGTATTGAAATATATTATCTATCCTCATTGAGGACTTCCAGCACTGATTTGGGCAACAATTTATCTTTAAACCAAACTACTTTTGCTGGCACATCTTTTACATTCACCCCAGCTTTTTCCAAATTCAGCCGTTCGGAAATTGCTAAAATCAAATTATCGCATTCAGACTTCTGTACTTGAGCAAATTTCTTTTGTAAATACTCCGGCCGCCAATAGCCAACTATTTCTAATATAAATACTCGCCCGTCGGGATGCACTAACCGAAAATCGGGAATCATCACGCTTCCGGGAATCGGAATTAAATCAACTTCTCGTTCGAGTTTCCACTCGGTTTTTAAGCTGTCCCACCTGTCGGCAAATGCTGCTTCTAACATACTATCATAGGGTTTGCCTGGAGGATAGTGGCTGACTAAACCGCAGTCGGAATTTAGGGTGAATTTACCTGTTTTCACAACACCGCTAAAAGCATCTTTGGTTTGCAGGGTTGAGTGCATACTCCACTTGGTGACGTGTAGGAGTGCGGGGAGCATTTTGGCGAGGGCTAAGCCGTAGCGCGTGCTGGGTTTGAACAAGCTTGTGGGCCCGTCGATTGTGAGGGTAAAACCGTGATCTGCATCGCCTTCAATGTATGTCATTAACTGAAATAGTTTCAGATAGCGAAATAGGAGTTTGTATTCTCCAGGATCGTTGCGGTGGGCGGTTAATTTGACTTGACTCGCTCGGTAAAATATGCCTTGAACTTGAGAAAGGTTGTATCTGTGAAGCAATTTTTCTGGTGTTGGTGCGTCAAATTGGGTGAGGATTTTGTTTTCGTTTAAATCGGCGTATAAACCTGTTTTGATTTCCTCGATCACAACTTCTCTGTTTAAGTCTTGGCTGAGCTCTGTGGCTACTGTTTCGAGGGTTAATTGGGTGGATTGCGGGCTGGGAGTCGATCGCGCTGACAAGGCAAATACTCGCTGTCTCAAGTCCGATGGTTCTAGGGGGCTGACGACTTCCAAGGTGCAGAAACCGCCCTTCAGCAGGTGCGCTAATCCCCGTTTCAGCCGATAGTCGGGGCTGTCGCCTTCTAATTCTAGCAAGCGTCCGTCGAGTTCGCCTTGGGTTTTGCCGATCGACTCTTGGAAACAGTTGATCGTTTCTGTAGCTGCTTCTAAGTTTTTCGCATCTATCTTGAGGCGGAGAGGGATGATTGATTCTCCGTTTTGACGGTGGCTTAGTAGGTCGGTTGGTAACATTTCTGAATAGTTTTATTTTTAACGAACCGCGAAGGCGCGAAGGACGCGAAGGGAAGAAAGAAGGAAGAAGGAAGAAGAAAGAAGGAAGAAGGAAGAAGGAAGAAGGAAGAAGGAAGAAGGAAGAATTTAGGCTTGCTACCAGGGAATGTCATCATCATCTCCCCATTTTGCGGGTGATTCTGCGGCTTTTTTTGTGGTTTCTCGGTTGACTCCGTAAATTGGTGTTGGTTTGACTGTTTCTAGTTTCGGATATGCTGTGGGCGGCGGTTCTATTTGTGTTTTTGGTTGCGGTTTTTGAGCCTGCATTCCGCCTCTGCGGCGCTGGGATGTTCTTTCTTCGCTGGTGTCTTCGGTGACTACTTCGTAGAGAATTGCTAACTTGTTTACATCGCTGCTTTTGCGGAGAACTCGACCCAATCTTTGGATGTATTCGCGTTCGCTTCCGGTACCTGACAATATAATAGCAATTCTGGCGTCTGGTACGTCTACTCCTTCGTTGAGGACGTGGGAGGCGACGAGGGTTTTGTATTCGCCGCTGCGAAAGCGATCGAGGATTTCGTGACGTTCTTTAACCGGGGTTTGGTGGGTGATTGTGGGGATGAGAAATTCTTGGGAAATTCGGTAAACTGTGGCGTTGTCTCCGGTGAAGATTAGGGTGCGCTGAGGAGAGTGTTCTGCTAATATTTGAGCTAAAATTCGCAGTTTTCCTTCGGTACAAAGGGCGATTTCTTTGGCTTGGCGGTGGGCTAGCATGGCGCGTCTTCCCAAGGGCGATCGCGCGCTGGCCATGATAAACTGTTTCCAACCTTCGAGGCTGGATATTTTGATGTTAGACTGTTTTAAGAAGTCGTTGCGAATGTTCATGGATTCGGCATAGCGCTCGGTTTCTTCTTTTGACAGTTTGACCATGATTTGAACTATTTTATGGTCGGCTAAGGCATCGCCTGCCAAATCTTCTGGTCTTTTGCTATATACTGTCGGGCCGACGAGGAAATGTAAATCGCTGTGGCGGCCGTCGGTGCGATCGGGTGTTGCTGTCAGTCCGAGTCGAAAAGGGGCGATCGCATATTCGGATATTACTCGATAAAAGTCCGTTGGTAAATGGTGGCATTCGTCAAAAACCAGCAAGCCGTACTTATTGCCCAAGGTTTCTGCATGAATGCTGGCGCTGTCGTAAGTTGCCACTAAAATAGGCGTTTTGTCCCGCGAACCGCCGCCCAACAATCCAATTTCGATGTCGGGAAAAGCAGCTTTCAAATTAGCGTACCACTGGTGCATTAAATCGAGAGTTGGTACTACAATTAATGTACTGTGGCCCGTGACCTGCATGGCTAATTGTGCCAGATAAGTTTTACCGGAAGCGGTGGGGAGGACGACTACTCCTTGGCTTCCTGCTTGCTGCCAAGCTGCTAAGGCTTCTTTTTGATGCGAGTAAGGCTGCATTTCGACGCTGGGTACGAGTTCGAGTAGTTCGTATCCCTTGGCTTCGTCGGTGAAATTAGTAGACTCAGCTTGGAGAGATTCTACCAGCGGGCGGTAGTGAATTGCCCGAATTCGGTATTTTTCCACGCGATCGTCCCACGTAGCAAAGTCCACCCAGTCTCTGCCTTTGGGCGGCGGGTGCAACAATAGCGTTCCGCGATCGAATGTTAATGTAGGTATGCGTGGCATTTGTTTTTGAGACGCGCTGAGTGCAAGCCTGCTAAATTATAGGCGATCGATCGAATATATTGACTCTTCTCGAAATTATCTGCGTTAATCCGTGTTAATCTCCCTAAATCTGCGATCGATCTCAAATTTAAGCAATTCAAATCGCACTGGCTGAAAATCAAAAATTTGTTCGCCTAGCCCCAGCCGGATTGCCAAATCTAAAATTTCCAATGGTATTGTCCCGGTAGGAATTATTTTTAAGTTAAATTCGATCGATATAAGCCTGAGATTCAGAGGTTGTAGATGGAAATAGGCGTTCCCAAAGAAATCAAAGATTTAGAGTTTCGAGTAGGCCTCAGTCCCACAAGTGTCCGGGCTTGTTCGGACAAAGGTCACGCAGTTTTCGTCGAAACGAATGCTGGTGCTGGGGCCGGTTTCGCGGACGAGGACTACGTTGAAGCAGGGGCTAAGATTGTCTTAAAGGCTTCAGATGTCTGGAACCGGCAACTAATTGTTAAAGTTAAGGAACCGCTGCCCGCTGAGTATCCGCTGATTCAAAAAGAGCAGTTGCTGTTTACATATTTGCACTTAGCAGCTGATCGCGCATTAACCGAGCATTTAATCAGCAGCGGAGTCCAGGCCATCGCCTACGAAACCGTCGAACTCCCCGACAGGAAATTGCCGCTGCTAACACCGATGAGCATTATTGCAGGGCGTTTGGCCGTGCAGTTTGGAGCTCGGTTTCTGGAACGGCAGCAAGGTGGCCGCGGCGTACTTTTGGGCGGTGTACCAGGGGTAAGACCGGGTAAAGTTGTGATTTTGGGCGGCGGAATCGTCGGCACGGAAGCAGCCCGTATTGCTGTAGGAATGGGCGCTAGAGTGCAGATTTTGGATGTAAATGTCGATCGTTTAGCCTACTTAGAAACTCTGTTCGGTTCCAGAGTAGAATACCTGTACAGCAGTCCTTTGCAAATTGAAGCAGTTATCCCCGACGCTGATTTGTTAATCGGTGCAGTTTTGGTGTTGGGCAAAAAAGCTCCGGTGCTGGTTTCTCGCGAATTTGTTGCGAAGATGCACCCCGGTTCTGTGATTGTTGACGTAGCCGTTGACCAAGGCGGCTGCGTGGAAACTTTGCGAGTAACTTCTCACACAAATCCTACTTATATCGAGGAAGAAGTTGTGCATTACGGCGTACCAAATATGCCCGGTGCCGTGCCTTGGACAGCGACTCAAGCTTTGAATAACAGCACTTTACCCTATGTTTTGCAGTTGGCAAATAGCGGGATTAAAGCTTTGGAAATGAATCCGAGTTTGGCGAAGGGATTGAACGTGCAGAATCACAGATTAGTGCATCCGGCGGTGCGCGAAGTTTTCCCAGATTTAGCCGATTAGATCTAAATCCTGTAGGGTGTGTCGAAACCCGGTTTCTCCGATAAATTCGAGTTGAATACGAGAAATATAGGAAGAAACCGGGTTTCTGAGATTAGCGCGCGCTCTAATTTATGTCGCTTGGTGGGGGCGGGTTTTTGTAGATTGTCTGTGGGAATTAAAAATTGTTGATGAACCCGCCCCTACCAAAATTTATTAGATAGAATTCCAAATTAAACAAACATGATATTACTAACTTTGTAAGATTATGATTGATAAATTTGGCGGATTTCATCGAGGTTGTTGGCTGCTGCTGTGCCAGATGCGATCGCCTGCAAAACAGCAACATCAGAAATTGCCGAAATCTCATCAAGCAGCAGCAATCCTTCCTCTCCAAACTTCAATTTCAAACCGAGTTCGATCATCTGAATAAATGCTCGTTTAGTCCGCGCTTGTTCCTCCAATAACTGAGCATCTTTTTGAGATAACTGAGCATCTTTTTGAGATAACTGAGCATCTTTTCGAGATAACTGAGCATCTTTTTGTGCCGCCAGTTCGTCGCCTGTAGGAATGGGATCGCCACTAGGATAGCACCAGCGCAACCAAGTACCACCGACCTTTTCAAATTCACCTTCCCACAGAGTTAGTCCCAAACCGACTTCGGGAAACCAAGCATCAGTTTTGGGCGCGTAGGATTGATTCTGCAACTCAAAAACTCGCAGCGTGCTACCTCTCAACTCCCGTAGCGGATCGTACACAACATAATAGGGGATTCGCATTCGAGCGTAGTCTGTTAACTTGCTGCCCAATTCATTTCCCGGAGTTGGGGAAACAATTTCGATCGCAATTTCCGGAGGTTTGCCAAATTCCCAAAATAGATACGATCGCACTTTTCTTTCCCACCAATCCTCAGCACCAGTAATATTGATACTAAGAAAAACATCCGGCGCGATTCCCGGTTGACGTATGCTGCTGAACAAACCAACATTTGCCGCCGCAATAAAGGGAACAGTAATCCCCGTATCGCCACCGCTATACAAAACCGTTGTCAGCAGTCGCTGCTGTTTTTCGTTAATGAAGCTGTCCAAAGGAGTATCGTCTTCTAAAACTAAGTTGCTAATATCTGGCAACTGACTCGGATCGAGGGTTAATGGCTCAGACATAGGTAGCCGACGTGACGAGAAATATCTGCAAACTCAATTCTAACATAATGGGCATGGCATTGGACAATTTTAGATTTTAGATTGATTAGTAATTTTAATCGGAAATCCCAAATCGGATTGAGCATCAGGAATATTTTCTTCCTTCTTCCTTCGCGTCCTTAGCGCCTTCGCGGTTCATTTAATCTTACGACCTATTAGCGATCGTATAGTTTACTGTTGTTGTTGAATGATTAAACCACTCTTGATGCTTCATACACAGAATCTTCAGAAGAGAGAGATGAATAATTTCGATGCCAACGGATTTGATATTACTCGCCGCCCCTAAAAAAAATAAATTCCCCAAAACACTTGACAGATGCCCGAACTTATGGCAAAGTATTAATTCGTGACCGATGCGGAACTGGCGGAATTGGTAGACGCGCATGATTCAGGTTCATGTGGTGCAAGCCTTCCGGGTTCAAGTCCCGGGTTCCGCATTCCCAAGGCAGAAAAAAGTTTGGGGTTAACCCGATACAGGCAATTAACCCCATTCGCTCTGCTGAATTAAACAATGATTACAAGTATTCAAAATCCCCTAGTTAAAGAAGTCCGCAGGCTGCACAGCTCGAAGGGACGCAGGGAACAACAATTATTTTTACTAGAAGGGACGCATTTGCTCGAAGAAGCTTGCGCCGCAAAACACCCGCTAGAAACAGTTTGCTGCACTCCCGAATGGTTGGAGCGCCACGGGAAATTGTGGGAGCAAATTGGTAGTTTAGCCGATCGCACAGAATTAGTAAGTGCAAAAGTGTTAGAGTCGATCGCCACCACAGTTCAACCAGACGGCATTATCGCCACCGCACCCCGCACCGCCACAGCGCCTGCAGAAATCTCAACTTTAGGAATAGCCCTCGAAACAATCCAAGATCCAGGCAACTTGGGGGCGATCGTCCGCACGGCTGCGGCTGCTAATGCCGACGGTTTGCTGCTGAGCGCCGACAGCGCCGATTTTGACCATCCAAAGGTGCTGCGCGCCTCAGCAGGAGCTTGGTTTAAACTGCCCGTAGCAGTCACTCCCGATTTAACCGCCGAAGTCTCCGCGTATAAAAATCGGGGAATGCAAATATTAGCAACCGTCGCCGACGCGAGTTTAACTTATTGGGAAGTAGATTTGCGAGTGCCAACTCTGATAGTTTTGGGTAACGAAGGTTCTGGATTGTCGCCAGAATTGAGAAGTTTGGCCGATCGACAAATCCAAATCCCCCTCAGTCGCAGTGTAGAATCTTTAAATGTGTCGATCGCCTCTGCCCTCATCCTGTACGAAGCTCAGCGGCAAAGAAGTCATTAGATTTTAGTCATAGATCGGATTGGTTCGTAGTGTGGACTTTAGTCCGCTCTTGTTTTGCGGACTTTAGTCCACACTACGAACGGTTTTTGTTATGGTAATCGATCGGACATGATATCAGTCAGAAGTCATTAGTCATTAGTCATAGATCGGATTGGTTCGTAGTGTGGACTTTAGTCCGCTCTTGTTTTGCGGACTTTAGTCCACACTACGAACGGTTTTTGTTATGGTAATCGATCGGACATGACATCAGTCAACTGTCAACGGCCCACGGCCCACGGCCCATCTCCCCCTCTCCCCATCTCCCCCTCTCCCCATCTCCCCCTCTGAGATTTCCGGGATTTTGTTTATATTGATGCAACTGTGAAGCTAGTTTGCCGGTACTCTCGTACCAACAATGCAGGCTTGCAAGAAATAAATGTGAAGAAATGTAGCCAAGCGCTCTCACAAATGTTAAGATTCTTAACACAAGTAGTATTTTGCACCCCCCAACCAAAACCTAACCTGAGACGGTGCTGAGTGGGAGTAGCAGCTAGCTACCATAAAACGAAGCCTCTGTGAACTACCAGACGCTGATGCTACGCATACAGCACTGGCTTCCTGATTCATTGGGAAGTGAAGAAAGCTTTATTGAAGCAAGTAGTCTTATCTTCCCTCCACAGGCAGGAGTCCTAGTTCAATAGACCCATACTTTTTCTTGCTACACGCTCCGTTTAGCTTGGTTTTCGCCTCGCGAAATAGTGGTCAAGATAGTGCAATTGTATCACTGATTCGCTATCGCTCAACTTGTTTCTGGTTCGTTTTCATCCCGTCACCCACCTGAGTACAGGTAGGGTGCGGGACTTCCCACTCACATTCAGTTAAATCGAAGGAAAGCGCAAATCCCCGCCCGCTTTCCTTCCCAGCTAAAGCTAGGGGTTTGCGACTACCGCAAACCTTTATAGGCAAAGATCCTCAGCGGGAAAAGCTCATGAAAACTCTTAAGTCCTCAGATACAGATTCTGTTCGTGCTTACTTGCGGGAAATCGGCCGCGTTCCCTTGTTGACCCATGAGCAAGAAATACTCTACGGGAAACAGGTACAGCGATCGGCGGCACTGCATCAGGAGAAAAAGATTTTAGCCGAAGAGTTAGGCCGCGACCCGACGGCGGCTGAATGGGCACAGGCAGTCGGGCTGTCTGAGGCACAGTTGCAGCGGACGATCGACCACGGGGACAGGGCAAAGCGCCAAATGGTGGAAGCAAATCTCCGCCTGGTAGTGTCTGTCGCCAAAAAATATATCAAGCGCAACGTAGATTTACTCGACCTCATTCAGGAAGGGACGATCGGGATGCAGCGGGGAGTCGAAAAATTTGACCCGACAAAGGGCTACAGATTTTCAACTTATGCTTATTGGTGGATTCGTCAGGCAATTACACGGGCGATCGCCGAAAAAGGTCGCACCATCCGCCTGCCGATCCACATTACCGAAAAACTCAACAAAATTAAAAAGGCTCAGCGCCAGCTAGCTCAAGAGCTCGGCCGCGCGGCTACTTCTGCAGAGTTGGCTGCCGAGTTAGATTTGACTCCCAAGCAAATTCGCGAATATCTCGATCGCGCGCGCCTACCACTTTCCCTGGACTTGCGCGTGGGAGACAATCAAGATACTGAGTTGGGCGATTTGTTGGAAGATACGGGTACTACTCCAGAAGATTTTGCCCTGCAATCTTCCCTGCGGACTGACTTAGACCAACTGATGGCGGAACTGACTCAGCAACAGCGAGATGTGCTAGCCTTGCGGTTCGGTTTAGAAGACGGGCAAACCTTAACTTTGGCAAAAATAGGCGATCGACTCAACATCAGTCGGGAACGGGTGCGGCAAATCGAACGGGAAGCTTTGACCAAACTCCGCAAGCGCA
>Ga0335395_10002690_pt1 | contig 11042 bp, 7 predicted proteins | sample MAT02_FD_205744 | JGI IMG/M metagenome (GOLD analysis project Ga0335395, IMG submission 205744) | Freshwater microbial communities from Lake Fryxell liftoff mats and glacier meltwater in Antarctica - MAT-02 (spades assembly) (version 2) ...
GATTTAACGGTTTCACTCAAGATCATTTCTCGCATCCCAATTACAGAGGTCACAACCGCTCATGTCAGATTTTTTGTTTCTTACTCTTCTAAGATAACTGGGGTTATATTTAATTGCAAGCCCCCAACGCCGATTTTGCTTTCACAGCCGATCGCACCTCCTTGCAAATCCACAGCTTTTTTAACAATGGTCAATCCCAAACCGTTACCTTTAATCTTCCCAGTATTCTTGCAGCGGTAGAACATTTCAAATATTTTCTCTGCTTCGGTTTCTGGGATGCCCATACCTTCGTCTTGGATGCGGATAATTAGTGAGGGAGAGTTAATATTTGTAGATGGAAAATTGGGAAATAAACACTCGCGAGACAAATAAAAAATAGGTTCTTTGTCTCCATCTCCTGCTTGATTGTATTGCAATTCCAAGCTGACTTGACCGCCGTTTGGGGAATATTTGATGGCGTTGACGATTAAGTTAGAAATAATGCAGTGCAGCAATTGTTGATCTAAAATCGCGCTGGTAACGTCAGACGGGATGAATTTTAGTTTGTGCTTGGCTTCATTTCCTAACTGCAGTTGCTCCAGCAAGTCTTGACAAAATTCTACTAAATTTATCGGTAATGGATTGGATTTGAGTTGACCTGATTCTGCTCGGCCCATGAACAGCATATCATCGATTAGCTGGTTCATTTTTTTTGTAGCTGAGTTCACCAGCCGCAGGGTTCTGACTTGGGTTTCATCACTGCATCGAGCGCGATCGATCTCTAGGAGTTCCGCAGAGATTAAAATCGCGTTGAGCGGATTCCGCAATTCGTGAGCAGCCATTGAAATATACTGGTTTTGGCGGTAGGATTTTTCTTCCACCGACTCTCTCGTCGCTTCCGAAGCTTTGAGAGAAGCTCGCATCTTAGCTTCGATTTCGTGTCTGTGCAGCGCAATCTCGATCGCCACCCGCAAATCATGTTGTTGAAATGGTTTAATAATATAACCAAATGGGTTTGTAAGTTTCGCTCTTTGCAGCGTTTTATCGTCGGCATAAGCTGTTAAAAATACTGTTGGTACATCTACCTTGGCTCTGATTTTTTCGGCTGTTGTTATACCATCCATGTCACCTTTAAGCACGATATCCATCAGCACTAAGTCTGGCCGTTCTTCTGTGACTTTTTCCAGGGCTTCTTCTCCTGAAACAACCGTAGCTGTTACTGCATAACCCAGTTTTTTTAACCTGCCTGCTATGTCTTCGGCAACAATCACTTCGTCTTCGACCACCAAAATCTTGATCGGGTTCATATTCTTTTTTAAATGCGCCGTCGATAAGTCAACTCAGCGAAACTAATATCGTAACAAATTCCGCACTCACTGTCAATCACAAGAGTTCCATCTAATTGGTTGGTCAACATCCGCACTAATCGCAATCCTAATGTTTCGGTAGTTTCTACGTTGAAACCCGCAGGGAATCCCTTGCCATTGTCTTGAATACTTAAGTGAAATTGCTGAGAAGCTGCGTCATAATAAAAAATAATCTTAATTTCACCTGCCAAACTTTCGGTAAAGGCATATTTCAAAGAGTTAGAAACCAGTTCGTTAATAATCAAACCGCAAGGAATTGCTGTTTCTATATTTAAAGAAATTGGGTCAACGTTGACCTTGAATTGGATGGAATTGTTGCCGCCACCAAAAGATTGATACAAATTAGCAACCAAATTTTCAACGTAGGGCAGGAGATCGATCCGATCGAGATTGTCCGATTGATAAAGTTGCTCGTGAATCAAAGCCATTGAATGGATGCGGACTTGGCTTTCTTCAAATAAAGCTAGCGTCGGTTCGTCTTCAATGTATTGAGCTTGTAGTTGCAGCAGGCTGGAAACTACCTGCATATTATTTTTGACTCGGTGGTGAATTTCTTTGAGCAATACTTCTTTTTCGTGGAGTGCTGCTTGGATGCGGGCAGAAGTCAATTTGCGATCGCTAATATCTTCGCAAATACCAGCGATGCGGTAAATATTGCCCGATTCATCGTAAATAGGAAAAGCGCGATCGCACACCCAGCGAATAGTGCCATCTGGCAAAAAAATCCGATATTCGGTACTGCTGGACTCGCCCTGCAACACTCGCCCCATTGCTTCGTGCAACAAATGTTTATCTTCTGAGTTTACCCACTTCATCCATTTTATCGGCTCTGCATACAATTCTTCGCGGCTGCGCCCCCAGATTTGTTCGTAAGCTGGACTTACATACAATAAATCGGTCAAATCAGCAGAAACTAACCAGAAGGAATCTTGGATATTTTCTGCTAGCTGGCGGAAGCGTCCTTCACTTTCACGGAACGCTTTTTCTGCTTGTTTGCGATCGCTAATATCTTCTGCAATGCCAACAACGCGGTAAACTTCACCAGCTTGATTTATAATTGGAAAAGCCCGATCGCGAATCCAGCGAATTTCGCCATCAGGCCTGAGAATTCGATATTCTGTTTCGTCTTCAACGACAATTCTTTTAGAAAATTTAGCAACAACGCGAGAGCGATCTTCTGGATGAATAAAATCTGCCAAAAAGTGTCCGCAAGCATACAATTCAGCACAGCTTCTGCCCCAAATTTTTTCGTAACCCGGACTGATATAAATAATTTCCTGCGGTTGAAGGCCTACCATCCAAAACACGCTTTCAATGTTTTCGGCTAACTGTCTGAATCTTTCTTCGCTTTCTTTCAGTGCTGCTTCAGCTTGTTTCCCTTGCGTAGCTGCCGCCACGGCATCGCTAATCTCGCGCTGCACGCCAAAATACCCCACGATTCTATCCAGAGAATCATAAATGCAAATATAGTCGCCTTCCACCCAAATTGTAGTCCCGTCAAACTTGCGATTGTCATTTTCGATGTGAATTCTGCCAGCATCAAAAAATTGCCGGAACATCTCTCTGCAGCCAGCCAAGTTGTGGGACAAGAAAAAGTTAACCGTCTGGCCAATCAACTCTTCCCGAGTAGCTCCGTATTGAGCGATTAAAGCATCGTTTGCCTTCGTTATCCGCGCGTTAGCAAATACGTAATCCAAAACTTTTTCCTTGTCAGCGGCATTGTTCCAGTACACTGGCTCTTCCAGCATCATAAAAAAAAAGCCATCTAAAGATTGAGAAAAAAACAATTCTAACTGTTGCTGGCTTTCCCGCAAAAATTCTTCAGCGCGCCAGCGATCGATAATTTCTTCCCGCAATTGTTGGTTAGCAATTTTTAGATCTTCAGTACGCTTTCTATATTTTATTTCTAGCTCGCTCTTCATCCGCTGCATCGCCAATTCTGCGTGCTTTTTATCGCTAATATCTTGAGTAACTACCATACCTGCAAAAATTTCTTGTCGGTCGTTTTTGACGGGAGAAATTGTTTTTGAATAATATCGATCGCGGTATTTATATTCAAAACTATTTTCTTCTCCTGCCAAAGCCGCGCGATATTTACTTTCAAAAAGTTGCAAATCTTCAGGTGGCGATACTTCCTGCAATGTTTTGCCTTCCAACTGTTCTTTGGACAAACCAGCTACTGCCAAACCTTGACCGTCAACGAGAGTATAGCGCAAATCGCGATCGAACAAAAACACCGAGCCATTCGGATAATGTTTGATCAGAGTTCGGTACATTTCCTGGCTTTTTTCCAGAGATGCGATTAACTCAGTGCGATCGTCGGCGAGATCCAATTCAGTTACACAACCAGCAGAGTTGGAATTTTCCAATACTTTAAGTTGTGCTGCTAATTTCTCGCACAATTCTCTCTGCTGTTGCAAATGTTCTTCGAGTTGCCGAATTTTTGCGCTTTGCTCTACTACTAATGCTTCGCAGGTTTCGAGAGGTTGATTCCCTACGGGATAGCTAGGTTTGACGATTTCTGTAGGATCAATACACATAATCGATCTTGTTTTGCAGTTGCGGACTTTAATTTTGTCCAGCCTAACATTAACAGGACTAATACCAATTTCATAAAGTAGCGCTAGATATTACCCCCCCCCAACCCCCCCGCGAGTTCGGGGGGGCTAAGACTTGATCAATAGCACATCTTTATAAAAATGGTATTACATCCGCTAAATCCGTGGAGCGAATCCGTTGCCGAACTGGGAGCATCTCCTGCATCGCAAAAAGGATGTTTTTTACAGTGCGAGCGTCCCCGCTCGCGTGCTTTACACAGCACGCGAGCGAGGACGCTCGCACTACAAATGCAAAACACCAGATGCACCCGCCGAACTTCCTTCTATCCGTTACATCCGCTAAATCCGTGGAGCGAATCCGTTGCCGAACTTCTTTTATTTAGGAACTCCCGCTGTTAATACTTCGTGATTGTCAACTGTCACCAAGACATCATCTTCAATTCTCACACCAATACCGCGCCATTTTTCAGGAATTTCCGGCTGTCCTTCTACGGGTTTAATATAAGGAGAAATATAAATCCCCGGTTCCACAGTCAGCACTTGTCCCGCCTGCAAAACTTGCGAATTTTCGCCGTACTGATAAACGCCGGCATCGTGTACGTCCAATCCCAGCCAATGCCCGGTGCGGTGCATATAAAACGGCTTGTATTTCTCTTCTTTAATTATCTCTTCAATGTCGCCGACCAAAAGTTTTAAATCCATTAAACCTTCCACCAAAACGCGCACTGCTGTTTCGTGAATTTTGCTGTAAGGATTTCCCGGATATACTTGACTGATTGCCTGCAATTGTGCTTGCAAAACTAAGTCGTAAATAGTCTGTTGTTCGGCTGTGAATTTGCCGCTAATGGGAAAGGTGCGAGTAATATCGGCGTTGTAGTAGTTGCAAGCACAACCGGCATCTATTAGCAGTAAATCGTTTTCCTGTATTTGGCGGTTGTTTTCGATGTAGTGGAGGACGCAAGCATTGTTACCGGAGGCGACAATGGAAGGATAAGCGGAAGTGCCGCCGTTCATGCCAAAAATATGTTCGATTTCTGCTTGAATTTCGTATTCGTATCTGCCCGGTTTAGCGAATTCTTGGGCGCGGTTGTGGGCGATAACTGAGATATTAGCGGCTTTTCGCATTGATGCTAATTCTGTTTCGCTTTTCACCAGCCGCATCGGGTGTAAAATGATGTTGGAATCTTCGATTGCTGTGGGGCCTGTACCGCGTTTTGGGTAGGTTGCAATCAAGCTTTGCCAGTGATTGAGGATTGTTTGGTCGAAATTGCGATCGCCCCCGAAGTGATAATATATGCGATCGGCCTTTTCTAGATATTTTGGCAATTTTTCGGCCAGTTCGGCGATGGGAAACGCTTCATCAGCGCCGTACAACTCCTTAGCGCCTTCAACTCCAGCGCGATAACCGTGCCAAGTTTCTTTTTCCAAGTCTTTTGGCTGCACGAATAGGAGAAATTTGTGTTCTTCGTGATGCGGCGCTCGCACTGCTACGGCCTGGGCTTCGTTGAAACCGGTTAAGTATAAAAAATCGCTATCTTGTCGGTAGCTGTATTCAACATCGTTGTGCATGACTGCTGCGGGGGCGCTGCGAAATATCGCGGTTCCGCTGCCAATTTTTGCCATTAAATGTTCGCGTCTTTGCCGGTATTCGCTGGGGTGAGTCATCCGATTTTAGATTTTAGATTTTAGATTGAATTCTCAGTATGGAGAGGGAGCATCAAGCGTCCAAGCATTTGTAGTGTGAGCGTCCCCGCTCGCGAGCGGTACAAGACTCGCGAGCGGGGACGCTCGCACTATAATAAAAAAAATGCTTTTTGTAAAACTGAGATTCTCGCTCTCGATCGATATTTTAGGGGAGCATCTCAGTTTGGCATTTGTAGTGCGAGCATCCCCGCTCGCGAGTGTTATATACTCGCGAGCGGGGACGCTCGCACTGTAATGTAAAAAAATGCTTTTTGCAAAAGTGAGATGCTCCCTATTTTAAGCTTATTCGATCGCCAATTTACAACTATAGTCTACCAGCCGAGACAAATATGAGTTGCTGCGATCGACCAAAGTCCATCTCGGATCGAAATTCGACCAGTTTTCGCCATCTTCGCTAATTCTGACTGTTCTAAACTCTCGCGAATTGCAGTTAACTTCCATCTGCACCAGCATTTTCTCGTTACCAAACTGTTGAGTGCCTAAAATAATTCTGACGGGATAAGAAGGAGCGCCAGGAATATCCGATTTGCTTAATTCTACGCTGCTGGGGTCGATGCAAATATCTACAAAACATCTTAATTTTTCGGCGCGGGCGCTCAAAGTATTGACGGGAATAAAAATCAAACAAGCTATTAAAAGTATTGACAAATTATTGGTTGTATGTATGGCAATCTTTGTATTCATCTGCGTTAATTGGCGTCGATCTGCGGTAGCTATTTCAGATCATGTCCGTTCGATTACCATAACAAAAAAGGTTCGTAGTGCGGACTTCAGTCCGCTCTCAAGTCGCGGACTGAAGTCCGCACTACAAACGAATCTTATCGCGGTCGATCGACCAGACACGATATCAAAAATCAACTCGGCGGTTGAAACCGCTGCTACACAAACAAAACCCGCCTTCGCGGGTTGAATTTCTTCAGTCCCTCTCTGCTGGGACTTTGTTTGTGTAGTCGCGAATTCTATTCGCCGTGAATATTGTATCAAAAATCAACTCGGCGGTTGAAACCGCTGCTACACAAACAAAACCCGCCTTCGCGGGTTGAATTTCTTCAGTCCCTCTCTGCTGGGACTTTGTTTGTGTAGTCGCGAATTCTATTCGCCCTGAATATTCACCTTTAACTTGTTAAAGCTGAGGAACGTATTGTTCTTTTTCAGGAACAAAAGTATATTCAGAGACGATCAGGCGCAACTCTTCGCCGTCGATGGTTTCTTTTTCAATCAGCAAATCGACTAAACGATCGACCACAGTGCGATTTTCGCGAATAATTCGGCGCGCGTCATCGTAACAACGATCGACAATTTCCCGGACTTGTCCGTCAATCCGAGAGGCAATTTCTTCGGAATATTCCGATCGCGCCGTGTAGTCCCGGCCGAGGAAAATTTCGCTTTGTTGAGCTTCTAGGGCGATCGGGCCCAAGGTAGACATCCCGTAGCGAGTCACCATTTGCCGTGCCATACCGCTGACTTGCTGCAAGTCGTTGCCGGCACCGGTGGTAACTTCAGCATCGCCGAAAACTACTTCTTCGGCTGCGCGGCCGCCCAAAGCACCGCTAATCCGGGCTAAAATTTGCGATCGAGAAATCAAACCTTGGTCTTCGCTAGGCATGAACCAAGTCAAGCCGCGGGCTTGTCCGCGAGGGACTAAAGTAACTTTTTGCACGGGATCGTGGGCTTGAATCACAGTACCGACGATCGCGTGGCCGATTTCGTGGTAAGCAATCAAGCGCTTGCTCTTGCTGTCCACCAGCGGCGTGCCTTCCATACCTGCTACCACGCGATCGACTGCATCGTCAACTTCGAGCATCGTAATCGCTTCTTTCCGTCGTCTCGCTGTTAAAATAGCAGCTTCGTTGAGCAAGTTAGCCAAATCCGCGCCGGTAAAACCAGGAGTGCGGCGGGCGATGGCATCCAAAGAAATCTCCGCAGACAGCTTCTTGTTGCGCGCGTGAACTTCCAGAATTTCCAAACGGCCTTTGATATCCGGTACATCGACGCTAACTTGGCGGTCAAAACGACCCGGACGCAGCAGCGCTGAGTCGAGCACGTCGGGGCGGTTGGTGGCAGCAATGATGATGATGCCAGTATTGCCCTCAAAACCGTCCATTTCGGTCAGCAACTGGTTCAGGGTTTGTTCCCGTTCGTCGTTACCACCGCCGATACCAGCGCCGCGCTGACGGCCCACTGCATCGATTTCATCGATGAAGATGATACAAGGAGCATTTTCTTTCGCTTTTTTGAACAAGTCGCGGACGCGGGATGCGCCGACACCGACGAACATTTCCACAAATTCTGAACCGGAGATGCTGAAGAAAGGCACGCCGGCTTCCCCTGCGATCGCTTTTGCCAGCATGGTTTTACCTGTTCCGGGAGGGCCAACCAGCAGCACGCCTTTGGGAATCTTTGCCCCGACTGCTGTGAAGCGTTCGGGTTTTTTGAGGAAAGTCACGACTTCGGCGAGTTCTTCTTTGGCTTCTTCAACGCCTGCTACGTCGTCGAACAGTACGCCTGTTTTAGCTTCCATTTGAAAGCGTGCTTTGGATTTGCCAAAATTCATGGCTTGGCCCGGGCCTCCCGGTACGTTGCCACCGCCGCGGCGGAAGAGGAAAAACAGCCCTCCTACTAACAAGAGGGGAAATACTAGATTGCCTAAAAGTCCCCAGACTGCGCCGTCGTTCCGCAGGGGATGGGTGTCGAAGCTGATTTTGGAGTCTCTGAGCCTAGAAACCAGTTCCGGGGAATTTGAGGGCAAGTCCACCCGCCACCGCTGCTCGCGATTGTCTAGTTCGGGATCGACTGCTAGGACGATCGCCGTCCGACCTCCATCGTACAAATCAACGCTGGTGACTCGACCGGCGTTTAAGTAATCTAAGAATCGACCGTAGCTCAAGCGGGTGCTAGCGGTGTTCTTGCTCATTTCTGCTGGGGATGGGGCAAAGGCTCCCTGCCACAAGAAAAAGCCGATGACTAAGGCGGGTAAAGTCCAAAGTAGTATAGTTCGCCAAGAAATTTTCATAAATAGGGATGCCTTGAATTGGGGACAGATCGGGTAAGAGCGCGGTGCCTCCAGAGCGGGACAAAACTTTACACTCAGAATCTTAACTAAATTTAACTTAACAATGCACTTAAGGGCAACAGGCCTTGGCTCGCGATCGTTCCAGAAAAAAGTTAGGTTAGTTACTACAAGGGCGATCGTCCCGAATATAATGTTTGGTGCTGATTTCGATACCGATATAGGTAAAGTTAGAATAATCGCCGCAAAACCCACTGTCTTTAAGCGCGGCAGTGTCAAGGGATAAGGCGTCAGGAACCTCAGCCCTGACGGCATGAGGCTTGAAAGAGAAATCTAGCAAGCCGTTCTGACGGGCCAAGCGTCTTAACTGACTACGTTTTTTGAGTCACGACACCCTGGAGAGTGCGAAGTCCCCTGAGAGTGTCATTTGCAGTTAAACAGTTTCCAGGTAACAGAAACAGTGCTGCAAGTCTAAAAAGCTCAAAAAACATTGACCGACAAGCTAACTTTACCCCGCTTTCGTAGGCTCGCTTGCGAGCAAAATGCTATACGTACAGGATTGGAAGGCTTGAAACGGTACCTGTCCCGTTGAGAGTGCAACACAAAAGCACACCGAACCAACCAATCCCAAGGCGGTAGTAAATCCAAAACAATAATAAAGCCGTCCTATAAGGACGGGGTTTCTACCCATTTTTCTGATGACAACTAGACAGCTTGTTCCTAATTCGGCTATGCTGACGCAGCAGACTAAGATCGCTTCTCACAAATCGATTATTAGTGCTGATTTGGGTCGTACTGCAACTAAAGCTTGCGTAAGTCGTAACCCGAACAGCGTTGTTTTTATCCCCGCCAACGTGGCTAATATGCCAGTGGAAAAGGTGCGGGGCGGCAGCTTTGAGTCCAAAGCAACAGACCCTCTGTTGGATATGTGGCTGGAGTACCAAGGCAAAGGATACGCGATCGGTCAACTGGCTGCAGACTTTGGCGCTAATCTCGGCGGCGCAGACCAGTCGAAAGTAGTGGATGCTTTGGTTAAGGTTTTTTCCTGTGCTGGATATTTCCAGATGAAGGGCGAAATGGCCGTAGTGCTGGGTTTGCCTTTTTATTCCCAGGATCAGTTTGAAAAAGAAAAGGAAGAGATTATCAGCCAACTGCGCTCTCCCCACGTGCTGGTGTACCGAGGCGAGCGCGTGGAAATTGACATCCGCCACGTTTGGGTGATGCCGGAAGGATTCGGCAGCCTGATTTGGTGCGAGGCTCAAGACAATAAGGAGTTTACGCCAGATTTACCGGAACTGTCGGTGGCTGTTGTCGATATCGGACACCAAACTACTGATTTGTTAATGGTCGATCGTTTCCGGTTCGCCCGGGCGGCTTCTAAGAGCGATTCTTTCGCTATGAACAAGTTCTACGAACAAGTGGCCTCAAAAATTCCCGGGGCAGACCCTCAATCTCTGTCTTTACTAGAAGCGGTGAATAAACCAGAAGGCGAGCGTTTCTACCGTCCGAGAGGAGCGACTAAGCCGACGAACTTAGATCCGATTATTAAGGATTTGCGGGAGGCTTTCGCTAACGAACTATCCGAACGTTTAGTGCAGTGGCTGCCGGAACGGGTGACGGATGTGGTTCTGACTGGCGGCGGCGGCGAGTTTTTCTGGGAGGTACTCCAACCTTTGCTCAAAGAGGCCAATCTTAAGGCTCACTTGGCTCAACCTTCTCGGAAAGCTAATACTTTGGGACAGTTTATTTATGCTGAGGCTCAGCTAGCCACAATTAAGTAACGCATTAAGGCTTGAACCCTATGGCACTGTGGGCAAAAAATAAGGCGAATTTCTCGGTGGCGTTTACTGAAGATGCTGCCGATCAAACTTTGCTGGCCGCTATTGAAAAAGAGTTGGCTGTTACGAAGTATCAGACTTTCGGCAATCTCTGCAAGCAAGCTTTGTGGCAGTTTTTGTCTGTATCTGAGTCTCCTAGCTCTACAGATAGTTTTCAGCGCTTGGAACAGCGTATGGCTGAACTTGCGGTCAAATTTGCTGAGTTCGAGCGCCATGTTTCTGCTGAGGAATTAAGCCGTTTGGAAGGACTGGAACATCACCTGAGTCAACTGGGCGCGCAGTTGGATCAGTTGCAGGGAAGTGTTAACAGTAAGTTTGCTCAAGTTTCTTTTGCCCCAGTTTCAAAAGTAGTAGAGCCTGACTCGATTAAGTCTGATTCTGTGGCGGATGATCATGTCGTTGCTGATGCTGAGGTTGCGCCTCGTCGGGAATCCGATCCTTTGTTGGAGCGTTTAAGTTCTTTGTTACCGCAAGATTTCTAGAATGAGGTAGAACAAGGCTATCAAGCCTTGAGATTTGATGTTAGCGATCGGCTGTTGACAGTCGGTACTAGAATAAATAAAGTCGATCGCTCTTTTGAAAAAAA
>Ga0335395_10002691_pt1 | contig 11042 bp, 5 predicted proteins | sample MAT02_FD_205744 | JGI IMG/M metagenome (GOLD analysis project Ga0335395, IMG submission 205744) | Freshwater microbial communities from Lake Fryxell liftoff mats and glacier meltwater in Antarctica - MAT-02 (spades assembly) (version 2) ...
ATTAGTAGATAAAACCAAAATTAAATTAAGACTACAACAGATTTATAATGACTTAAGTATTCTTAAAAAAGCTAAAGCTACTGATTTGTCTCAATGGTACTCTATTACTGAGTGTGGAAGAATAGTAGATGGTAAAAAAGAAAAAAGATTCAAAATTATTAGTATTGATGTTAAATAATATAGAATGACTTTTTCCCCTCTATTTTTATATCTATCTTTATAATACTAAAATTTAAAATGCAAAATTACCATCAACTAAAAAACAAAATAGGAGTGTACCTACTTTATACAGAAAATGAATTATCTTATGTAGGAAGAAGTTCAAACTTACAAAAAAGATTAAACCAACACTTTAATATTAAAGATCCTTTTTATCAAGAATGGAAATCGGGGATAACTAAAATTGAATATTATCTATGTTCCTTAATAGGGAACACCGATATTATTGAAACCTATTTAATAAATACTTTGAATCCAGTTTTTAATATAGATAAAGTTTATATAGGAGGAATTGATCTTTTTATCGAATTGCCTGAAAAATATGAAATAAAAAAAGAAGAAAGAGAAAAACCAGATAATTGTTCATATTCTTTTTGCACTATTTGTAAATCTGTAGTAGATGGAGATATATCTTTAGAATCTATTAAAGATAATTATCCTTTGATTATTGAAGCTTTTGAAAAATTAGGAGCTAAAAAAATGAAAGCTCTCAAATACAGAGAATCTTGGATTAGAGATGAATTAGTAGTTAAAGGTCAACTTCATGACTCTGTAAAAATTACCAAACTACTAGATTTAAAAGTAGGAGACATAATAGTAAGAGATTTTCTTAAGCAAAAGATTCAAACTATTTATGACCAATTAGGGATTAATAAAAGGTCTAAAGCTACTGATATTAATAGCTGGTATACTGTAAAAATATTCAATAAGAGAATGGGAGAGTCAGTAGTAGCACATATTCAGATAACTGGTCTAATTTATTCTACATAAACTTAACAAGGTAGTTGAGTTATTCTTCTACCTCTTTTAACTTTCTATTAGGAATAATTTTTCAACTCTACTGTTCATTAGATTATTATTCCCTCTTGTTGAACTTATATTAACCTTGATATCTTTTTGCCAAATACATTTAGCATTTTCCAATTCACAGTTGTACTCACTAATTAGAACTATATTATTCTTAGCTAATTCATTACAAAGAAGATAGAACCTCTCATAGTCAAAAGTTTTAGTTGAATATTTAAGAGTCCCTTTATAAGGAGGATCGCAGTAAATAACATAATTACTAAATTTAGGCGTATCAATATTAAAAAAATCAAGGTTAGAGAACTGAATATCTTTTAAGTTAGTAGCTTGTCTTTTTAAATGTCTAATAGCTTCTTCAGTAACATCTCTACCTTTACCTCTAGCGTAACCTCCAAAATACTTAGCACTAAAAGTAGCACAAAACCCTACTAAACCTAAATACCAATCTGGATAATTCTCTTTATTATCTCTTACTTTTATATATTCTTCCTCAGAGATTCTATCAGGTACGTCACTAATATCTTCTTGAACTTTTTGTAATAAAGCAACTAGAGGAGTATGAATATCCCAACCAATTCTATTAGGATGATTAATTTTACAGATTGAATTAGCTCCTCCTACAAAGGGTTCAAAATATCCTTTAGTATCAGGAGTAGTATATGACTGAATAATAGGTGCTAACTCTTTTATGTACCTATTTTTAGATCCTACATAGTGCATAATTATTCTCTTACTTAAATTAAAATGACCCTGGTAGAAGTCGAATCTACAACATCCAAATTAGAAGTTTGGTACTCTGTCCAGTTGAGTTACAGGATCGTTATTAAATACTAACATATTATTGAGGTAACTAGATTATTCTAACTACCTCTTTCTATTATCTCTTACTTATTGGTATCTTTTTTAGGTTTTTCAGGAATATAAACTTTTATACTTACTTTTTTTCCTTTGTCATCTTCAGTAATCCACTCAGCATCTGGCTTTTCATTATTCATAGTGTTTGTCTCTTTATTTTCTAAACGAGGTCTTACAAGTTAAATTTTCCGTCGTTAATATCCTCCATAATAGAAAGATAACTACTTAAATTATCTTTAGGAGTAATAGTAGTAGTACCAGTAAACTCTTTTCCGTTGAACCAGAAATAAGGAATTCCTAACTTCTCAATAAACTCAATTTCTTTTTTAGTTGAGTAACCAATATAATTAGTCTCATCTGTCACTATTACTGCTGCGTTAGACTGGTGTATTTTATAGAAGTGAAGCATTTTTACTTGATCATAGTCTCTTGTTAAATTATCAGTATCATATAAATCAAAGGAATGACCCCAACTCCCACACATAGTTACTATCCAATTTTTAAAAGTAAGTAGCTTGCTAGCTCTCATAGCTTGGAAGAAGTATTTAGTAGATCCACACAATACTACGTTCCCTGAGCCTTGAGTAAAAAATTCATCGGAGGTATAGTTAGTCATATTCTTCAGTCCTATTGAGTACAAAACGAGGTTAAATAACATTGTAGCATGATAAACTATATTCCTAACTTCTGAGCTGATAAATAAGATAATAAACCACATGACCAAGAGAACATAGCAAAATCCATTATTTCTCTTAAATCTAAATTTAAATCTTTAGGGTTAAGAATGAATAGGAGATATACTAAATATCCACTCCAACATCCTTTACAAAATGGACAAGCTAGTAGTTTCTCTAATGTCTTATATAATCCGAACCAATAAATATTAGGTTTTTCATTAGTAGTATAGACTATGAGATTAGTATTATTACTTTGAGTTCTTTTAGCAGATAGTTCAAATTGTTCTTTTGTCCATAAGAGTAATTTTTGCCATAGTAGTCCAGTTATCTTATAGTCAAATAGTAGAAATCGAGAAGATATAGCATAAAGAAATAATAATGCTATATTATTAGAAGGTAAGTTAAAAGAATAATAGTTAATCATGAAAAATTTTAAAGTTAAAGTACAAAGTTCAATTTACAATTCTGAGACTGATTCGACTTCTTTAGTTACTAATAAAGTATATATCATTCAAAGAGTAGTTAGGAGTGAGTTAGACACTATTATCCAATTACATAAAGAGGTTCTTATTAGGTTTTTAGATACTGATGCTAATATGGGAGAGTTTATCCGTAATAATGAGTCATGGGAATTACTTAAAACTTTAGCTAAAAATTTAAATATTTTAGGACAGAAAGAGAAAGGATTTGATTTAGAAGAAATTGCAGATGATTTAGAGCAAATTTGTCAAATATTTATTTCTCAAAGTATGAGTGATGAGGGAGTGTTAGATTTAGAAGAAGGATGGAAACCGTCTCTATTAGCAGATTTACATAAACTAGATTTTCCTTTATATATGAGAGAAGCTATAAAAAAGTACCAGGAGAAGAGGGAAGAAAAGAAAGAGTAAAATTATCTGCTCCTCTACCTAGTTCTGGTGATAGTTCTATTGACCAATTAGCTTTTCTTTTAGAAGTTTATAAAGAATATCCAATTAATCCAGTTAGAGATTTATGGGAGAAGCTAGATAGTATCTCTTTAGATTTATTAATTAATCAGACTCTTGAGCATCATAGACCTCAAGAAGAAAGAAATAGAGAATTTGCAGTAGAGCTAGGAGAGAAGTTTAAGCAGGAGAAAGGAGATTCTTCTATCATTACTATAAATAATGGTAAACAAGTATCTGCCAACGATTTTATGAATTTTAAATTTGATAGTAATTAATAATGGATACCAGTAGCAATATTAAGTTTAACGTTGAGGGAGATGATAAGTTCTCTAAATTTCTAGAAAAAACTCAGAAGTCATTAAAAGAACTAAGTGAAAAGACTCTTAAAACTTTTAGTGCAGGGTTTAAATCATCTTCTGCTGAAATTACTAATAGTCAAAAAGCAGTAGAAAAGTTATTAGTTGAGTATAATAAGCTCTCTAAGAATACCATCACTTTAAATAAAGCAACTCAGACATTAACTAAAAGTTTTGGGTTAGCTTTTGCTGCTTTTGGTGCTTATACTAATGTTACTCAGGCTAAGGTATATTTTGATGTAGTTTTAGGTGGGGTTTTAGAAATTCGGGAAGCTCTTGAAAAGACAGGTCGAGGGTTAAACTTAATGGCTGCTAGTGGATACGATGCAGCTCCTCTAGTAAATACTTTTGGAGAAATAGCAGCAGTAATAACAGGTAATCAAGAAGCTATTGAAAACTTCACTACTAAATCTACTTTAGCTTTTAACTCGTTTGAACAAAAACTAAATGAAGTAAATATTGTATTTGGTTTATCAAAAGAAAGGTTATCGGAATATGGAGATGCGCTACAAAATGGATTGGAAAAGAATCTAAAGAATAGTGTATCTTCGCTTACGGCATTAAATGCTGCATATCAAGCTGCTTCTGGTGGATTTACTGAGTTTCAACAAAACCAAGATGTAGTGAATCTAGCAATTAAAGCTAATAAAGCTGCTCCTGGTAGTGACTTATACCAGCTTGGTGGTGCTATTAGTAAAGGTGCTGGACTATTAGAAACTAAAGATGTTAAAGAATTAGAAGTTGTTACTGCTAAATGGTTGGCCACTGAACAGTTAGGTTTAACTACTGTAGGAGAAATGACTGAATATCTTACTGGTATGTATTCGGCTCTTAAAAATGCAGGTGTTGGTACTAATAAATTAGTAGATGAGACTCAAGGCTTAGTAGTAGCTTTTACTAAGTTAGGTGCTAAAGTTCCAGAGATTACTACTCAGATGGAAGCTTTTAGTAGAAACACTATTAGCAAAACTCCTGAAGCACAAAAAGCATTAGAAGGTTTAGTAGATGCTCAAGGTAAAGCGATTACTCTTAACCAAGAATATTTTAAAGATAAAGGAATAGTTCAAGGTATATTAGATTTTGCAGAAGCAGTAGGGTATAACACTGAGAAGATTAAAGAAGTTTATAATGAGACTAACGCATTCAACTTTGCAATGAAAGTGTTAGCTCAGAATGGTAAATTAGCTAAAGACTCAATTGAGAGTATTAGTAAAGTTACTTCTGAAAATTTAACTGAAGCGTTTGACTCTGCTACTTCTTCCTCTCAAGCTAAGATGGAACAAATCACTAACTCTTATGATGAGATTATGATTTCTTTTGGTAAAGCTTTTAAACAAAGAAGTCAAGAAGGAATTGAATCTGTAGAGATTTATAAAAAATTATTAGTTACATTTAAAGACCCTCTTATTAAAATAGCGGAGACATCTATTACTGTTTTCGATAATATTAGTAAAGTTACAGGAGTGTTAGGAGCAGTAGCTAAGACAATTATTAGTATTGGAGGTAGTCTACTTAGCTTTAAAGCTTTTGGTTTAATTCTTGGTGGATTAACTAATGGTTTCAAAGATTTAAGAAAAGAAAGCTCAGTAATTAAAGACCTTTACACTTCTAATCAAGGTTTAGTAGCTATTGGTAAACAGCTATTAGGGATAGATCAACAAAAACTACTAAGTCAAGACAGAATTAATAAAGCAATTGCTAACTCATCAACTTTAGAAAGAGAATTAACTAATTCAATAGGTAAGACTAATGAAGCAAGAGCATCGTCTATTACAGTAGTACAAAAAGAAATAGACGCAATAGTAGCTAGAGATAACTCAGTTATTAAAGGACAAGCTAATGTAGCTAAAATAGAAGAATCTCTTCAAAAGAAGCAAGGTAAAAGTAAGGGATTACAAGATCAAGTAGTAGAGACAGAAGGTAGAGCATCAACTACTGAAAATCTTAAAAAAACTATTGATACTAAATTAGCGGATGATATTGGGAATGTTCAAAGATTTAAAAAATTAGAAGAATTAAATGCTAAAGAATCTCTTATCAGACAAGGGGAAATTGGGGATAGAGAAAAAGCTCAACTAAAGCAAATCAACTCTGAAAAACTTAGATTAAATAACACTTATTCTAATACTACTTTAAATGAGTTAAAAGACTTAGAAAAGCAAAAAGACGTAATAAGAGCTAAAAGTAATAAGAGAGAAAAAGATTTTGTAGACTTAGCAAAACTTAGAACTAAAGAGTTAGAGGTATTAGCTAATGAAAAAGAGAAACAAAAAACTCGTACTCCACTAACAGATAAAGAAAAATCTAATTTATCTAAAGCTAGTGCTGACTTAACAAATAAGATTAATCAGGAAGAATTAGTATTACTAAGTCAACGTCAGAAACTACAAGAAGCTAATAACTTAGTAGATAAGGAATCTGAAAAATTAAATAAAGCTAGAGTAAAAGAAACTGAAAATCTTAATAGAGTTACTAAAGCTACTACTGAGCTAGCAGTGCTACAACAAGATTTAAATACTAAAAAAACTACAAGTGATAGAGTCAATATTGCTACTGAAATTCAAAACCAGAAGCTTTACTCACTACAAAAAGATTTAAGGAAAGAGCAAAATACTCTTGATAAAATTAGAAATAAAGATAGTCAGGAATATCAACAACAATTACAAAAAATATCTAAATTACAGGAGCAAGAAGCTGCTCAACAATCTACTGTTCAAAAAGCTAGAACTACTCAACAGCTAGCACAAAAAGAGTATAACAAAGCCAATGTAGAAGCTAATACTAAATTAAGAGAACTTACTAAACAACAAGGCTTAGCTGAAGGTTCTTTAATAAGTTTAAAAACTAAATCAGGGGAAATTACTTTTAAAAATACTGCTTTTAATAGAGGAATAATCTCTTCAGTAGAAGGCTATGGAAAAACAATTACTGCACTACAAACTCCTGTTAAACTTTTTAATAATACAGTAGAAGGAGTAAAAAATTCGTTTGTAGATTTAAAGAGTAATATAGGCGGGTTAAATGCTGTAGCCACTAATACCTTTGACAAGATGGCTGCTAGTGCTAAATCTAAATTCGCTGCTATTGGTGAAGGTGCTAAATTTATGGTGGAGTCTCTTAAAGGAGCATTAATATCTACTGGAGTAGGTCTTATAATCGCTGCTTTAGGGGGACTAATTGCTAAAGTCCTTCAAGCAGGTCAAGAAGCTAAAAAACTAGACAACTCTTATAAAGAATTCAATAAAACATTAGATGCCTCTGCTCTTAAATTTGATAGAGCAAGCATATCCTTTGATCAAGGCACTCAAGGTCTTACTAAATTTAGTGATAGATTAGAAAAAGCCACTAAGTTGCTATCTGATACTGAGCCTACTCTTTGGAATTCGGTTGGAGATGGAATAAAGTATGCAGGTGAAGCCCTTATTGAGTTTATTGATATTGGGGGAACTCTTACTAAAATGCTTCCCGCTATATGGAACAGTTGGGGAGACGGGGATTTTATTAAAAGAACTGCTAAGATGTCTCAAGTATCTGATTTTATTCAGGTTTATGAGGTAGCTCTTAGAGGACAAAATAAAGAGTTAGAGAAAGGGAATTTATTAACTGAAACTTCTAATCAAAAAATAAAAAATAAGATGATTCTTACTGGAGAAGACTTAGAGCGAGAAAAAGCTGCTAATTCTACTCGTATTGAGTCATTCCAATCTATGACGGATGTTCAAAAAAAGGAGTTAGAGGAATTAAAAGGTAAAGGAGATAAACTAACTGATAGAGATAAAGCTCAAATTAGTATTCTTGAAGCTGAAATATCTAGACGAGAGAAAGTAATTGAAGTTAGTAAAAAACAATTTGATGATCAACTTAAATATTATGAAGCTCGTAATCTTCTATTAGATAGGGAGAATAAGTTTAGTAATGAACAAGTATCTCTTAATGAATTAAAAACTCTTCAAGGTGAAGTAGATAGCTCTCAAACTACTTTAAATGCAAATATTAGTTCTGGATTAGACATTTATTCTAGTTCGATCAAGGACTCTACTACTAAATCTAAGCAATTTCTTTCTGACCTTAAAGATGGAAGCTTAAGTGTTAAAGCATCTATCAAATCTCTTGGTGGGGAAATTTATAAGGCAGGAGAAGATGGTAAAGTAGTAAGCCAATTACCCACAGATGTTTTAAAATCTATTCAAGATGCTATTAAAGGTAAAGAAGTAGACGGTAAGAAATACTCCTTAGAGCAGGTACTAAACCTTAAAGAGACTAGAGATGCTCTTACTACTGCTGGGGTAGAAATACCTAAAGACTTAAAAGTTCTAGCAGATAAAATGAAAAAGGGCTATGAAGCTTCTGAAGGGGAACTTCAATTAATAAATCTTAAAGACTTAGAAAAAGATTTAGCTGATTTTAGTGTGTTAAGTGATAAATACCAAGAGAAGAAGAGACAGTTCCTATCTACTACTAAAGATGACATTGGTGCTACCACCTTCTCAACTTCGCTTAAAAAATCTCTTAGATTAGCAGAGACAGATTTACAGAACTTTAATAACGCTTTAGATGCGTCTTCTAAAGGTGCTAATAAGTTTGTGACATCTCCCACTCAGAAATTTACTGAACAAGCCTTAAAAGGGACATTAGACCTTACTGAAGGATTAAAAGAGCTAGGTAAAGTAGAAAGTGAGATTGATCCTAAACAATTAGAAAAACTTAAAGATGCAATTACTGGTAAAAATAAAGATGAGATATTAAGCACATTAAAAGAAATTGGAGTTGCTACTGAACAGACATTATCCGCTGATTCAATTGACTTTAATAAATTTGAAGCAGGTATTGGTACTTTTATTGAATCACTAAATGCAGTAGCAGAAAGTGGAGAGATTAGCAGTGAAGAAGTAGCTAAAAAGTTTGAATCTTTCTATGACCAAATGAAAGGTAGAGTTACCCCTGCTGCTTATAAAGATTTAACTGAGACTCTTATAGGTTATGAAAAAGCTGCTAGTACCCAACGTATAAACCTTATTACAATGGAGACTAACGCATTAGAGCAACAGAAAAAGTACGGTTTAGTCTTAGAGGAAGATTATATTAAAGATGTTAATAACTTAAACATTAAGACTACTGAAGAAAATATTAATAATAAAAAAATTGAGCTAAAAAGATTGCTTAGTTTATATAAAGAATCTGCTCCTCAAGTAGCTAAGGTTAAAGCTGAATTAGAGTCTTTAGAGCTAGATTTAAATGCTCAGAAATCTAATAATCCTATAGAGATAGCTAAAGCACAAAGTAAAGCTAGATTTGATGTTTTAAAAAAAGATTTGGAATTAGGTAATGTCACAAAAAGACAATATATAGAAGAAGAACTTAAAGATTCTAAAAATCTATATTCTATTCAACTATCCGAAAAACAAAAGACATTATCCGAGCTAATGAAAGATGAGGTAAAAAATGCTAAAGCTATCAAAGCTTTGAGAAAATCTATGGAATTAGACGAAAAAGACTTTAATCTTAATCTATTAGAAATCAATAGACGAAGGATTGAGGAGCAGTTTAAGATTCAAACTAACGCTTTAGGCAAAAGAGATTTAAAAGCTAGAGAAGCTTTTATAAACGGTACTACTAAAGTTGAGTTAGAATCAAATCGCCAATTAGAAAAAGACAAGATTAGTCTTAATATTCAGAGTTTACAAGCTAGACTAGCTATTGAGAAAAAAGGTAGTGATAAGTTCCTTGAGATCGAGAGACAATTAGTAGAGGCTCAACTCTCTTTAAGGGAGACTCAAGTTAAACAAGGTAAGGATCGAGTTAACGAGTCTATTGAAGCTAAAAGAACTGAACTGTCCACTATTGCTGCGTTAGAAGAAAGAAATAATTTAAAAGGTACTTCTGACGAAAGTTTAGAAAAGACTAGAAAGCTTAGAGAGCAAGAAGTTCAATTATCCATTGATGCAATTAACTCTCAGATTTCTTTAACAGAGAAAGGTAGCACTCAAAGGCTAGCTCTTGAAACACAATTAATACAAGAAGTAAATAAGTTAGAAAAAACTCAACTAGATAATAGAAAAGAAAGACTAGAAGTAGCTCTTGAGAAAAAACGCAGACAATTAGAAACTGAACAAATCACATTAGAAAAATCTACTGTTAGAGGTACTACTGATAAAGATTTAGAAGCTGATAGACAACTAAAAGAAAAAGATATTAGAAACACTATTGATGCTCTAACTCAAAAGGCTAATATTTATCAAAAAGGTAAAAAAGAACGAATTGCTATTGAACAAGAAATAGCTAAAGAAACACTTAAACTAGATAAACAAGTCTTTGAAAATCAAAAGTCTAGATTACAAACTCAAATAGATAATCGTAAAAAAACTTTTGCAGATAGCCAATTACAGCTAGAAAAGTTGATGGTATTGGGAACTTCTGTTGAAGATTCTAAGAAGGTTCGTGCGTCTAAAGAAGAAGAATTACAAATTAATATTGAAGCTATTAAAAAAGAGATTAACTTAACTAAAGAAGGCAGTAATCAGCGTAAAGACTTAGAACGTAATCTAAAAGGAGAATTATTAAAATTAGATAAGCAAAAAGTAGCTAACAAACGGGAGCTAATAGATGAAGAAATTAGTCTTGAAAAAACTAAGATTAGTAAAATTCAAGCTCTTCTAGAACGTTCAACTATTAATGGTAGTTTTGAAAAAGACTTAGATAAGCTGAGAGTCCTAAAAGAAAAAGAAACTCAAATTAATATTAGTTCTATCCAAAAGCAATTAGCTACTTATAAATTAGGAGCAAAAGAACGCCTAACTTTAGAAGCTCAACTAACCCAAGAAGTTACTAAATTACAGAAAATACAATTTGGAAATAAAAAAGAACGATTAGAATCTCAACTAGAAGACGCAAGAAATAAATTAGACAAACAAGTAGCTATAAAAGAAGCTGCTCTAATTGATGGTGCAACGGAACAAGAACTCAAAGTAGTAGAAGAAACCAAGATTAAAGAAACTAAATTTACTATTGATTCTATTAAAAAGCAAATGGCTCTTTATAAGGAAGGTAGCAAGGAGAGGTTAGCATTGGAAGTTAATCTACAAAAAGAAATAAATAATCTTAGAAAGCAAACATTAGATAAAGAAAGAAATTTAATTCAGAATAATTTAGACTTTAAGAAAACTAAAATTGATATATCCAATATTGAAGGAGAAAAGAAA
>Ga0335395_10002692_pt1 | contig 11041 bp, 17 predicted proteins | sample MAT02_FD_205744 | JGI IMG/M metagenome (GOLD analysis project Ga0335395, IMG submission 205744) | Freshwater microbial communities from Lake Fryxell liftoff mats and glacier meltwater in Antarctica - MAT-02 (spades assembly) (version 2) ...
ATGCGCTAAAAGATAACCACTGGCCGAACTGGTTTTCGCAGTGGGTAGTAGTTGACTTGATTTGGGCGATCGCAGCAGGTATCGTTATGGGTATTTTAGTAGCTAAAGCCGTCACCTGGATCGATCGCCGACTCCAACGCTATCAACAGGCCGATCAATTAATGGAAGATTTCATTGCTCTCAGCACAATTCTGCTCACATATTCCCTCACAGAAGTAGTCAACGGCTACGGATTTCTCGCAGTTTTTGTAGCAGGAATTGTGGTGCAGCGGAGTTACCGCAATCCAGAAAAACCGCTTTCCCAATTGCACTTTACCGAGCGCATAGAAAAGTTAATGGAAGTAGCAACTATTTTACTATTAGGTTCGCTCCTGCGCCTAGAACCTATGTTGGCACAGGTCGGATACTCCCTTTTAGTAGCTGGATTGTTAATTTTTTTCATCCGGCCTGTGGGAGCTTGGATCAGTACGATCGGCAGTCCTTTGCATCCTGCCAGCCGCTGGCTGTGCGGTTGGTTCGGCATTCGTGGCGTCGGTTCAATCTATTATCTTACCTATGCTTTTGGTCACGGATTGAAAGGAGAAATCGGCGAAACAATTGCCTGGATTACTTTTACAACTATCGTAATTTCTGTGATTTTGCACGGCATTAGCGCCACCCCGTTAATGAACTGGTATGAGCGCCGAATTAAACCAAAAGTCCCAGATTTAATTTAATTTAGCCACGCATCCTATACAGATTGTATGTGATTTTTGTAAGGACACGGCACTGCTGTGTCCTTACCCATACTTACCGCTAAACAGGTTTCACCCCAACTAATAAAGCCAGTTCCCGCCACTTCCAATAACAATCTACCTCACCAAAACCAATTTCTCTAAACCAACTCAGTTGCGTTTCCACATCCAGCAATTTATTAGACGGATCGTCGGGCGAATCGCTAATACCCAGCACCTCTCGAAACTTCTCATGTAAAGCCTTTGTTGGGGATGCTACGTGCTCCAAATTGCAAAAAATGCCTCCGGGTTCCAAAAGCTCGAAAATCTCGGCGTAGAGGGCAAATTTGCGATCGTCCTTTACGTGATGAATCGCAAAACTAGAAACGATCGCATCAAACTTGCCCAAATCCGGTAGCGGTTCGTCAAAATTGTGCTCGATTACCGTGACATTCTTGTCATCAGCAAAGCGAGTTCTGGCTTTTTCCAGCATTGTCGGCGAAAAATCGATCGCCACACACTCAACATTCGGGCGATCGCACTTAAGCAAACCCAACAACCGCCCATCACCCGTACCCACATCCAGAATACGGCGCACAGTTTTCGGCACCTCCTCCAACAAAACCGCCTCACCCTCAGTGCGGTGAGGAATACCATCAGCCTTAGCAAGATACCACAAAGCGTGTTCCGCCGAACTCCAAAGATTGACTTGACTCATAAACTTTCAACCCTCATAAATTTCGCCATTTTTGTGAGTAAAAATCCAACCATTGCCGCTAGCTTCGGCAATTAGATCGTCATCGGGATAATTCGCTGAATCACCAGGAGTGCGATCGCCAATTTCCAGATAAACAACATCAGCATTCGAGCGGTTAACCAAATGATGCCCATCAGCATCACCAGCCCGAAAACCCGCCGCCATACCCGGTTGCAGCACTTCCTCACCCGCATTAGAAATCAGAGTAATCTCCCCTTCCAGAACATAGACTAACTCATCTTGACGAGAGTGCCAATGTCGGAGAGCAGAACAACTTCCCGGCGCCAGCCTCACCAAATTTACCCCAAAATTCAGCAATCCGGTGGCATCACCCAAGCGTTTTCTAGCTCTTCCCGCAACTGCAGATTTGAATTGTTCAGGATAATTTGAGCCTGTACTTTCCGGGACATTTTCAGGATTGACAATCATATAACTGTCCTAAATAAAAAAGATGGACTTGACTCATAAATTTTTAACTCTCCAACCTATCCTTACAAACTACTCAAGTCAGATATTACTTTCTTGGAGATTCCAATAGCTATTAATGCAATACCGGATAATCCCGGTACTGCATCGTCATAATCTACTTTTCGGCGATAGCTTCGCAAATACCTCAAATTTTCTGCTATTTTCTTGCGAGTTCGATCAGGACTGATAGCGAATTGTTGCTGAACGTATCGGTGAGCTTCTCCTGTCTTTGGAATAGAAAGCCCTTCGCTATCCCGTAAATAGTTTCGCGCTTTAATGAAAGCTGCATAGTAGGCTCTACTGATAGCAGCACGCAATTTGGCTTCTTGATTTGCAGGTGCAGTTGCTTTACCTGCAAGTTCTCTAGCTAAATTAAGATATTCTAACCATTCAAAAGTCATCGGGATATTCTAAGATAGGACAAAGTGGCTGTCGTATTTTATCTGATAGATTTAACCACCAATCATCTTGAAATTGATTAAGTTTTTCAACTGATTCATCTGGATTTAGGTTCATGCAAATGGCTAATTCTAACATAGCATCATCGACAGTTTCTGGGTCAGTCACCAATTCAAGAAATAACTCAGCATCAGGGAAGTAATGGCAAATTTTGTCTGGTGCTTCCAGCAATATGGGAATCAAAAAATCATTTATTTCCAGAAACTCCAATATTTCAGTTTTTCCTCGCCAACTGTACAATTTTTCCAGGGATTCAAGATCGGCCAAAGAAACAGGATTCCGCTCGGTTAAGCTTTCGTGCAGCAGCATTAGGGCTAGGCTGTCAGCATCAACTCCACGGCGTTTCGCTTCTGCCAAAAGCTTTTCGCCGTCTTCAGGGGACAGTTGGATGGTCAGGGTTTGAGAATTGCTCGCGGTTTTCATGTAAATTGTATAACCTAACGATTTTTTTCCGAAATGGTAGCTCCCCACGTTTCGAGAGCCGCCGCCTTGATAAAGCAGGCTAATCTTAATTTTACACCCGCTGAAATTAAGAAAATAATTGTCGGAACAGTGACTAGATCAGGCTTAAAATTTGACTGTTTATAGGTTGCTTAACTGAGAGATTACCCGCTGCGCTCGCTAGACTGCTATTTTGCTAATCTTGAACAGTTCTGGTACACTATTGTTATAATCTGCTTCGTTTCGATCCCTTCTCAACTTTTCCAAGTTCCTCCCTATATTTTGACACTCGGCTTCAGAACTCTGTTTGAACTGCTGCACAACATACTTCTGAGCATCTGCCGTTTTCGGAATAGAATGCCCTTCTGTTTCCTGCAAGTAATTTCTAGCACTGATAAAAGCTGCATAATATGCCCGACTGATAGCCGATCGCATTTTTGCTTCTTGATTTGCAGGAGGAGTCGGTTGACCGAGAAATTCTTTTGCTAGATTCAGGTACTGCGACCAGTCAAAAGTCATTATTAGCGCACGCCACAACTAAAAACTCGCCGCACCTCATACGGCAGAGGTAAATACCAATCCTCTGACAATTTTTCTTCTTTGTCAAGTGCCTCGTCTATGATTTCATCGGCGTCACCATCAATAATAATAATAATATCCAGAAATAGCTGCGCGGAGTTAATAAATTTAGAGTCTGCCTCAACTTCAAGGCACAACTTTTTACCGGGGAAGTAATTGAAAATTTTGTCTGGTGCTTCCAGCAATACGGGCATCAAAAAATGATATTTTTCCAGAAACTGTAATATTTCTGTTTTTCCCGGAAGCTGTACAATTTTTCCAGAGATTCAATATCGGCACCAGCAACAGGCTTTAGCTCAGTTAAGCTTTCATGCAGCAATATTTCAGCTAGGCTGTGGGCATCAAGTTGACGACGTTTCGCTTCTGCTAAAAGCCTTTCGCTGTCTTCAGGAGACAGTTGGATTGTCAGGGTTTGAGAATTGCTCGCGGTTTGCATATAAGTTGTATAATCTAAGGTTTGTTTTTCCTGTTTCCATTCTGCCTTATTCTAACGGTTTTAAAGTCGTGGAATTTTCCCGAATCGGTTTAATAAAACGGCTGTTAGCCCGCACAAAACAATTACCCTTATCCGTGGAAATCGGCAGCCAAGGCTTGCCCTGAGAATCAGAAATCATAATTTGATTAGCAAGATTTCCCGTCACCGCTTGCAACCGTTCTCCCCGCAAAAAAGTAGTCACCACAGGCCACTGCGAAACATTGTGTTTATTCCTTTCAAATAACTCATAGGGCGCATTAAGACCATCTACAGAGATCGATCGAAATCTGTGAGCCATCCGGCAATTTAACCCTTGAGAATCAGAGTCAACAACCATCCAATTTACCTGCCTGTTGCCCCGCTGTCTTGCAGGTGGCACCGGATAATCACCTTGCTTGTTAGCAACAGGTATTGCTGAGGCTAAATTAACCCCCATTCCTAAAATCTAAGCCACTGCCAGAGAGACAATTCTAATTTCTGTTTTCATTGCTACCGACAATCCTTTAATTCGAGCTCATCACAATTTTATAGTACCTGCCACCTCCCCGGCACTTTCGCATCCCACCTCCGACAGTTCCCGCAACCCATTAAGAATGTGTTATAAATATTGAGATTCATTAAGAAATATTGCTCAAATGCTCCTTTCACCCTCTGGCGCCAGCAAACTCAAAGAATCTTTAAAAGAAAAAGTATTCTTCGGGAATGAGCCAACCCCCGAACTCATAGCCATCTTACTGATTTACTTCGTCCAAGGCATTCTTGGACTAGCCCGCTTAGCTGTCAGCTTCTTTCTCAAAGACGAACTCGGCATGAGTCCGGCAGAAGTCTCGGCAATGCTGGGCGTCGTAGCCCTGCCTTGGATTATCAAACCCGTGTTCGGCTTCATGTCGGACGGCTTGCCGATATTCGGCTACCGCAGACGCCCTTACATCGTCCTCTCCGGGCTGCTGGGAACGTCAGCATGGGTGGGGCTCGCAACAATTGTACACACGCCGTTAGCCGCTACAGGGGCGATCGCCCTGAGTTCCCTCTCCCTCGCCGTCAGCGACGTAATCGCCGACTCCCTGGTAGTCGAAAGAGCCAGAAAAGAATCCGTTACCGACGCCGGTTCCCTGCAATCCTTGTCTTGGGGCGCTGCAGCCCTCGGCGGACTAATTACCGCCTACCTCAGCGGTTCCCTGCTGCAACACTTCAGCACCCACACAATATTTTTAATCACCGCATCTTTCCCGCTAATTGTATCAGCAACAGCTTGGTTAATTGCCGAAGAAAAAACCAACAAAAGAACAGACTTTGAAACAGTCAAAGACCAACTAAAAAAACTACGGCAAGCTGTTACCCAAAAAACAATTTGGCTGCCCACCGCCTTTCTCTTCCTCTGGCAAGCCACCCCAAGCTCAGACTCCGCCTTCTTCTTTTTCACCACCAACGAATTAGGCTTTCAACCAGAATTTCTCGGTCGAGTGCGCCTCGTTACCAGCATTGCCGCCCTCGCCGGCATCTGGCTGTTTCAGCGCTTCCTCAAAACAGTTCCATTTCGAGTAATTTTTGGCTGGTCAACAGTCATTGCGACTGCTTTGGGCATGACTACTTTATTATTAGTAACTCATGCCAACCGAGCTTTAGGAATTGACGATCAATGGTTCAGCATCGGAGACAGCCTGATCCTGACAGTAATCGGACAAATTGCTTATATGCCGGTGCTCGTACTCTCCGCCAGATTGTGTCCCCCAGGCGTCGAAGCAACTTTATTTGCCGTGTTGATGTCAGTCACCAACTTAGCAGGACTTATTTCCCACGAAGGCGGCGCACTTTTAACCCACTTGCTAGGAATTACCGATCGCAATTTCGATAACCTCTGGCTGCTAATTGTCATCACAAACCTCTCCACACTTCTGCCGCTACCGTTCTTAAATTGGCTGCCCGCCGACAGTACAGAAAGCGCCGATCCAAATTCTCAAAAGTCTCTTCCCGTATTAGAACCAGAAATGGGCAGTTCCAAACCAGGCGGACAGCATTTCATGCCCGAATACTTTCCCGACTTAGTACCGACAGTAAGGTCACAAAGCCGCACCGCAGAAAACAAACTCAGCTAATCCCAATTCATCTGCGTTTACCTGCGTTCATCAGCGGTTAAAAAATTCGCTCCCATACATTTACCAATGCCAAACTTACAGCTTTCCAAACCTCAAACAGCCGCCCCAAACTCATCATACGATCGCACAGACTGGCAGCGCGGCTACGAATCCCAACCCAACGAATCCGACTACTGGATTGACGACATAGAAGGCGAAATCCCCGCCGACTTGCAAGGCACATTCTTTCGCAACGGGCCCGGATTATTGGATGTCAACGGCCAGCGCATCCACCACCCCTTTGACGGCGATGGGATGGTTTGTGCGATCGCAATATCCGAAGGCCGCGCCCATTTCCGCAACCGATTCGTGCACACAGAAGGCTATCTAGCCGAACAAAAATCCGGAAAAATCCTGCACCGAGGCGTTTTCGGCACACAGAAACCAGGGGGCTGGCTAGCCAACATCTTTGATGTCAAAATCAAAAACATTGCCAACACCAACATCATTTATTGGGGCGACAAACTGCTAGCACTTTGGGAAGCGGCACAGCCCTACAGACTCGACCCCCGCACCCTAGAAACCCTCGGCTTAGACACCCTAGACGGCATCTTAGAACCCGGTGAAGCCTTCGCCGCCCACCCCAGAATAGAAAAAGGCAAAAATGGCAAAGGAGACAGATTAGTAAACTTTTCTGTCAAGCCCGGTTTGTCGAGTACCATCACCATTTACGAACTCGATGCAAGCGGCAAATTATTGCAGAAACACGCCCATGCAATACCGGGTTTTGCCTTCCTGCACGACATGGTAATTACCCCGAATTACTGCATATTCTTCCAAAATCCCGTCAGCTTCAATCCGCTGCTTTTCTTGTTAGGATTTCGGAGTGCCTCCCAGTGCATTCAATTTTCGCCAAACAAGCCAACCCAAGCAATTTTAATTCCCCGCAACGGCACTGACGAGGTGAAGATATTAGAAACTGAACCTTGTTTTGTCTTCCACCACTGCAACGCATGGGAAGAAGGAGACGAAGTTTTTGTAGATTCAGTTTGTTACGAATCATTCCCAACGGTAGAGGCGGACGGCGATTTTCGCGAGATTGATTTTGACAGCGTTCCAGCGGGCGAATTGTGGCGGTTTAAGTTAAATTTGCAAGACAAAACGGTGCAGCATCAAGTTGTTGAAACTAGGTGCTGCGAGTTTCCGACTCTGCATCCCAATAATGTCGGACAACCTTACCGATATCTTTACATCGGTGCTGCGGATTCTCCCACTGGGAATGCTCCTTTGCAAGCTATCCTCAAAATGGATTTCGTGACTGGTGAAAGGCAAATTTGGAGTGCGGCACCGCGTGGTTTTGCGGGGGAACCGGTGTTTGTTACCCGTCCCGATGCTGTTGCTGAGGATGACGGCTGGCTGCTGGTTTTAATGTATGATGCAGCTAATCATCGATCGACCTTAGTGATTTTAGATGCTCGTGATATTACCAAAGGCCCTGTAGCGCGCTTGCATTTAAAACAGCACATTCCCTACGGTTTGCACGGCAGTTTCACAACAAATGTATTGCTTCCTATCGGTTCGTAGTTGCGCTACTATGGGCGGGCAGGATGCCCACCCCACAAGAAAGAAAATTGAACTCTTGTGGAACAGCCCGGAAAGCCTGTTCATGAAAATAGTGCAAGATGTCAGTATTAACTGAGATGTTGCACCATTCCCAATAAGCCTTTTATGAGCGGGCTCTGGGGCCTGTCTCACAAGAAATTCACTCTTTGTGGGACAGGCCCGAAAGCCTGTTCATGAAAATAGTGCAAGATGTCAGTTTTCACCGATTTTAGCTATGAGACACAAGTTTTAACCCCTGACGGGCAGACGGACTGGCGGACTGGCAGACTGCGGGAAATACTAACAACAAATCAAAATATAAAATATCCATAATAAATGCAAACTGTCAACAATTTTAATCTCAAAAAAATACTTATTTTAATTTGCAGTCTGGTGGTAATTTTGGCAATTATCTTATCTATTTACTCTCACAATGCTAACGCCCAAGAGCCTTACAAACCAGATCCAGAAAGCACTGTAGCCCCCAAAAGCTTAGTTGAGGTCAAAATGACGGTAATTGGGGTAGACCCGATTAAAAACGAATTAGAAGCCCGCTTGCAGTTTGAGCTCAAAGGTATTTATAAAAAAGGGCCAACTTACCCGGCTCAAGACTTGTTAATGACAGTTAACGGCGCAAATATACAGGATTCGGAAATTAGCTTTAAAGAAGGCAAACCGATGATTGTCCCTGCATTAAAGTTTAACTTAGTTAAAGGAAAAATTAATAATTATCCGTTTGATAGGCACATTGCTAAAGTAGCTATTTCGATTGACCCGCTGGCTTCAATTGGTAAAAAATTTGCTCCATTTGAACTGAATCCCGTGCCGCTGGAATTTAATTTTCATGCCGATGTTCCCGGTTTTGACATCAGTTATAAGCCGATGGAAGAGAATTCATCTATCTTTATTTATATCGATGTTTCTGCAACTCGCTCGATTCCGGTGAAATTCTTTGCTTTAGTGATTATTGTAATTATGTGGGTGCTGTCAATTATGGCGCTGTTGCTAGCATTAAAGGTGATGAAATCTGGCAAGTTACCGGAAGTGGGAATGCTGAGTTGGACTGGTGTGATGTTGTTTGCTTTTCCCGCGATTCGTAATGCTCAACCGGGAGTACCACCAGTAGGAACGGCTAGCGATTTCCTGTCGTTTTTTTGGACTGAAATTATTGTTGTGGTGGCGTTGGTGATTATTGGTAGCTGTTGGTTGAAGCGGTATCATCCGCCGATTGATGAGTAAGCTTGCGGGAAGTTGGGAGATTGGGAGATTGGGAGATTAGACTTATTGCATAAATCTTTGATAGAGCCGGTCAACCGCAGATAAAAGGCAGATTGACGCGGATAAACGCAGATATTTTCAAGATAGGAAAGCTTGGGAATGCAATTAAGTCTTTTCTTCACTCTTCCTTTTTCCTTCTTCCTTCTAATTAATTTTTCACCTGCAAATTCTCAATATCCTTTGCGGGTACGCCCAAACCGCGCAAAATAGTAAAAGCCATAATTCGATACCCCGACGGATTCGGGTGAACTCCATCTGCAGCCAACAAATTCAGAGTTTTGCCCGCGTGCTTTTGATAAGTGCCAATAACTTCCCGAAAAGGTGCATTCAAATCGATAAACAAGCACTGATTCTGCACCGCAATTTCTCGCATCGCGGCAATATACTCTTGCAACCGGCGATTTTCTGGGCCGTCGAGAATTTCGCCTATTGGAGTAGGAGAAAGCAGTACAACTCGAATTCCTGCGGCTTTTGCGGCCACCACCATTTGAGTTATTTTCTCCCGATATTGGGCCAGTGGCACTCCTGTGGGCAACTTTCCTTGCGGATAAAAGCGCAGGCTTTGGAAGTCAAAGAAAGCGTGCCAAACGTCGTTGACTCCGACATTAATCATCACTAAATCTGGCTTTTGGTCGATCGCATCTTTCTGAAAACGCGCTTGCATATCAGTCGCCTTGTTGCCGGAGATGCCAGCGTTGACGATCTCGATTTGGCGATCGGGATAAAGGGCATTCAGATAGCGTTGTAGCAGCCAAACGTAACCTCCGGGATATTTCCCAGCTTCGGTGATGCTATCGCCTACTGTCACAATTCTGCCCTGACCGGCGAGCACGTTCTGGATTTCTGGCGGCGGGGTTGCTTGGGATACGGGATCTTTAAACATGGGAATTAAGGAGTGAGGAATGTTGAAGGCGATAACAGCCGCAATTATGGTGAGGCAAATTCTGATTAAAACTTTCCTCAGTGGGGATTTGGGACGGGGCGATTGTACATTTGGAGACATTACGCAGTTTTTGACGAAAAGTTTAATTTTTGAGCTTGGGATTTCCGGGCAATAGTTTCAGTGATTAAGAATATCCTAACAGTCTTGGCAGTTGCTATATAATTATATTAAGGGCTTTTTTGACACTTCTGATGTGAACGCGCGGGGCTTCCACGAATGGCTCTGTAAGTCTGTAAAGTTTCAAATTAAATTGATGCTTGAGGACATTCTATGCTGAAACTACAACAGTTATTACAATCCAAGCGCGAGGATATCCTGCCAGTGGCGCTGCGACAGGGGGCGTTTAATGTACGGGTGTTTGGTTCGGTGGCGCGGGGTGTTGTCGATGATAGTAGTGATATTGACCTTTTGGTGGATTATGATTTACAGAAAATTTCGCCTTGGTTTCCAGGCGATGCTCTTGATGGATTTGCAAGATATACTAGGTTGTAAGGTAGATATTATGACGGAACAAGGATTAAGCCGTTTGATTAAGGATCGGGTTTTGGCGGAGGCGAAATATTTCGTTGATTTTAGTTTATAGGAGATTGTATGATGACTTTAGAAGAAATTATCGCTCAGGTCGAGAGTTTACCAATTGAAGATCAGGATCAGTTGTTTGAGTTAATCCGTAAGCGACGGATCGAGAATCGGCGGGCTGAAATTTTGGCGAATGCTCAGGAAGTGATGGAAGCTTTTAAGAATGGGACAGCAAAGAGGGGAAGCGTTGATGATTTGATCGCAGATTTACTAGGAGATGATGATGGAAGTTGTCTGGAGTAGTGGATTTAATCGGTCTTTTAGGAAGATTACAAAGAAAAATCCACAATTAAAGGATCAAATTGCTAAGGTGTTAAGGCTATTGGCAGATGATCCATTTACGCCATCTTTGAAGTCTCACAAGTTAGGAGGAGAGTTAGCCGGATTATGGTCTTGTTCTGTTGCATTTGATTGCAGAATAATTTTTAATTTCTCTGAAGATGAGGAATTGTTAGAAATGGTGATTCTATTGGTTGACATTGGAAGCCATGATGAGGTTTATTAATATGTAGCTGCGCCTTGACCCTATGCCCTACGGCTCCAACCCCCTTGATTTCGATTACGATAGAAACAGGACTTACGCATTTCAAAGTAATTCTTTTTTGACCCATGAGTTCCGACCTAGTTCCCCTCCTGCCCAAAGTATCACTCGAACGCCGCGCTGGTGCCTTT
>Ga0335395_10002693_pt1 | contig 11036 bp, 11 predicted proteins | sample MAT02_FD_205744 | JGI IMG/M metagenome (GOLD analysis project Ga0335395, IMG submission 205744) | Freshwater microbial communities from Lake Fryxell liftoff mats and glacier meltwater in Antarctica - MAT-02 (spades assembly) (version 2) ...
ATTTCACCAATGCATTTGTTTTATTAGCAAGGCCGGATAGCGTAATGAATGGCATATAATGTAATAGGCAATAGCAATGGATGTTTTGATACTGCGGTAGTAACGGTTATAAATAATCCCAAACCTTCAATTGGCGCAGATACGACCATTTACCATGTTTGTGCCGGCGAAACATCCAGTTTGGTTCCGCTGTACAATACAACCGGTTTAACTGCTTTATGGAATACCAACAATCTAACAGGCGCCCCACCAGGAAACTACCGGCTGATTGTAAGCAATAATTTTGGATGCACCGATACTGCCTTTGCATTAGTGATACTGGAAACCGCCACCTGGAAAGGAACCGCCAGCAACAACTGGCATACACCCGGCAACTGGAACATCAACAAAGTGCCCACCCTCCAAACGCATGTAATTATTGCAGCAGGTACGCCTAACATCTGCTCCATTAGTACCGCAGATGCGGAGGCAGCAAGTTTACAGGTAAGGCCAGGCGCTGTGTTACAATTAGGAAGCAACCGCAAATTAATGTTGGCAAAAAAATGTACTGCATTGCCTGCTAATTAATAATACTCAATTCCCCTCCCGATAATTTTTGAGAGGGGAATTTTTTTCTAAGCTTACATTAAACTAAAATGGTATGAAACTATATAAAATACCCGGCCTTGATAGAGATTACGGCGTAGCTGCTGAAGAAATAATACGTGTGCAGGCAATAAGCAATTACAGCCGCATCTACTTTGCCAATGGCAAAATAGCAACAGTAGCCAAAGTATTGCATTGGTTTGAAGATGAGCTGCCGCTGGAATTATTTGCCAGGGTACATAGAAGTCATTTGGTAAACAGGATGTATGTATCGGCAATAAAAGGACAGCGAAACAAATCATTGATTTTGTTGAATGGAGAAAGGATCGCAATTAGCAGACGAAGGCAGATGGTATTTCCTGAGTTCTATAGAAATTTATACGCCCTTGCTAGTCTTCAATGCTAACTGGTTTTAGTATATGCCATCCCGGAGTTTGTTGTAGGTTTTTTCAAAAACAACATTATTAGACATCCCGCTTTCTTTTGAAAAATGTTCCCCTTTAATTACAAAACTTCGAGGCGGGAGGCTCTTCCACATCCATGTATGCAGGTCACCCTTATGCACGGATATCCAGCAGGGGCATGCATTATTTCTCATCAGTTAGAGACTTATCAATAGAAAGCTCCGGGTGCCACAGCATTACTGCAAAGCCGGAGATGTGTGTGACGCAAAAAAACAGCTTGCATTAAATGTTTCCGATTCTTTATTTATTTGCTTGAAAGAAATACTTTTACAAAATGATGATGCAAGTAACAATATCACAAGAGCAAATAAAAGATATAGCCCAGGAACTGGATGGCGGAATGAAATGTTTTTATCACATTTCAACCAGTGAAGTAAAAAGCTATCCGGATGAATTAAGAGACCATGGAGGTTTTGAGGAAGAGTTTTGGGAGGATATTATAAAGCAGGTAGAATCTTCCCCGGATGAGTTTGTTGCTTTTCAATCACTGGAATCATTCGAGTCATTTAGGGTGATGGAAACATTTATCAACAATATTGAAGAGGTGAAAATTCAACACCAATTTCTGGATGCAATACAATTAAAGAAACCTTTTCAGCAATTCAAATATTTGTTAGCCGATTATCCTGCTTTACGGGAGCAATGGTTTGATTTTAAAAACCTTCACCTGGTGGAATATGTACAGCAGCAATTGAAATCATATAATTCATTGAACAACCCGGAAAAGGATTAAAGATTCCTACTACAATTCTTTAATTGAGCGGTTGTTTTAAGATCAAAAATCGCCTACTTTCATTTAGTCAAAAAGATCCCCCGAAATCAACGATTAAACTATCTTCTTTACGCTTAAAAATACTTGTACCATTTAATTTGTAACTTTATTTATTAAATTTAAAGTATGTCAAATTCATTACTTAACAGAATAACTATCAACCCGGAATTGGCGCATGGCAAACCAACCGTCCGGAATCTGCGGTACACCGTAGAAGGATTGCTTGAATACCTGGCAGGCGGGGACACAATCGAAGACCTCCTAAATGAGTTTCCCGACCTGGAGAAAGAAGACTTCCAGGCATGTCTGCAGTATGCTGTTTTAAGCATGAAGCATAAATACGCAGAAATAAAAGCAGCATGAAATTTTTGTTAGAAGCACAACTGCCGCCATCACTAAAAGAAGTGTTTATTAGCAAAGGTTATTACAGTATTCATACGATTGATTTGGACCTTGGTAATAATACACCTGATAAAGTAATCAATGAACTTTCAATCAAAGAAAACCTTGTACTCATTACAAAGGACAGTGATTTTTACGAAAGCTTTATCATCAAAAATGAGCCTTATAAATTAATACTTGTCAAACTGGGAAATACTTCCAGAAAGGAGTTGATTCTTTTCTTCGAAGATCATTTTACAGAAATAATAGCCAGGATAATGGCAGAAAGTATGTTGCTGCTGAACCGCAGATAATTATTTCCCTTCGCATCGGATAATTTTTATTTACCAGTTTTAACAAATAATCGAAAATGTTTTTCTAAATCTAAAAGCCTGCTTTCCATTCACTCAAAAAAAACATTCCCTGTTTAGTTGATTTAAAATCATTTATCAGGCGGGTAATTTGTAATTATACTTTGACAATATTTTTATCCTTTTTCTGCCAAACTTAACTTTACCGGAACACTTGAATGAACAATCCCGTTTAACTGGCTGCGATGAAATTTCACCACCTCACCAACTATAATAACTGCGGGGTTCGTTAAACCAGCGTACTGTGCTTTAAAGGCAATATCTTTTACCTTACCAATAACAATTTTTTCTTCTGGGGTAGTACCATTTTGTATGATGGCTACCGGCGTATTGCCTTTACCATATACCGAAAACAATTCCATGATTGCTTCCAGTTTACTCATAGCCATTAAAATTACGACCGTGGCAGATGATTGTGCAGCCAACTCAATATCTTTTGATATTTCGCCAGATTTTGTAGTACCTGTTGTAACCCAAAAACTTTCATTAACACCCCGGCAGGTAAGCGGTATCATTTGCGCTGCCGGCACTGCAAGTGCACTTGATATTCCTGCTATAACCTGAACGGGTATACCAGCGTTGCGGGCAGCCTCAATTTCTTCTTGTGCCCTTCCAAATACAAATGGATCGCCCCCTTTTAAGCGAACCACATGTCCGTGTGATAACGCATAATCAATAATCAGCATATTTATTTCGTGCTGGGATAATGCATGACAACCAAAACGTTTTCCAACAAATTGTTTAATTACTTCAGGCGCAGCATAATCTAATAAATCGCTGTTAGCGAGTGCATCATAAAGTATTACCTGTGCAGAACCGATTGTCCTGATTGCTTTTAACGTAATTAATTCTGGATCACCTGGTCCTGCTCCTACCAGGGAAAGAAGTGCATTATTCATAAATTGTAAACATTAAAATTATAAATATTTTAATAATTAAACACAAATATACTATTTATTCAAAATATACTATTACTTTTATGATGTAAATAATATTATTGTAGATAAAATTCGCTTTAAACTTAAAATAATATTAAATGCAAATAAAGTTAATACGATAACTGCTTGCTACTTTTTGTCAAATAATTAATTTATGACCATGAAAGTAGTAGTTATAGGAAACGGTATGGTTGGGTTTAAGTTTTGCGAAAAACTTATATTAAAAATCCATAATTTGGAGTTGGTTGTATTTGGTGAAGAAATTCGCCCTGCTTATGACCGTGTACATTTAAGTGAGTTTTTTGCAGGTAAAACTGCAGATGATCTTTCACTCGCCGGAACGGAATGGTACGCAGAAAATAATATACAGCTTCACCTCGGCGATCCGATTCAAAGCATTGACCGCAATGCTAAAATGGTATATTCTCACAAAGGCATTTCTACAGCTTACGATTATTTGATTTTTGCAACGGGTTCGGCGGCATTCGTTCCACCAATACCCGGTGTAGAAAAACAAGGCGTTTTTATATACAGAACAATAGAAGACCTGGAAATGATGCAGGCTCATGCTAAAAAGGCCAAAACCGGTGCAGTTATCGGAGGAGGCTTATTGGGCCTGGAAGCCGCCAAAGCAATGCTCGACCTTGGAATTGCCAACACACAGGTAATAGAATTTGCGCCTCGCCTGATGCCTCGCCAAATTGATGATGCCGGTTCGGCTATTTTAAAAAATAAGCTGGAAACGTTGGGACTCACCATTCATACCAATAAAAATACTAGTGCTATCCTGGGTGATGATGTCATTACCGGGATGCAGTTTTCTGATGATACAATCATTAGTGTAGACATGCTCGTTATATCGGCGGGCATAAAACCAAGGGACGAACTGGCAAAACTATGTGGCCTCGAAACAGGTATTCGTGGCGGCATAGTGGTTGACGACAAATTACAAACAAGCGATCCTTCAATTTTTGCAATAGGTGAATGTGCATTGCATAAGGGAATGATCTATGGCCTGGTGGCACCGGGTTATGAAATGGCCGAAGTGGTAGTAAAAAATATGGCCGGGGTAACACAATCCAGTTTAAATGAAGCCTCCGGTTATAAAGAATCTTCGGAAATTCTCCCTTTGGGTGGCGGGGTGGCCGCTTTTTCCGCTTTCGATATGAGCACCAAACTAAAACTAATTGGTATAGATGTGGCCAGCTTTGGCGATCCGTTTATACAGGGTGAAAATATAAGAACCGTAGTATTTGAAGATACTATGAAAGGTATCTACAAAAGAATCAATATCTCTGCTGATGGAAAAGAATTGCTGGGTGGCATTCTTGTAGGTGATGCCGATCAGTACAATATGTTATTACAAACCTGTAAAAATAAAGTGGTACTTCCTCCCAATCCGGAAGATGTTATTTTGGGTTCAAGAGGCGGCGATGGGGATACGGGTGAAGGCGTTCAAAGTTTACCGGACGATGCGGTGATTTGTAGTTGCGAAAGTGTTACCAAAGGCGACATCTGCAATGCAGTGTCGGCGCAAGGTTGCGAAACAATAGATGCCATTAAGAAATGTAACAAAGCGGGTACCGGTTGTGGCGGATGTGTACCAATGGTAAAAGACCTGATGGTGTTCACCATGAAAAGCCAGGGGAAATATATACGCAATACATTGTGCGAACATTTTAATTACAGCAGGCAGGAAATGTTTGACCTTATAAAATTGCATGAGTTAAAATCTTATGATGAAGTACTGGACAAACTGGGCAGCGGCGATGGATGCGAATTATGTAAACCACCTGTGGCATCGATCCTTGCCAGTTTGTGGGGCGAAATGATTTTGAAGAAGGGTAACGATACTGCGCAGGACAGCAACGATCGTTTCCTGGCAAATATTCAAAAAGGTGGAACATATTCTGTTGTGCCACGCATTCCCGGGGGAGAAATTACACCCGACAAATTAATTGTAATCGGGCAGGTTGCCAAACAATACAATCTATACACAAAAATTACCGGCGGCCAGCGCATTGATCTCTTTGGCGCACATTTAGGTGATTTACCCGATATCTGGGGACAATTAATTGCAGCCGGATTTGAAAGTGGCCACGCTTACGGAAAATCGCTGCGAACTGTGAAAAGTTGTGTGGGCAGCACCTGGTGCAGATTTGGGCTTCATGACAGCGTTAGCTATGCCATCCGTATTGAAGAAAGATACCGTGGTTTACGTTCACCTCACAAATTAAAAGGTGGTGTAAGTGGCTGCATAAGGGAATGCGCTGAAGCTAAAAGTAAAGACTTTGGTATCATCGCCACAGAAAAAGGCTGGAATTTATACGTATGCGGAAATGGTGGCAGCAAACCACAGCATGCTTTATTATTGGCCACCGATCTGGATGACGAAACATGCATCCAATACATTGACCGTTTTTTAATGTTCTATATAAAAACTGCCGACACCTTAACAAGAACAGCTACCTGGTTAAATAAAATGGAAGGCGGCATCGACTACCTGCGCAATGTGATATTGAATGATAGCCTGGGAATGGCCGCCCAATGGGAAGTCGAAATGCAGGTACTGGTAAATTGTTATAAATGTGAATGGAAGGAAGCAATTGAAAATCCTGAAATCAGAAAGCGCTTCTCTCACTTTGTGAATGCCCCGGAAGTTAAAGATCCCAGTGTAAAATTTGAGTTGATGAGGGACCAGAAGAAGGCGTTGAATTGGAAATAAAAGTGCTTTGTATTTACCTTGAAAAAGTAAAAGTGAAAATTGAAGTGTGCGTACTGAAAAGATTTTGTAAGATTTTATTCGAACTTTTTTAATATTTATAATAATCAATTTCACTGACTGTGCCGTTGATTATAAAACACACGATTGGTTGTTATTCTTTAATGGCCTTCCGCTTTTTAAAATCGGCCACCTTTAACGATTGCCTGCTCTTTTATTCAGCGATGAATAAATTCCCCCACTTGCTATATGAAAAAAGAGGTAACCCGGTATTGCGGGATTTGTATAACTATATAAAAATTGTATGATGTTAACGCTAACAGAAGAAAAAACATTTATTTGGTTTGCAGCTTGCAATGCATCAGATGTACCTGCTAACGGAGGTGTTTGTGTAAAATATGAAGACACTCAAATTGCGTTGTTTCATTTTGCCCGTAGAAATGAATGGTATGCAACCCAAAATGAATGTCCGCATAAACAGCAAATGGCATTGAGCCGCGGTATGATTGGCACACAACAGAATGAACCAAAAGTAGCGTGCCCGTTTCATAAAAAAACTTTTTCATTGGCTACCGGGCAATGTCTTAGTGGAGATGAATGTGCAATAAAAACCTATCCTGTAAAAATAGAAGATGGGAAAGTGTTTATACAGGTGACTGTTGAAATGACAAAAGTGAATAGTGATATGCCAATGCAAAATATCTGAACAAAAATTTAAAAAAAATCTAAAAAAAATGAAATCAATTTTAAAACATCAACTCCAAATTCACCATTCATCATTGACCATTGACCTTTTACCATTCACAAAATAAAAAACCCCGACAATCGAAAGGGAAGCTCGGCGCCGGGGTAGTTAGATCTCAAATTGCAAACAACTTAAAATCAAAACAAAATTATGAGTAAAAAATTGACAAAAAAAACCTTTAGTTTTTTAATGCTTTTATGCTTTGTAACGTGTGAAAACTTAAAGGCACAAATTACGTTGACAGGCCAGCTTAGAACCCGTACTGAAATCAGGAACGGATTAGGTAACCTCGTATTAAAAGGAGCGAAAAATGCTGCATTTACATCACAGCGTACAAGGTTAAACTTTGGTTACAAATGGGACAGGTTGACGTTTGGCGCAAGTGTTCAGGATGTAAGGGTTTGGGGCCAGGACGCATCCACTATCTCAAATGCAGATGGCAACAAGCTGATGCTGCATGAAGGCTGGGCCGATTTGATGTTATTCAACAAAGCAGATACTACCATTAAAACCAAAGGCATTGATTTGATGAGCCTGAAAATTGGCCGCCAGGAATTGGGCTACGATGACGTAAGATTATTAGGCAACCTGGACTGGTTGCAGCAAGCCCGCCGTCATGATATGGCACTATTAAAAACTGTACACCATGGCTGGCAGGTAGATATAGGTTATGCCTTCAATCAAAATACGGATGCTTTTGGCATTACCAATACATCATTTTTACCAGCCAATGTGGTGCCTTATGTAAGAAACTCTTTGGGAGTGTTGGTGCCTACTCCGGCAGGTATTTTACCAATGGCTCCGGCAGGCAACGCAGGAAATAACAGCTCAAAATTTGGAACGCCAGTATGGGTAAACACCCCATCCACCAACGGAGGTAACCAGAATTATAAATCTTTTACCAGTTTGTATATCAGCAAAAAATTCAATCAAACAAAATTCTCTTCGCTTTTCTTCAATGATAACTTTGGAAAATTTAAAATTGATTCGGCAGGTACTGCCGGAGCAGGTTATGTATACGGCAAAAGGTTTGTTTCTGGCGGTGCCAAAGATGCTTTTGATTATTCAGGCGCCAGCCGCCGCTATACCTATGGTTTAATGATCAATCATACAATCGGTAATACATCTGGCTTTGGTAAGATAGCAGTACAAGCTGCATACTATGCACAATCAGGTAAAAACAGGGATGCCGTAAAGATGACAAACGCTTACCATTACACGGCTTCTGTAACTTATCAAAAAGGTAAATTTAGTGTAACACCAGGGTATGATGTATTGAGTGGCAACGATGCTGGTACAACGACCGACGAAAAATTTGATCCATTGTATGGTACACCACATAAGCATTGGGGCTATATGGATTACTTCTATGTAGGTACGGGGTCACCTGCTGGTGGTCTTAATAACCCTTACTTAAAAGTAAAATACAGTACTAACATGCTTACCATTGGACTAGACTACCACAACTTCTCATTAAACAAACACATGAAGAAAGCAGATGGATCTTTAGTATCAAAAAATTTGGGTAACGAATTTGACTTTGTAGTGAATTACAACTTAAACAAGTTTTCAAATATAGAATTGGGATACTCTTTAATGAAAGCTACCAACAGTATGACTTTTGCAAAAGGGCAGGCCACTACTGATGCTGTAGCTGATACCTATCATAAAACAGGAAGCTGGTTTTATCTTATGCTAAAATTTACACCTGATTTATTTTATGCCAAACCCGTAGCCATTAAACAACCATAATTCCAATCAATTTACTTAACTACATAATACTACAATAATGAAAAATATACAATCAAAAATATTCAGCATTTTTCTGCTGCTTACTATATTATTGCAAACTGTTTCGTACGCACAACGCACCGTTAAACTGGGCTTTATAGCATTAACAGATTGTGCACCGTTGGTAATGGCCAAAGAGTTAGGTTTATTTAAAAAATATGGTATTGATATCGTATTAACCAAAGAAGCCTCCTGGGCAGTTATCCGTGATAAAATTTTAAATGGCGAACTGGATGGTGCACATTGTTTATACTCAATGCCCTTTTCCGTTTACGAAGGCATTGGTGGCAAAGCGGGCAGCGAAATGCGTATAGCAATGACGTTAAGTAACAACGGCCAGGCTATTACTTTATCAAAAGATTTTTGTGGAGTAGTTGGCTTTAAAGAAACTAAAAAAATAGCAGCAGCCATTAAGGCAGTACAGGCACGCAAGGAAGTAACTTTTGCAATGACATTTCCCGGTGGCACGCATGATATATGGTTGCGTAATTGGCTTGCAGCCTGCGGTGTAAGTTCAAAATCCGTTGGCATCATTACTATTCCTCCACCACAAATGGTAGCTAACATGAAGGTTGATAATATGGAAGGTTACAGTGTGGGCGAACCCTGGAACGGAGTGGCGGCTGCACAAAATATTGGCTTTACCGAAATAGCCAGTCAGGATATCTGGACCAACCATCCTGAAAAAGCATTGGTGGTAAATAAAACTTTTTCTGATACAAAAAGAGAAGATCTAAAAAATTGTATGAAAGCAATTTTAGAATCCTGCAAATGGCTGGATGATATGGGCAACAGAAAAAAAGCTGCCTCTATATTAACTCGTCCAAATTATGTAAACGCACCGCTTGCAGTAATTGAAGCAAGGCTATTGGGTAGCAATGATTTGGGTTGTGATTTAGGTGTGCAGAAATATGGTGCTGATAAAATGACTTTTTTCCGTGGTGGTGATGTAAATGCACCAAGATTAAGCTTTGGTATTTGGTTTATGGCTCAATACATACGTTTTGGAATGGTGACAACCGTACCTAATTATAAAGCTGTTGCAGATAAATTAATAATGGATGATTTGTATGCAGAAGTTGCAGCCAGCATGGGCATAACCGTTCCGGCTGATGGCATGAAAGCATTTAAAACAAATTTAGAACCAACAATATTTGACCCTAACAACCCTGCTCCGTATATCGCAGCAGCAAAAAAATAACTGCCATCTAAAAGAGTAAGGCCGTTGTAGTGTAATATGAAAAATTACGGCCTTACTTCTTTTTATTTTCATCATATAAAATTAAATAAAATGATTAAAAACATTTCAATAAAAGCAATCAAATCATTACTTTATTTTTTAGGAGGTATGGGTATCTTATTAGCAATCTGGTATTTCATTTCTAACATTACTAAAAACGAAATTCCATCACCTGCCGCCACCTGGATAACCTTTAAGGAAGTAATCCAAAACCCAATGCAAAACGATCCTGACATTACAGGCATTGGTACAAAATTATTAAGCTCTTTACAAAGAGTGGGTATAGGATTTGGCCTGGGAAGCCTGGTTGCCATTCCGCTGGGATTATTGATGGGCAACAGTAAAATAATCATGAATATTTTTAATCCGGTAGTACAAATATTAAAACCGGTATCGCCGCTGGCATGGTTTCCATTAGGACTGGCTATTTTTCAAAACTCTCCAAAGGCTAGTGTGTTTATGATTTTTATTTGTTGCATCTGGCCAATCGTTATCAATACTTCTTTTGGTGTGGCTTCTATACCGCAAGATCATAAAAACGTAAGCAAGGCATTTGGCTTCTCTCCCTGGAAATACATTACCAAAATTATGATACCCTATTCGTTACCACATATTTTTACAGGGTTAAAATTATCAATTGGCATTGCCTGGATGGTAATTGTAGCGGGCGAAATGCTTTCAGGCGGACAAGGCCTTGGCTACTTTGTTTGGGAGGAAGGATTTAATGGTGGCAGTACTGCAAAAATTTTAGTAGCTATTATAATTATCGGTGCGGTTGGTTTACTATTAGATAAACTGTTTAGTGCCATTCAAAAAAAATTTAGCTATACCGCTTAATTCTATTACAGAAATTATAAAATATGCTGACTATAAATAAAAAAAATATTTTTACTGCTTTACTGATTGCTACAACAGTTGGAAGTATGTTAAATTTAATAAATAGTTATGATGTTTTTTGGGAAGGAAAATTTACAGTAAAAAATATAATAACAATAGTACTTAGTTATATAACACCTTTTTGTGTTTC
>Ga0335395_10002695_pt1 | contig 11033 bp, 10 predicted proteins | sample MAT02_FD_205744 | JGI IMG/M metagenome (GOLD analysis project Ga0335395, IMG submission 205744) | Freshwater microbial communities from Lake Fryxell liftoff mats and glacier meltwater in Antarctica - MAT-02 (spades assembly) (version 2) ...
CGATGTTCACATAGCCCTCGGCGTCCATGGTGGCGAGGTCACCGGTGTGCATCCAGCCCTCGGCGTCGATCGCCTCAGCGGTCTTGGCTGGGTCGTCCCAGTAGCCGTGCATGACCGAGTAACCGCGCGTACACAGCTCGCCGCGCTCGCCCGGCACCACGATCTCGCTGCTCTCGGTATCGATGATCTTCACCTCCAGGTGCGGCTGCACCTGGCCCACGGTGGCCACGCGCTTGGCCAGCGGCGTGGTGGTGCTGCTCTGGCAGCTCACCGGGCTGGTTTCGGTCATGCCGTAAGCGATGGTGATTTCCGACAGATTCATGTCGTCCACAACCCGCTGCATCACGGCGGTGGGGCATGGCGAGCCGGCCATGATGCCGGTGCGCAGCGTGGACAAATCGAATTCCTTGAAGCGCGGGTGGTCCAGCTCGGCGATGAACATGGTGGGCACACCATGCAACCCGGTGCACTTCTCGTCTTGCACCGTCTGCAACACGGTGAGCGGGTCAAAACCGTCGTTCGGGTAGACGATGGTGGAGCCGTGGGTGAGGCAGGCCAGGTTGCCCAGCACCATGCCGAAGCAGTGGTACAGCGGCACGGGAATGCACAGCCGATCGGCCGGCGTGAGTTTCATGCACTCGCCGATGAAAAAGCCGTTGTTCAAAATGTTGCGGTGCGTCAGCGTGGCGCCCTTGGGGAAGCCGGTGGTGCCGCTGGTGAACTGGATGTTGATCGGGTCGGTGGGCTTGAGCAAGGCCGCTGCTGCCGCCACGCGCGCGTCGCTCTCAGTGCCTATCGCCAGCAAATCAGAGAAACGCATCAGCCCCGGCTCGTCCGCGCCCTGCCCGGCCTCGTCGATCCACACCACCGTGTGCAGGTGCGGCAACTTTTTCGATTCAAGCTGGCCCGGCTCGCCGTGAGCCCACTCGGGCGCCAGCTCGCGCAGCATGCCCAGGTAGTCGCTGGTCTTGAAGCGCGCCATGGTCACCAGCAGCTTGCAGCCCACCTTGTTGAGCGCGTATTCCACCTCGGTGGTGCGGTACGCCGGGTTGATGTTCACCAACACCAGCCCGACCTCGGCCGTTGCCAGCTGCATCAGCACCCACTCGGTGTTGTTGTGCGACCAGACCGCCACCCGGTCGCCGGGCACCAGTCCCAAGTCGAGCAAGGCGCTGGCCAAACGACGGGACTGTGTCTGTAGCTCACGGTAGGTCAGGCGCCGCTTCTGATGCACGCTCACCAGTGCCTCGTGATCGGGCTGGCGCTCGACCATGTCGTTGAAGCAAGCGCCAATGGTTTGCTCGATCAGCGGCACATCGGTGGCGCCGCTGGCTTGGCTGCGCGACAGCGGGGTGTTTGCTGTGGTGGTGGTTGGGTGGGTGGATTCGGTCATGGCGGGTCTCCTCTAAAAGCGGTGTTTGCGACTGGGCCGCAGGATGCACCAAGTGACCACAAGCCTGCAAGCATAGAAGCCATTCGCGGTTCAAGGGCGCCAGATCGGTTGCAAATCGCGCCACAGATCCCCACACTCGCCCCATGCCCAAACCGCGCCCCGCCTCGCCCCAACGGCCAGCCCCCGCGCTGACGCCAATGTCGTTCGTTCGCGCCATGGTCCAGGCTTACACAGCGCGCGACCTGAACCCGGCCAACGCGCTCACCTTGGCACAAATTGCGCCAAACCAGCTCAACCAGCCCAAGGCCTGCATCACCGCCGCCCAGATGGAAACGGTGTCTGACGCGGCCATGCGCGAGCTCGACGACGAAGCCCTGGGCTGCTTCGCCCGCGCCCTGCCCTGGGGAAGCTACGGCATGCTCGCCCGCGCCTCGCTCTCGGCCCCCACGCTGGGCCTGGCGCTCAAACGCTGGTGCCGCCACCACCAGCTTCTGACCGACGACATTGCTCTGAGCGTCCACATCAACGGTGCCGACGCCACCGCCCGCATCGAGCTGCACGCCCACGCCAACCCCGCGCCACCGCCTGAGTTTTGCGTGGTCTCGGTGTTGCGCAACATTCTGGGTTTTGCCTGCTGGCTGGTCGACTCGCGCATTCCGCTGCTCGGCGCGCAGTTTCCGTTTGAAGCGCCCGCGCACGTGGCGTCGTACCAGGTGCTGTTCGACGGCCCATGCAGCTTCGGCCAAAGCCACGCGGCCCTGGTGTTTGACGCGCGCTACCTCGCCTTGGCCGTGCGGCGCGACGAAGCCGCCATGAACCAGATGCTGCAACACGCGCTGCCCCTCACCGTGCGCGCCTACCGCCGAGACCGCCTGCTGGTGCAGCGCGTGCGCCAAGCGCTCTCGACCCAGCCAGAACAATCGCGCAACGCCCAAGAACTCGCCACCCTGCTCAACCTATCGCCCCGCAGCCTGCACCGCCAACTGCAAGACGAAGGCGCCACGCTGCAAGCACTCAAAGACGAGGTGCGCCGTGCCCGCGCGATTGAGTTGCTGCAACGCAGTCAGCGGCCGATCAAGCAGGTGGCCCAGGCGGTGGGGTTTCGGAATGAGAAGAGTTTTAGCCGTGCGTTCAAAGGCTGGACGGGAATGGCGCCGGGGGAGTGGCGGGGGCGGGGGTGATGGGAAGTGGGTCGGCTTTCGAGTCACTGGTCGCTCGCCGACAAGAGTTGGTCGCCGCACAACAGTCACTTTCCAATCGGCGCTCGTCACGTGGCGTGACACGGTTCACTGGAGGCTAAGTAGCTGCCAGGCGTGAGGTCAGGAAGTCGATCATCACTCTGAGCTTGGGCAGCATTTGTCGCTGCGGCGACCACAGAGCCCACGCTGGTCCAAACCTGCCTTCTGCTTTCCATTCGGTTAGCAGCGGAACAAGGCGTCCCTGGGCAAGATCGCTTTCCACCACAAAGCGAGGAAGCAGCCCGATGCCCACTTTGGCGAGGATCAATTCGCGCGCTGCATCACTGCTGTTCACCGCAAGCGGCCCCTGGACCATGACGGCGAAGGCATTTCCCTGCGGATCAATGAACCGCCAACCTGCGTCCTTGGCGAGCATGCTGGTAGAAAACGATAGGCATGGGTACCGGGCCAGATGCTCCGGGTGGTGCAGATCCTCTAGCCCCGCGAGGTCGGGTACGGCGCAAAGAACAAAGTCGCAGCTGTGCAGGCGCCGACCGATCAGGGCATCGGGTGGTGCGTCGGTCAGCCGGATGGCCAGATCGTGGCCTTCCTCGACCAGATCCACATGGCGATCCATCAGCGTCAATGCAACGCGCACATCGGGATAACGTGCAAAAAACTCTGGCAGCAGCGGCGCCAGAACATGCACGCCGTAAGTCACGGAAGTCGTTATGCGCAGTAGCCCACTCGGACGCTCGGCCAGTTGGGCCAGCGCGTCGCGGACTGAGGCGCCCAAACGCGCAACCTGCTCTGCATGAGCGTGGACGATCTGACCAGGCTCGGTCAGCGACAGTTTGCGCGTGGTGCGGTGCAAAAGCTTGATGCCAAGCTCACGCTCAAGCTTCTGCACTTGCTTGCTGACAGCGGACTTGGTCAGCCCCAGTTGCCGAGCTGCTGCCGAAAAACCACCTGCGTCCACGACACACGCGAAGACCACCATAGCGGCCAGTTGCTGACCTTCACCCATCAATGACGATCGCATGTTGGTTTCTTTCTGGGAAACAGTTTGTCAATCTGATCGATGATTGTCTCCCAACGGAGGCCATGGCACGATGACGTTCCTCAACTTCAACACCAGGAAACACCATGCCATTCCTTCGACTGACCCTCACAAGCGCTGAACTCGACAACGCTATTCGCACACGCCTACAGCAGGGGCTCACACAGCTCATGGCTACCACGCTGCGCAAGCAGGCAGCATTGACAGTGGTGGCCGTCGAACACGCGCCAGCCACGACCTGGTCAGTCGGGGGCGCGGCTCTGACGGCCGACGACTGGTCGGCGCAGCTTGAGGTCTTCATCACGGCGGGCACCAACGACAGCAAAGAACGCGGCCGCTTTCTCGCCGAAGCCGATCAGCTGATTTGTGCGCAGTGGACTTTGCCGCCCAATGCGCCGCTGTACATCGTGGTGAACGAAGTGCCTGACGACAGCTGGGGCTACGACGGCATGACCCAGGCGGACCGCCGCGCGCACCATTCCAACCCCTCGACAACGCCATGAAGGGCAGCTAGCCCCGCGTGCAGGCCTGTTGGCGAAGCGCTACCAACACGCGCGGGCTGATCGCGGTCAAAGGAAGAGACATCCCTTCATCCAGCGCCGGAACTTCCTCGCCAGCGAAGCCCTACTTTCCGTTTGAAGCGCCCGCGCATGTGGCGTCGTACCAGGTGCTGTTCGACGGGCCTTGCAGCTTCGGCCAAAGCCACGCCGCCCTGGTGTTTGACGCGCGCTACCTCGCCTTGGCCGTGCGGCGCGACGAAGCCGCCATGAGCCAAATGCTGCAACACGCGCTGCCCCTCACCGTGCGCGCCTACCGCCGCGACCGCCTGCTGGTGCAGCGCGTGCGCCAGGCGCTCTCAACCCAACCAGAACAATCGCGCAACGCCCAAGAACTCGCCACCCTGCTCAACCTATCGCCCCGCAGCCTGCACCGCCATTTGCAAGACGAAGGCGCCACGCTGCAAGCACTGAAAGACGAGGTGCGCCGCGCCCGCGCGATTGAGCTGCTGCAACGCAGTCAGCGGCCGATCAAGCAGGTGGCTCAGGCGGTGGGGTTTCGGAATGAGAAGAGTTTTAGCCGCGCGTTCAAGGGCTGGACGGGGATGGCGCCGGGGGAGTGGCGGGGGCGGGGGTGATTGAAGGGAGGACGGCTGTCGACCCGTTGCGGGCATAGACGCTGCTTGCTTGCATGACTGCAATGCAGCGACAGCCGTCGGTCGAGGCCGGGAGCTGGGTTCACGGTGACTGGGACGAAGCCGTCATCGGCTTACCCGGCGGCGCGGCAGCATCGATGACCGGTATTGAAGGAGCAACAGTCATCTAGCTTGGCTAGGCGGCAAGTAACCCATCAAATCGCGGTCGAACGTCAGGTGCTCAAAGGGCTGAACTCACACTGTCTACCCGACGCAGTAGTTGGGCTTGAGACCACCTACATGAGCGACTGGGTAATCAGACATTCAAACTGGCTCCTGAGATTTCGCAGAATTCATAGCAGGTCATTCATTCACCAACACACATGGAGATCGCTTGGACTCCCAGAACAGTCGCTCGAACTACGGGCACAACAGCGTCCCAGGAACGAGGATTCATGCAAAGGACGAACTGGTGCTCTCGACCCTGAGCTGAGCCAACCGATGTCGTCGTCGGGGCCAAACCGCTTAAATTCCGCAAGCCAAAAACCTCATTCGAGCAGTGTGCACAACGTCGAACTGTCACCCAGCCCAAGTGGCAAAGTTGTTGTAGCCGTCATCGTCAGACCAGCAATAGATCTTGTAGCCCAGCGACGAAAGTTTGAAGAGCTTCCCCCATCTCTGGTCAGCAGCAGTATTTTTCAGTGTGTAACTCGGCAACTTAGTGTAGGCCACCCACTTCCCGTCTTTTGCTTCGAAGACATCGACTTTTTTGCCCTCGTCGCTGTATTTCAAGGCCAGATAGTCGAACGGGTTAGGGCCGTTCGACTTCGTCAGTTGATCCTTACCCTTAATCTGATTGATGTGAACCGCGAAGACACGATTTCCTCTATAGAGGCTTTTGACAATCTCGTAGCGCACCCAGGGACGCGCATAGGTCTGGCTTCCAACGAGGACACACGTTGCGGATGTGTTGTCCAGCGCACCATTGATCAATCTCGTGAGGCCGATATCGTTCGTTTTCTGCGCCTCCTCCCAGATCGAGGCATCGAAGTATCCAGCCTCTTCGCGATCTGCTTTTACGACCCAATGCTTTCGGACGACATTTGCCCGAAATTCAATCACGTCTTTGTAGTGAAAGCTGAAAAAAACTCTTTTGGACATGATTAGCGACTCGCAATCGCAGCTTCAATCCAATTTCCCATGCTCTGGCTGATGTGAGTGTAGACATCACCACTGGCAGTGTATGGCGGGTCATATAGCTTCACGGCTGTCGACAACTTGCGCCCGTCTTTCAACGTGAACTGATCGAACGGGTTGCTGCCGGCATTAGACACCTGCTGATTGTGATCGAGAAGTCGGTGGATGCGGATGCCAAAGAGCCCTTTATTTCCATCATTCCAAGATTTTTCGATTTCGCACTTCACCCACTGACGACTCGCTGCTTCCGCTCCGACCAGCACGATGGTGCAGCTGCGCCCGATCAGTTGGTCTTCAATCCATCTGCGAATTGCCGCGTCACCGCCGCGCTTCACCTCTTCCCACTTATTGTCAGTGGCCGCGGGGTTACCTTCGACGATGCCAATGTTCCGAACCTTAGATGCGCGCCAAGCATCTAGTTGGTAGTGAAAACCGAAAAATGCTCTGCGTGCCATATCCGCTCCTTGAGTTAATTGTTGCGGTCCATCGGTTGATTTTTAATGTCACTTTCTTCGGGCAAAGAGGCGAGTTCCGAATGAAACAGACGAGCAAAATCCACACTGAAAAATGCAGCCTCTCCACAGGTCGCAATCCGTTCGGCGAGCTGGCGCGCAGCGCCACCGGGTGCAGCTACCGCTAGAGTTTTTGCACCTGGATGAAACCGCTCAAAAAGATCAAACTCTGCTTCAACACCTTCCATACCGCCAATGAACACCGCTGCGGTCAGATCAGATCGCGATAACATTGCTTCACGCATGCGCAAAAGACTCGCATCTCTGTCACCAAGCACTGCATCAACAAACACGACGTTGCCGAAGTTTTTGTTCTCGTCAGGGAATCGATCCTCAAAAAACCGACTTTGGTATAGAGTGACCGATCCTGCATAATCAATTCCTAGGTCCTCGCAGATAGACCAGATCATCGGCGTAATGGCAGGGTGCCCACCCCAGACGATCTGCTGCGTCTTAATCACGGCAATCACCAGTTCACGGACGGCACACTGGATCAAAAATGGATCGGCAGTTTCATGAAAATTGCCGCGACCGACCAAGGGCACGCTTGCTGACAGGAAAATTGCGCCCATCTCTTATGCCTCCCAATCTGCAAACTGCCACGCGGCTTCGTTGGCCTTTACCCAGCGAGCGCCTCGAACATAGACGCCCAACCAATCCAGGTGTCCGAGCCAGCTTGGGTGGAGGCCGATAGGGTCATACACCACTGCGACAGAGCGACCAGGCGCATTGGTGATCGCATCATGCAAAGTCATCGAGGTAGGCACTCCGACGGTGGGGTAGACCACAACATCCCGCCCGTTTGGTAACCGAACATGGACAGCCTTGATCGGACCAACGCCCGCAACGTGGCCCCCGATTTGTTCTACCGCATTGCGAATATTGCTCACTAGGTTGAGATTGCGAACTGCGTGGCTTTGGCTTCGTACCGCCTCGAGTTGCAGACAAATTCGCGATACGGCCGCTTCCTTCAAGCGGCCCGTTACCGGATCAATCTCATCCGGAAGAAGTTCAGCTCGACTTGCGGTTCCGGTACGGACCGAAGGTGTCGAATCCGGCCACCCGACACGAAGAACCGAGATGCCCTTGGCCAGCGCACGCCCGAACTCAGCGCTAGTCCAGCGACTGCCGAAGTAATTTGGAGTGTCGAGCATAACCAAGACATCCGAGTCGCAGAGGCGATGCCACAACATGGCCTGGAAATCCTCGGCCGGAGCGATGCCGTGGGTATCCAGGAAAACATCAAACAATCGAGCGGAGAACGCGTCGAACAGCTGCAATGCTGCCTCCCGTGCCTCGTCTCGGCGGTAGCTCACGAACACGCGACGCTGACGGGGCAACAATCCTGCACACTCCAGCAGCGCGGTGGTCGTCCGCTTAACACCACCCACGTTATAAGCTAGGCAATTCAGAGGGCGAAGCACCGCCGGAATCTCTTCATGTACTTTGGTGATGTCAGAGACGACTGGCAAAATCGGAATCCCTCGCCGTAGCAAGCTATCCAAATTTGCCAGCGGTGCATCTGCGGCGCCGAAGAACACGGCTGCTGCGGACTTTGTCTCCGCTGGATCGAACGCGTCTGGGCGCACTTGCCATGCAACCTCGGCACCTAGGCTAAGTCCAAATGGCGCTATCGCAGCCGAGATACTGCTTTCGAGGTCACGGAGGATTGCGGTCGTGGGCGCGCCGAGGACAGCCAGTTCATATAGGACAGTCAAGGCTTCCCCCTCAAAGATTTCTGACGAACACGCCGTTGGTCTGCCCAGGTTGCCATACCGCGAGCTCGTTCTTGTCTGAGAAGTCGACGCGACGATACAGGTGAAGGTACTCGCTTCCATGCGTATGTGCACCATCTACAGTGGGAACGATCAAGATTCGATCGAGGTGCTTCTTCCCGTCTGCATAGCCAACTTCCCAAGGACACCAGCGCGACGCCATCGATTTCGGAGTTGCCAAGAATAGAAAATACTCCAAGTCAACGATCTTTTGCTTGATGCGTTGAGCGGTCTCCTGATTCGGGCTTTCGGGCATCTGGGCGTCCTGCCAGTCGATGTATACCCGCCAGCCGGCTTCGGACAGCAGTTGAACCAAGCCATTCGCCAATTCAGAGTCATGGTGGCTATGACAAAGAAATGCTGTTTTGGCGCCGAGAGTTCGGGCCTCGTTCAACGATTCGACTGCAACGGTTGTTTTGCGGTTTGCTGCAGCGCGTAGCGCATCTGTCTTGATTGCCATAGGGATTCCCTTATCTGATTTTTAGATCTTTGATAGTACTTCTAAAAATCCCAAAAAATGTGAACTAGTCCGTTTTCTAGCACCGCACTACTCCTTGGAGGGGCCGTGGAGAGCACCAACTGGGGTAATTGGGGTCAGATTCGAATTAAATCCTCAGCAAGATCGGGACAGTGTCATCGGGGGCAGGTCTTGCCTCTTACTAAGAAATTAGGTATCCTACTTCACATAGACTATCTTGCGGCGTAAGTTTTTTCGTTAAAAATCAATGACTTATGATTTTTATCGAGTGAAGCAGCTTACTTTACGGCTTAGTACCTCCAAATGCAGCAGGCCGCACAAATTTTCACATCCTGTTCCCCGCACCCTCTGCACCAAAGTGTTACTCCAGCGAAACCGCCGCTGCTTCTGGGTACAGGTTTGGGAACAGGATGTTCAAGGCGTCCAGAGGGATGCCTATCTGCACTTCGCTCTTGTGAGAAACGCTTTTCAGCAGCCCGTCACGGAGCAGCCGGGACATGGACTTGCGCGCAGTGGTGGTACCCAACCCGGTCATTTGGGTGAAGTCTTTTCTGGACACAGGGCCGACGGCCAGCACATGCAGCAGCGGAAGAATGAGTTCTTCACGGTAGTCCTCCCGCTCGGCCATCCGCACCCGGATGAGCGCGCCCAAGCGGGCCTTCAAGGTTTGGGGCTGAAGCAGGGCCGTCATAAAGTCCACCTGGTCGCGGCAGACATCAATGAAGAACTCGCACCACTGCACGAGCATTCGCTCGCTGAGGTTGCCCCGCCCATCCATGTCCCCTTGGCGCGCCATGTCCGCCTCAGACAAGCACTGGTAGTAACGGTCCCGCTGGCGTGCCAGTCCCCGGTTGACTGACCACAGCCCGCCGGTCAGAGCGTGCAAGCCCGCATGCAGTTGCAGCCGGATCGCCCGCCCGTTGCCATCAAGGAAGGGGTGAACCCACGCCAACCGGTGGTGGGCACAAGCGGCGACTGTCAGCAGCGTCTCCAGCCCGTGTCCGCTGGCATAGACGCTGTCTGTTCGTGCCAAAAACAGCGGAATGGCCGCCGCAGGCGGAGGCTCGTGGCGGTACACCGCTACTTGAACTTCTCGCCAACGACCAGGCACGACCTCTTGACCGTCATCTGATTGGCGGTCTTCGACGGCCAGGCGCTGATACAAGTATTCATGCGCGGTGCGCAGGGTCTCGCTCTTGAATGCATCGACTTCGGGCAGGGCGAGCGCCTCCAAAGCCTTTTCTGCCTCGATGTGAGCCAAGGCGATGCGCTGGCGCTTGGCGATTTCCGGCGTGTCCGAAAAATCCTGGCGCAACGCTTTTTCAATATTCAAGGGGTGGGTGCTCTGCCCCTCGATGCCGTTCGAGTGGTACGAGTTCATGGCTCGCACCAGTTCGCGCAGTTCCGAGCGGGTATCCGGGGTCAGGGCCCCCTGCAGGCGCAACGCGGCCTCCACCACAGGCCGCGCGCGCGTGGCCAAGCGCGTCATGTGCATAGCGCTGGGCAAGAGCGGCTCGAAGTACGCAGGGAGGTCGTCTTGCTTCAAGGGAGTCACGAAAATTATCTTTATTTATGGCGGTAAATTTGTTGGGTTATTTTTCTTCAAAAATTCATTAGCGTCAATGACTTGCGTGATTTTTTACGCCCATATTTTGATGATAATTTGTTGGTTGAAATGTTGGTTAAACTGCCGGTCGGTCTGTTGGTTCCAATGCTCATTTCTCAGTAGCATTCTTCCGCACAGCGGAACCTGTCGCAGCGACTCCTCGCTACACGTTGCCATGACCACCAGCCCACAGCTCACAGCTCACCACCTTTGTTTCCTCCGCCCTGCTTGGGGGAGCTGCGCCACTGGCCGCTTCCAGCCTGAGACGGTCAGCATGCGTCCAGCGCTGCTGGGCAGTTCTTGGCCGATAGCGGCCAGCCGTGATGAGGAATGGGCAACCTGAATTTTTCAACCCCAAGACCGCTACAGATTGGCTTCCATCATGGTCAGATCCGTGTGGACGGCTTGCCTATTCAGTGAATGATGACCTTCGGGTTGCACGCGAACTCTGCTTCTCTGATGGGGAACAACTTGAGCAGCGCGAACGCGCTCGCGTCCAGCGCGGCCTGCGAGGTGTCGGATCGCAGGCTCCGGGAGTGAAACTTCTACCGACTCCCGCCAAAAAAATTTCACGCCCGCCCAGCGTCAGGGCACATCCCGAGGTCCCAGCAAAGCGAGCTCTTTTCATTCTCAAAATCAGCCAAAAGCCGAATGAAAAAACGAACGATACCCTGATTTTTTAGCACCTTGTCACTCTCCCGT
>Ga0335395_10002696_pt1 | contig 11032 bp, 6 predicted proteins | sample MAT02_FD_205744 | JGI IMG/M metagenome (GOLD analysis project Ga0335395, IMG submission 205744) | Freshwater microbial communities from Lake Fryxell liftoff mats and glacier meltwater in Antarctica - MAT-02 (spades assembly) (version 2) ...
GGATCGCGGCTCAACGAAAAACCGCAGATGAAGCTGAAGTCGAACAAGAAGCCGCATAGACTCCGCCGTCCGCCATCTTCGCACACCGCGCCAAAAATCCAACAAGGACAATTTTAGGACGCTTACGTTCTATCGAGAAAATTACGCAGTCAAAGCCTGTGAGATATCGGCTTTGATGTCCTCGATGTGCTCGATGCCCAGCGAGATCCGGAGCCCGCCTGCTTTCACCCCAGCAGCGGCCTGCTCGGCGGCAGAAAGCTGCGAATGAGTGGTGGAGGCGGGATGAATGATGAGGGTCTTGGCATCTCCAACGTTGGCAAGGTGCGAAATTAATTTCAGGCTGTTGACAAATTTCTCGGCCCGTTCGCGGTCGCCTTTTAGCTCGAAGGAAAGCACGCCGCCGAAGCCACGGTTAAGATATTTTTTGGCAAGTTGATGGCTTGGGTGACTTTCGAGGCCGGGATAATTTACAGAGGCCACATCGGCCTGAGTTTCTAACCAATGGGCGAGGGCAAGGGCATTTTCACAGGTACGTTCTACGCGCAGTGAGAGAGTTTCCAACCCCTGGAGCAGCAAGAATGAGTTGAACGGACTCTGCACCGGGCCCCAGTCGCGCAGGCCTTCCACGCGGCAGCGGAGGATGAATTGAAGGTTCCCCATGGCCCCGCCGACGCCGAAGGCATCATTCCAAATAAAGCCATGATAGCTGGGAGACGGGCTGGTGAATTGCGGGTATTTTCCACTGCCCCAATCGAATGTGCCTGCATCCACGATCACGCCGCCCATGCTGGTGCCGTGCCCGCCGATCCATTTGGTCGCGGACTCCACCAAGATGTGTGCGCCCCACTTTAGAGGCTGGCAAACCGCACCGCCGGCGCCGAAGGTATTGTCCACGATGAGTGGTAAATCGTGTTTTTTCGCCAATGCTGCGAAGGCTTCGAAGTCTGGGATGGTGAGGCCGGGATTGCCGATGGTTTCCAAGTAAATTGCCTTGGTCTTGGCATCGATAAGCGGCTCGTAGCTCTCCACTTTCACGCCATCTGCGAAACGCGCCTCGACGCCGACGTTTTTGAACGAGTTTTTAAACTGATTATACGAGCCTCCGTAGAGATGGGAGGTGGTGACAAAATTATCGCCGACGCTGGTGATGTTATTGATGGCCAAAAACTGCGCCGAGTGACCCGAGGCGGTGGCGAGGGCAGCGATTCCGCCTTCCAATGCCGCGATGCGTTTTTCGAACACATCAGTGGTCGGATTCATTAGCCGGGTATAGATATTGCCAAACTCTTGAAGGGCAAACAGGCGCGCACCGTGAGCGGAATCCTTGAATTGATAGGCTGTCGTTTGGTAAATCGGCACTGCGCGGGATTGCGTCGTGGGATCGATTTCTTGGCCGGCGTGGAGTTGCAGTGTTTCGAAGTTCATCAGAGTTTGTGGGAATAGGGCCTTGAGTGGCTAGGGAAGCGGCCTAAGAGAATCACAAATCGGGAATAGAGCAACCCATGTCTGAGAGGGGGTTTGAATTTCAATTTTTTTTTGAATCGCGATAGCCAGCGGCGTGAGATCCTTCTAGAAATCCCGGGAAGCTCCTCCGAGCGGAAATTTTGATCCTCTGATGTCCGCAAAAGCCACTTGGAAAGTAAGCGCTGCCGTGATGGCCAGCCGGGTGCTGGGCCTTGCCCGGGAAATCATGTTCACCACCATCTTCGGTGCAGGGGCGTTGCTCGATAGCTTCCAGCTTGCCTTCCGGATTCCCAATTTGCTCCGAGATTTGTTCGCAGAAGGCGCGCTTTCCCAGGCATTCGTCACCACATTTTCTAAAAAACTAAAGTCTGACGGGGATGCCTCGGCCTGGGCGCTGGCGAATAAAATGATGACGCTCGCGGCCGTCTTCATGAGTGCGGTGACGTTGTTGGGCATCTTCGCCGCGCCGTGGATCGTGGATTTACTCACCTCCTTGGCCCGCAGTGAGAATAGCCTCCGAGTATATAACCCGGCCGACCTCGCTCTCACGGTGACGATGGTGCGGGTGATGTATCCTTTCATCCTGCTCGTCTCGCTCGCCGCGCTGGTGATGGGTATGCTGAATGCGAAAAATATTTTTGGTATGCCGGCGCTCTCGTCGTGTTTTTTCAACCTTGGCTCGATGATCGGCGGGGCGGCATTAGGTTATTGGATGGACCCGAATTGGGGGCCGCAAAGTTTGATCGGATTTGCCATGGGTGTGGTCATCGGTGGCTTGGCGCAGCTCGTTTGCCAATTTCCCGCGCTGCGGCAGGTGGGCTATCGATTCAAAGCAGACTTCGGCTGGAGAGATTCCGGCGTGCGCCAAATCCTGCGGCTGATGGGCCCGGCAGTGATCTCCTCATCGGTGGTGCAGATCAATGTGGTGGTGAACTCGATGTTCGCCGTGGGAGTAGGCGAGGGTGCGGTGAGTTGGCTGAATTGTGCTTTCCGTCTGATGCAGTTACCCATCGGCATCTTTGGGGTGGCGGTGGCGACGGTTACTTTGCCAGCCTTGTCCCGGGCAGCGATTGGTGGGATCTCCCCTGAGTTCCGGCCCACACTCGCCAAGGGCCTGCGGCTGGTAGCGTTTCTGGTGATCCCTTCCACGATTGGTCTTGCCGTCTTGGCGGAACCTATCATCAGCGTGATTTATGAACACGGGCGCTTTACCGCAGAGCATCGGATTCAAACGGCGCTGGCATTGCGGGCCTATGGCTATGGCTTGTTGTTCTACGCCGCGCTCAAGGTTCTGCAACCTGCCTTCTATGCGATTGATAAACGCTGGTTCCCGATGATCGTAAGCTTCTTCGCGCTCGCCTTGAATTTGTTTTTCAACTACCTCTTCGTCTATGTCTTCCACTGGGGCCACGAGTCCCTCGCCTTAACCACCAGCATCACCGCTTCGGTGAGTTTCCTGTTGCTCTATCTCGCCATGAGGAAATTCGCCGGGGATCTCGGCACGCGCGAGCTCATGATTGTGCTTGTGAAACTCGCGCTCGCAGGTGCGATCATGGCCGCCGTTTGCCAACTCGCGAACCACTATCTCTTTCAAAATCTAGCCACTACTCAAGTGATGGTGAAGCTCATCTATCTAGGTGGCACCATAAGTATTGCATCGATTGTCTATTTTATAACTGCCAAACTACTACGAGTCTCTGAAGCTGATGACGCACTATCGATGCTAACTCGCAAGCTCAAGAGGTAGTATTAGTTACGTGGAGCACAAGCACTCCCAAGGAGGGGCGAAACGCGTTCGCTCACGCCCATGAGCTGTCAATGGGATGCGCAGATGCACGCTTCATTGGCCTCCCATGGACATCGGCGGACACGTTCCTACCTCTATCTTCCTGGAGGACTAAATTGACGAATCACTGCGCGAAGGCGCAATCAAATTTCCGAGCCGGGCCTCGAGCATCTCCGTGAGCGCGCCCGCGCCGCCCTTGGGCGGGAGCATGCCAGAGCGCAGCATCTCACTCACCGCGAACGGCTCACCCGCCACCACATGGGCGCTGCGATCGCTGGGATAGGTCGGGAAGCCTAGTAAATCTTCCTCCAATTTTAAAATCGTCTCGGCGCGGTGATCAAATGTCGGCTCAGTGAGCAAATAGGAACCAATATAACTATGCGCCTGCAACGCGGTGAAGACGCGATCCATATCATCTAGCAAAATTTCCCGGTCGGAGTCGCTCGGTGGCTTATCCGCATCCAGCAAGCGCCTGCGGATGCGGTAGCGCAGCGCTCTCACCCGCTCCGGCGGAGTGACGGCTTTGGCATCAAGCGGGTAGCGGGATTCCACATGAGATAACAGCGTATCACAAAGATGATTCAGCCGCTCATGGACGGTGCCGGCACCCGCATAGCCGAGGGCTTCAGTTTCCTTCAACGCGAGGATGCCAGTTCCTAGGCGCAGGATGCGCTCATCCACCGGCATCGTTGGCTTCGGCGTCCAGCCGATGCGATCTTCGAGCCTGGAAAGGCGGCTCACGAAAGTTTGCTCAGCCGCAGGATCGTGGAAAAACCTCAACCCGACCGGCACAAGATAGGCATTTCTTCCCTCTGGCAAACGCGCCGCTGCTTTGAGCAAAATCGAGGCCACCCCCTCATTGAGCGGATCCAATCTACGGTGGTGATGGTAAATTTCGCCTTCTGGGAAAATCACCATCGGCTCGCCGCCTTTTTCTAACAAAGTGATTGCCGTCTTGATTGCAGAGAGATCCGGCCCGTCCCGGTCCACTGAGAAGACACCCATCGATTGCAAGGCCCAGGCAGCTGCCCGGCTGTTTTCGAAAATCTCCCTCGCTCCCATGAAAAACGGCCTTAGCCCATGGCGGGCCGCCAACTCCATGATCACATGCGGGTCTGAATGATCCGAGTGATTCGGCGCAAGCATCACCGAGTGGCCATGTTCACATAGCTCAGCGATCCGATGGAATCCCTCATCCCGGATTTTGGCAATCCGATACTTCCGTCCCAGATGTATCCAGCGGTTCACCACCAATCCCAGAGGCCGCAACCATTTACAAGTTTTGGGTGGGCGGAAGGTGTAAGGTAAATCACTACGGAGGCGGCGCATGGGAATTTATAAGACAACCCTAGCCGAGATTAACAGATCTAAATCCGATCAATCGGCACTCAAGAACGGGATACAAAAGCATCGCGAATCTGACGAATCAAGCGAATCTAAAGAAATGATTCGAGCCGCCTACTTTCCAATCTACTCATTTATTACTTCTTTCTCTACTCATTCGTCAGATTCGTCAGATTCGTGGTGCCTTTTTCTTTAAAATCGTGGCAGCACCGAATCCGCAATTTCCTGAATCGTCTCTAAGGCAAACGCTCGATTCGCAACTCAAAATTTTTCCTTCTTTCACCGATTAAGAGATCACCGCAATTCTGAATTGCGACTTTCCCAAATCAACCCTTGGCAACAGTCCGCTGCTACTATATTCGAGACATATCACAGTTCACGATGGCGATGGAATTATCAATCCACAAACCTCTTTTGAGGAGAAACTCGCCGAAGTTTTCGAACTCAAGTCAGATCCACGATGAAACCCCAAATCAAACTTTTATTCTATCTTCTGGGGGTGATTCTAACAGCAGTGATTGCCATCCGCCTGTGTAAACCTAGCGAAAGAGCCTTGATTCCCTTGAATCCCGCCGCCGACGACTTTGAAGGGTTCAAGGTGTCCTCAAATCGCGATAAGGCTGAACGAAATGGTAGAGAATCTTTTCTCGCTGCATTTAGAAACCCGATTGAGTTGTATGGAAAAGTGGTGGACCAATACGGTGAGCCAGTTGCAGGTGCCATCATTAAGCTATCTCCCATCAGTAAGCCCTTTGCTGACGGAGCTGAACCCGGTCCGACACTCTTTACAGATACCGATGGAAGGTTTTCGATCAAGGGATTGCGTGGGTATTCAATGGGTGTTGGTGCAAGAAGGGACGAAGGTTATCTATATCTATCGCCACTAGGTGGCCCGGCATCATCTGCAATGATTAGTTATAGCGGCGATGACGCAGACGGAAAAGGTTACACAACCCCAAGGACCCCTTTGATCCTTACACTTCACAAAATTGGACCAACTGAGCCAATGGTATATATTCATTTTGCAAACCTCAATCTACCTGTGGATGGAACTCCTAGAACAATTGCATTAGATTCTAAAAAAGGAGTCGGTGCTCACAAGATTGAGTTTCGATTTGTAAGCGCGTGGAATAAGCTTCCAATGGATAATGAGATTAACTTGAAACGTTTTGATTGGACATTTGAGGCACGTATTCCCGGCGGTGGATTTGTTTGGAGTGATAGTGATTATGACTTCGTGGCACCACAGAGTGGATATCAGGAGGTCGTCCGATTGGAATATAGAGCTGACATGCCGCTTGCACAGTGGAAGGGGGAGGGTCAAGGAAGCTTCTTTGTCAAATTCGCGGATGGTTGTTATGGTCGAATTCGTTTTTATATTAAAGGCTCGTCCGATAGATATCCCCTCACGCTGACCACTTGGTTAAATTTGAAACCCGGTTCGCGAAATCTTGCGACAGACCAGATGACTCCTTCGTCAGCCGGTGAAGATCGAAATAGGATGGAATGGAGGTAATCCAGCTCGGTAATAAGAAGGAGAAAGATTAATCAATCGGCACTCAGAAATTTCAGGTTATTAAACCAAAGCGATCAAATGCCTTTTTCTTTAAAATCGCGGCAGCACCGAATCCGCAATTTCCTGAATCGTCTCTAAGGCAAACGCTCGATTCGCAACAGAATATTTTCCCCTCTTTCACCGATTAGAAATTCACCGCAATTCTAAATTGCGACTTTTCCAAATCAACCCTTGGCAACAGTCCGCTACTACTATATTCAAAACGTATCACAGTCCACATTGGCGATGGAATTATTAATCCACAAACCTCTTTTGAGGAGAAACTCGCCGAAGTTTTGGAGCTCAAGTCAGATCCACGATGAAACCCCAAATTAAACTTCTATTCTATCTTCTGGGGGTGATTCTAACGGCAGTGATTGCCATTCGCTTGTGTAAACCTAGCGAAAGAGCCTTGATTCCCTTGAATCCCGCCGCCGACGACTTTGAAGGGTTCAAGGTGTCCTCAAATCGCGATAAGGCTGAACGAAATGGCAAAGAATCTTTTCTCGCAGCATTTAGAAACCCGATTGAGTTCTATGGAAAAGTGGTGGACCAATATGGTGAGCCTGTTGCTGGAGCCACCGTAGAGTATTTTGCTCTTAGCACTCCCTTTGGCGAGCACTCTGGTGAGATCCCGACACTCATCACCGATATCACCGGTGAGTTTGCAATTAATGGAATGCGGGGCTTCTCGCTGTCTGTGAGTGTCAGAAGAAAAGAAGGTTATCTACATCTATCGCCGCTAGGTGGCCCGGCATCATCTGCAATGATTAGTTATAGCGGCGATGACGCAGACGGAAAAGGTTACAGAACCCCAAGGACCCCATTAATCCTCACTCTTCACAAAATTGGGGTAACTGAGCCAATGGTATATATTCATTTTGGAAACCTCAATCTTCCGCTTGATGGAACACCCCGCAACCTTGTACTGGACTCGAAAACAGGAGTTGGTGTCAATCGTATAGAATTTCGCTTTAGAAGCGATTGGAACAAACTGCCAATGGATAATGATATCAATTCGAAACGATTTAACTGGAGCTTTGAAGCGCGTATTCTAGGTGGTGGATTTGCGTGGAGCGATAATGACTATCATTTGGTGCCACCTGAGGATGGATACCAGGAAACCGTTCGCTTGGAATACAAAGAGAACATGGCGCCGGAAGGTTGGAAGCGTGAGGGTTACGGAAGCTTCTTTGTGAAGTTCGCAGATGGCAGACATGGTCGGATTCGTTTTAGAATTGAAGGTTCCACAGATAGTTTACCCCTCACGCTGACCACTTGGTTAAATTTGAAACCCGGTTCGCGAAATCTTGCGACAGACCGGATGACTCCTTCGTCAGCCGGTGAAGATCGATATAAGATCGAATGGAGGTAATCCGGAGCGGTAATAAGAAGGAGAAAGATTAATCAATCGGCACTCAGAAATTTCAGGTCATTAAACCAAAGCGATCAAATGCCTTTTTCTTTAAAATCGCGGCAGCACCGAATCCGCAATTTGCTGCATCGTTCCCAAGGCAAACGCTCGATTCGCAACAGAATATTTCCCCCTCTTTTACCGATTAAAAGATCACCGCAATTCTGAATTGCGACTTTCCCAAATCAACCCTTGGCAACAGTCCGCTGCTACTATATTCGAGACGGATCACAGTTCACGATGGCGATGGAATTATCAATCCTCAAACCTCTTTTGAGGAGAAACTCGCCGAAGTTTTCGAACTCAAGTCATATCCCCGATGAAACCCCAAATTAAACTTTTATTCTATCTTCTGGGGGTGATTCTGACGGCAGTGATTGCCATTCGCTTGTGTAAACCTAGCGAAAGAGCCTTGATTCCCTTGAATCCCGCCGCCGGCGACTTTGAAGGGTTCAAGGTGTCCTCAAATCGCGATAAGGCTGAACGAAATGGTAAAGAATCTTTTCTCGCTGCATTTAGAAACCCTATTGAGTTGTATGGAAAAGTGGTGGACCAATATGGTGAGCCAGTTGCAGGTGCCATCATTAAGCTATCTCCCATCAGTAAGCCCTTTGCTGACGGAGCTGAACCCGGACCGACACTCTTTACAGATACCGATGGAAGGTTTTCGATCAAGGGATTGCGTGGGTATTCAATGGGCGTTAGTGCAAGAAGGGACGAAGGTTATCTACATCTATCGCCGCTTGGTGGCCCGGCATCATCCGCAATGATTAGTTATAGTGGCGATGACGCAGACGGAAAAGGTTACACAACCCCAAGGACCCCTTTGATCCTCACTCTTCACAAAATTGGGGTAACTGAGCCAATGGTATATATTCATTTTGGAAACCTCAATCTTCCGCTTGATGGAACACCCCGCAACCTTGCACTGGACTCGAAAACAGGAGTTGGTGTCAATCGTATAGAATTTCGCTTTAGAAGCGATTGGAACAAACTGCCAATGGATAATGATATCAATTTGAAACGTTTTAACTGGAGCTTTGAAGCGCGTATTCTAGGTGGTGGATTTGCGTGGAGCGATAACGACTATCATTCGGTGCCACCTGAGGATGGATACCAGGAAACCGTTCGCTTGGAATACAAAGAGAACATGGCGCCGGAAGGTTGGAAGCGTGAAGGTTACGGAAGCTTCTTTGTGAAGTTCGCAGATGGCAGACATGGTCGGATTCGTTTTGGAATTGAAGGTTCCACAGATAGTTTACCCCTCACGCTGACCACTTGGTTAAATTTGAAACCCGGTTCGCGAAATCTTGCGACAGACCGGATGACTCCTTCGTCAGCCGGTGAAGATCGATATAAGATCGAATGGAGGTAACGGAGCGGTAATAAGAAGGTGAAAGATTAATCAATCGGCACTCAGGAACTTGAAGTCCCGGAAATAGAGCGACTGCACTTTGCCTTCGGCATCATCATAGAGAACCATCACATAGTTTCCATCTCCGCCAATCGGGATTGGTTTCACCGATTCCCCAGCCACCTTCACTGGAGCATAGCCTTGCGAATAATTCAAAGGCATATTTGAAACTCCTAATCTTTTCACTGCGACTGATGTCCATTTTCCATCTTCACTTTGAACATCTGCTTTGATCTCAGGAATACCGGAAACGGAGACAAATGTAACAGTTCGACCTGATTCCGGCGCTGTTTGTCTCAAGCGTAAAATCATAATTTTATGAAAGGCAGGTTTGGTATCGCTTGCTGGCACTTTCTCGGCAAATGGGATTAGCGTCACGGTTTGATCTTTATCAAGATTTACCGTAGTCACTCCTTCTTCGACGCCTTCTCTTCTGATGGTGATTTTCCGAGCCCCGCTGCTTTTAGCGATGCCGCCAGTGGCATCGCCAAACTTATAACCTTTGTCACGTACACTGTCACCATCGATCAGAAGAGTAACTTTTCCCGTACCCATCGCGACGGCGTTGACCATCCGTATAAAACCACCAGCAGCATTTCTGGATTCTGCCAGAATGGGGGTGATGGTGAATGCAAGAATTAGAATCCCTTTAGAAATCGTTTTCATTGATAACGGTGAGCTTGGTCTTGGTTGGATCAATCGTGCCATCCGCATTTCTTTCCCCCGGATCGGCAAACACGGTGAAGGAGCGGCGCACTTCGGAGAGTACCTCTACCTTTGAATTCAAAAAAGCAGGGAGTTCTAGCGGGCTGATAGACTGGCCTACGATCCAAATTCTAAAATTTCGCGAGCGGACGGTAGATGAATTATAGACGCGGGCGAAGACTTCTTCCGCAGCGGCATCGGACCAGTTAATTCTTCTATTACTTGGAAGTAATTCCTTGTTACCAAATACCGGACGATTCTGGTCATCAAGCGCAGAGGCGATCTCAGATGCTGAATGGTAAGGTCTGCCCCGGATGATGGCCTCCGCGATGAGATCTGCTTCTTTCTCACGAGATGGTGCGGAGACTGTGAATTCTGAAACAGGCGGTGCCATTGTGGATGCCTGGTGTCTATCGCTCGTGCGTCTTGAGAGTCTCGGATCCATTTCAATCTTGCCACCTGCAAGGGAGCGAAGTGCATCTTTGGTCGCAGTGTTGAGATTCACATGGCCCTCAATTCTTACCGTGTTGCCTTCACGGTCCGCTGGGCTTTCCGAACGTGACTTACCGGCGTGAAAAAGATCGAGCAATCGCGCGGCATGATCCTGGGGCATTAAGTTGGGTGCGTGCGCTCTGGGCTGGCTGAAATTTGGATGCTCTGGCCTGCCGATTCTTAATGTATTGCCACCTCCATAAAACACAAGTGGTGCAGAACCTACCTCTACCGATGGCCATGATGTTTGGCTGGTTGGCATGTTTCCAGAGAGGATGGAGTTTGTATCGGCATTCCGTTCATATTTAGGCTGGAACATGATTGGGTCAAAAATTCGCCCCAGCTCAGAGGCACTGAAGAAGCGCCCTCGATTGGAGAGGAAGGTGGGAGCTTGGCCTTCTCTTGAGTTCAGCACCCTCGCAAAGCTCGCAGGGTTGTAACCGATGACACTCGGAGGACTTGGTATTGAAAGAACTGAGACATTGTGGCCACCATCAGGCCATTCAGCAGGAAGAACTCTTCCGAAAACCCTATCTTGCCCGGTTCCACCCCTGTAGATGGTTGCATCTCTAATATTGCGGCGATTGGGACTTACGTTACCCGGGTAGGAGTTGTCTGACAATGGAAATGCAGAATCCCGCAAATAGAGCGCCTGCCTGGAATCTCCCATATTGTTTTTGTAATTGTTACTCGTGTTAAAGACACCATAACTGTGACCTGGAATGTTTGCCTTACCAGCTTCTCTTTTAAAGTTTGTGATGTAATCCGTTCCGGTAATTCCCTGCCTCACCAGTTTATCATTACGATCTACCTCTATACCGTTCCACTTCATGCTGATTCCTGAGGCTCCCATATTTT
>Ga0335395_10002697_pt1 | contig 11030 bp, 8 predicted proteins | sample MAT02_FD_205744 | JGI IMG/M metagenome (GOLD analysis project Ga0335395, IMG submission 205744) | Freshwater microbial communities from Lake Fryxell liftoff mats and glacier meltwater in Antarctica - MAT-02 (spades assembly) (version 2) ...
TCCGCTGCCGTTACGACGACGACGAACTTGCCAAGAAGCAAGTCAATGACGCCCTGCGACAACTTACCCGAGACGATGGTGGACCGCTGATGTGGCCGCGCACCAGCGAATCGGAACAGGACTCGCTGGATGCCACCTGTCGAAAGCTGAATCGCTTCTTGCGCGCATCGGCTGCAGCGGATTCATCCGACTGACGCAACGACCGGCGCCCGCGATTGCCGCGCAGTCTGCAGTGCAGAGTTGTCCACGGCGGCGGGCGGTCGGCGCTTGCGACGAACCGACCGACCGACGCGGTGGCCAACTCGTCTCGGAGGCACAGAATCGCCCCAAACCGCCCACAGATAGTCCGGAAGAACCAGAAATTCAAACGCACTGAACTTCTGCCCTTGGGCTGCCAGACTCCGGCATTTCGACCTGGACAGCCAGGCAGCCGACACTCCGGGAAACCCGGAATCGGCCAGAAGCGGGTGCTGGTGGAACGCAGCTCTAAGGCGACTCATCGCGGCCCGGCTGTTCAGTACGGTCTTCTAAATCCACATGGGCCTTGTCCGAACCGGAACTGCCACGGACTGATCAAGATCATCGGGCAGTCTTCGGATTGATGGTGATCGATCGCATCCTTACGCATCTGAGTCTGCAGGCGAGGGCAGTGTTAACAGCCGTATGCAACGCTGTAAATTATGAACGCGTGGCGCTTTGGGCTACGGCTATAAGCTGCGCTCGGTACAGATATGCCATGGAAGCGTTGTTAATCCCTAACCGAGTCTTCGTTTTTCCTTCTAGAGTCCGGGTTATCTTATTTCATGTGTATCCATGTGGGGGCGGCGGCTTACTACAGCGCTCGCTTACAAGTTCCTCGAGAATCGGATCGCGCGCCTTGGCTCGTCCCGCGCCGCCTCCGACTTCAAAGGGACAGGTTCGGTGGAAATAGCGTTAATTTTCCACAACAGACGCGGGAGTTTTCAAATGACCTTTCGAACGTTGGCACTCCTCTGCGCGCTTGGCTTCTCCCCTGCGCTATCTTGGTCGCAAGAGGTCTTCCGATGTGTTGGCCAAGATGGCAAGACGACGCTTCAGCAAACGCCCTGCACAGGACCGGCGCCTGCTGGAGATCGCAGGCAATTCGAAGGAGCCCTCCGAAATGCATCCGATCCGGAAGTAGTGGCCACTATTCGCCGGTGCAAGGAGGTGACAAAGAATTCCCAGAACTTCGCGGAGTGCAGCGCGGCCCTGCTTTGTGTGGACAAGGGCTATGTCGGATCCAGCCTGAGGCAATGCGTTAGAGAGGCAGAAATGCAGTTCGCGAAGTCGCAGCAGGTGTGGCGTTTGGCAGAACTTCAGGCGGCGCGGGAAAGGGAACTGGCTGCTGCAGAGGCTGCTGCAGCGGCCGCTGAACTTGCTGCAGAGGCCGCTGAATTCGCTCTGCCGAACAACCCTCGACAGTTCCTGAAACCCGGCCGGATCTTTGTGAATTGGGATCTGGCCTCCTTAATTGACAGTAAATATCCGGGCACACAGTTCTCCTTGGATGGAACAATAGTTATCCCGTTTGGCAGCGTTTACTACTTGGTGCAGACCCAGAAAATAAACGACACAGACATACCTGCTAGATACCGGGTGGTCAGCATCAGCCGTTCGAAAATAAACTCCCATAAACCGACTCCTACTCCGGCGATGCGAGTGTCTCGTCCTGAGCCCAGCTTAGATTGCGACGCGCTGCGGCAATACGCTAAAGTGATAGGGCACAGCTTTTTTGAACGCGCTGAGATTGTCTCCAATGCGAAGAAGACAGGCCTCTGCCGTTAGCAGGATTTTGAAATACTGTCTTAAAGTACGATAACCAGCATCGTCCCGGTGGCTGCATTTTGATCCAAAGCTGCGGATACTGCTGCCACATTAGTGGCATGTATGTCTTTATCCGTGGACAGCTAGGGGCCTTGGATTAAAAGGGGCGACAGCTAACAACGGGTAGACGGCAGCCAGATGCTTCGCTAACCTAGCTGCGGGCTTGCGATCGTTCGATTTGGAATGCCAATCAGCCGAAATTCGGGAAAACCCGGAATCGGCCATTTACAGTCGTTCGCCACTGGCACCTTCCAGGCAGCCCATTTAGCCGTTCCGGCGCCTGAAGTCACGTCGGGCTGCCACCAGAAATTCGGCACGCGAAAGTAGTTACCCACACGCATTCGTGAAGCCGTTCATCAGCATTCAGGGAGAGCGTAGCCCTCGGCAACGAGCAACTCCCGAAGCCCCGAATAGGCCGCCAGCACGGTATCGAGCTTGGCCCGAGCATCCTGGATTACCGCAAAACGGCTGTCTTCGCGGCAAAAACGCCACAGGTTCAGGGCCGTGTGCGCCATCTGCCGGGGTTCTCCAATCTCCGTGGCTCGCTGGTATGAGAACTCGTAGAAGTCTAATGTGCTCGGGTGCCGCCCAGCCCAACGGCCCTGCGCTTCAGCGTTCTTTATCCACTCTCTGACATCCTTGCGAACGAGCCAGAAGTCACCGATGAAGACGTACTCCCAAACCGAGTTGTCGGGCAGATCGAATCGGTTGTGCCAGGCCTGAGCCAACGCATACCAATCCAGCGCGTCGGCCGGGCTGCTGATCACGTCCAGATCACACAGCCGCTGGTGTAGATAGCCAACGTTGGCGCACATGTTCTGCACTTGCTCGTGCTGGTTGCCACTCATAAAGCAGAACAGCGCGGCCGACCAATATCGCATGCCAGTGTCAGCATGGCTCAGTACCTGAGCCCGCGGTTGCCTGTGCGCGTGTTCTTCGATCCATCGGCGCTCACAAAGTGCTGCAAGATTGAAACTAAGGCCTCTCGCATTTGTATCCACCTCACGAACCGCCGTGCCTGGTGGCGCACGGAGCTGAGGAGACAGAGCAGCCAGAATGCGCTTGTGAGCAACGATAGGGTCTTGCGCGTAATCGATACGGTGTCGTGTAAGTAATAGCATTGAGCCCAAGTACACATCTGCCACGTCTGACTGGCGTATCAGCCTTTCGGCGATCAGTAAGCTTTCACGCGCTGCAGCAAAGTCACGCTTCAATGCTTGGGCTTCCACTTTGCGCAACTGAATCAGCGCTTGAAGCTCAGGCGTGCTCCATCGCCAAGCTTGTTGATCCGACAGCGCCTCAAGGGCGGCATCCAGTTGGCCTTCGCTGATGTAACTCTGACAAAGCAGCAGCCGAGCGCACAAGTCGGCACTGCTCCTGGCACTGGGATCAATGGACAAGCCGGGCAGCGGAAAATCCCGCAGCAAAGCCGCTTCACCGGTCATTTCGACCAAGTCGCCAAGCTGTGCTTTCCACCACCAGGGTCCAACTGTGGCCGACCTTGGGCCGTGCTGCAGGCGCGCTGCAAGCGCTTGCTGACGGTCGGCTAGCGTAAACATCCGGTTGATGCTTTGCCAGACCAGGCTCCACTGCTTGCGCGTCAACGGCACCTTCTGGCCGTGGGCGGCAAGTGTGCTGTTTAGTGCGGCAGCACCGCAAGCGGTGATTGCCGTGCTGTGCTCGCCTTGAATCATGGTCGCAAGTACCAAGCTCTCCCAGCGTCGGGTGCCTTGCACGAGGCTGCCGTCGATCATCAACCGGTTCAGTGCCCGGTCCAGCCTGAGCTGCATGGGAGTCCCCTTTGCGCCGAGCGCGTGCCGCCAGCAATGTAAGCACAAGCAACTATATGCGTATGGCAGAGGCGACACAAGTGAAACAAAGACACGAATCGGTTCATGCCGCATCGTTGGCTACAGATGCAGTTAGTAACAGTTGAAGTCTCTACAGATTGACTGGTTTCTAGATTCAATTTGCCAACCGCATGGGAGGAGCGGCTAAACCCCAATGACTCGACACGAACCAAGGCTAAATCAGCGATGAGAGAACAGGCAAGATCCAAATTTCGGGCCGTCACTTTGTTGGCAATGACCGCCACATTAGTGCTTGCAGGGTGCGGTGCAACGACGTACAGCCGCAAAACAATTGTCTGGGAACCGTTCAACGCAGCAGAGAGCCGCCAACAGAAGGACAACGTCACTGTTGAGTTGAAGTTGGTCGACGAGCTTCCGCCGTCGTTCATGGCTACGGTCGCGCGTTGTGATCAGCTTGGGCGAATTGTCGTCGACGACAAGGGCAATCCGCGGCCGGAAACGATCACGCTTGGAACGAATGACCAGGTTTGGCAGCAGGTGGCTATCACCAACGGCACCGAGAATGTGCTCCGACTCAACGGGGTCGTGATACGTCTATTTGATCCGGCGGCGCAACAGTTCAACGTGCTGACGTTGGCGGATCTGAGGGCAGAGCTGCTGAGCAAGCGGCCGTGTCCGTCGACACAAACAGCGCTCAACATTTTCGCAGCCAATCCGATCTTCGACCGCAATATCGAAGTAGTGCCTGGAACGACATCGACGTTTTGGGTCGCATTCCGACCTGCGTCAAAGTTGATGCCGGGCATCTGGAAGATGGCTCTTTACGACGTGCCAGTCAGCCTGGACCCGGCGGGTCGCCCAATCAGGACCACGCGTTTTGAGACGCGCATCTCGGTCAAGGAAGTGATCAATACGTATTCCCAAGCTAGCCTTTTAGCAACGCCCAAGTTAATTCAAAGCACCGAGCAGTCGGCGACAGGGACAAAAACCACGACGCCAGGAGCACCTATGGCGCCCACTACCGCGCCGCCGGCCCCCGTGGCCCCCGTGGCCCCGCCCACGGCGGCCACCTCGCCTCCAGCTGCAAGAGCCCTGGACCCTACATCACGATCTGCGATTGGGGTGGCTCAGGCTCGGCTCAATGCCCTTGGCTTCGACGCCGGGCCAGCGGATGGCATTCCCGGAGCTAGAACGCGACAGGCTCTGGTGCAGTTTCAACGATCAAAAGGTTTACCCGCCTCAGGGCGTTTGGATACACCCACCCTAGCTGCGCTCGGCCTGTAGCGACAGAGGTCGCAGACCGTAAGAAGTGGCGCGTGTGCGAGATAGACACTGTCCAACACGATAGAGCGCTGCCTGCAAAGAGAAGCTTCTGGGCCGAATGGATGGGCGGATACTTAAGTACCCCGGGATCTGGCATGAGGTTGAATAACACACCATCCCTGCGCCAGTCCTACGCCCAGGTTATGCCCTGCGATGGCTCGTTCAGTTTGTTTTCCAACAACTGGGTCGACTCGAATCAAGTCGATGAAATGGTGCAAGCATGAACTCAGTTCGGCGACCTATCGCCTACCGTCTTGCCCAATTCGCCTTCCTGGGAGCGCTATTGGCACTGGCGGCTTGCACGGGCAGCTCTTCAAATGACCAGGCTTTGCCCCCGCCTGTTTCAGCAGCGCCGCCTGTACCAAATGCAGCGCCGTCGAACGTGCGGCTGATGGAGGTCTCGTCAATGGCCGCAGGCCAATTGACTGCGAGTTGGTTGCCAGCAGCCGACGACACGACACCCAACTCAGCGTTGCGCTACGAGGTGCACGCCTCGACTGAATCTGGGTTCGCGCCAACGGCCACCACGTTGCGATCCCAGACCACAGGCACCGTATCCGTGGTCATCACCAGTGGGCTCACTCGGGGGCAGCGGCACGAGGTAAGACTTGTTGCCATTGATCAGCAGGACGCTCGGACAGTCAGCGCGCCGCTGTCTGTGCTGGTTGCGGAGACCAGCGGCACCCCAGTGCCAGGAGTAGCCGTTCGAACCTTGTCGTCGGCGGAGACAGCGGAAGTCCGCCTTAATGAGCTTGTGCTCGCCACAGGCCTTAATGCGCCCGCTGTTGGCTCTATCGTGGCCAGCGGGGAAGGCACGGGCTTCCTGCGACGTGTGACCGGGATATCGAATGCGGCCGGGCGGACTGTGTTGGCTACGGAACGTGTCGCACTCGACGAAGTCGTCAGCGGCGTGCAGCTCTCTGCAAGTATCCGCCTGCCGGCGGTGCCGCAACAGACGGGTTCTGGTGCGCCAAGCCAAGTTCGAGGGCTCAATGTTAGCCAGCCGGCATCAGGGGTGACGCGATTCGAATGGCCTGAAGCTGACTACGTTTACGAAGCAGGCACCGTGCGCCCACCGGCAAATCGGCAGTCCATTCTGTCCGCGAATCGGCCATTCTCTGGCTTGCCTACACGATTCGACATCGGACCTCGCGAAACCATGAGCGGCGCATTTATGCAAGTTATTGCGCCTACTCGCATCAATATGGAAACAGCAGCGTTAGTCCCAATTCAATTTGCTATTAACACGACCCGCGATCTGGTACCGAGTGGCGTTAACAACGGCTCAGCCTCAATCTGCGATGTAAAAGTTGAAGAGATTACAGGTGGGAACATGGCCGCCAATTCCTTTGCGTTAAACGCGCTGGAGGTCGGTGTATTGACACCGACTAACCGAGAGACTGCGACTGGCCGAGTATTAGGTGCAACGAAAAGCTTCAGCATAACACCAGGCGCGAATGGTGCCAGCGAAGCTTTCTACGTTATCAGGTTCAGAGCAACAGTTCAAGATATTGGTGATAACTGCCGAGTGTCTTCCCAGCCAGGACGGCCGCTTTGGCGGGAGCAGATCGACTTCTTGGTGTACGTTCTGGTTAACGACAATCCTTTTCCCTCGGGAGAAGCGTCCACTGAAGAGATCGAAGGGATTGTCCAGGGTAGCGGGTCTTTGAACGTTAGAAGCAACGCGACGGTTTCATTTGATCCAGTTCTGAGCTACGGGCTTGCATCCGGCGGTTCCGGTGATGACGTCTTCGTCATCGAACTGGAGGCCGCACCAATGATCGATCAAGTGCTGAATATTCGCGGAGATGTGGCGGGCCGCTTCGAGAGAAACTCTGCATTTATCCAACCGCGGCGTTTTTTCAAGGTCGTTATCGCGCCTGGAGGCGTACCAATTGTCGTCAGCGGCGTTTTTGAAATTGAATTGAACATAAGCGGAAGCACGACCGGGGCACTGATTGCCGAGGAAACATTGCGTATCGGCTATCAAAAACTGTCTTACAAAATGGAGTGCAGAAGGTTTCCGCTGGGGGAGTGTGTAACCAGCAGTATAAAGGAGCCCATTGCCGAGTTAAAAGTTGCTGGTCAAGGCAGAGCGGAAGGACGAGTAGTAGTCAAACTAGTTCCGAAGATGCGCGTCAAGCTGTACGAGGCGGCTACTGCACAGTTGACGCTGGAGGCAGCAGTTGCTGTTGAGGCGGGTGTAGAGGGTCTCGTTTTACTTAATACCGCCTTCAATCCCGATCTGGAGATACCCACCATTGCATTTGACGCAGACTATCGCCTGACAAAGGCGTCGTTGACTTTCGGTGCAACGGCTTTCCTGTTTGCAGATCTGACCGTCTTCGGGCGCCAGTGGTATGTTTGGCCAAGCGGCGCGGTCCCCGATGCCTATCCGACGCACCATCCCATCCCGCTGCTGAACAGCACGTTAGCGGCACTGCCGGGAATTTCGGCTTTGGAAGACCGCGCAGTAGTCAACCCAACGAACCCAGCGGCTATTCTTGTGAGGGCTAGGCATGAAAACTGGCGAAACCCACTGTTCACCCTGATTCCGAGCATGCCGGAATCCTTCTTCCCTTGGCGAGGGTGGACTCAGCCTAAAGTGATGGGACCACTGTCCGCTTCTCGAAACGGATACGGCTTTGTAAGCGATTCATTGTTGCCAGATGGGCAGTACTGGGTGACCTTCACGGAGCCTGGTAACTACATTGTGCGGGTGGGGGGGTTTTCCAGTTGGGGGAGTTGGGCGAGGCAGTACACCGAAATCACCATTGCCGTCACTGATGCAAACGGCAACGGCGTCCTCGACCACATCGAGGCGCGAACTATCGGCGGCCTAATTTCAGTCGCTTCCGCATCCTGCAGCGCACCAGTCATCGGCCAAAGAATGACTTGCACTGTGACTGGCAATAACCTGCCGAATAATATTTTATTTAATGCTACCAATTGCTCTCCAAACCAATTGACAGTTTTGGGAGGAGGGAGCGGCAATAGGCAACAGTTCGCATGTACACCGCTATCGGCCAATCAACCTGTCATTATTTCGTATTCGGTACCTGGTTTTAGTGGTGTTCTGCCCGGTTTGCCTACTGCGTTGACTACCGCTGGGTGCAGTTTGGAGGGTATTTTAGCATCTCAAACCGCGTTGTCGTCTGGACGTGCCGTCGTTTGCATGCAGACCAATTTGGGTGAGATTGTAGTTGAACTCTTCCGCGTTGAAGCTCCGGTGACTGTTTCTAACTTTCTGCGATATGTAGATGATGGTTTTTTCACAGGAACCATATTCCACCGGGTAGTACCGAACTTCGTAATCCAAGGCGGTGGTTATTTCCCAGGACCGGTCGAGAAGCCAGCCACCTATCAACCCATCCCGCTCGAATTGAATCCCAACCTCTCAAACTTACGATACACAGTGGCGATGGCTCGGACGCCCGCCCCAGGTAGCGCCACAAGTCAGTTTTTTATAAATCTAGTCGATAATGCGCGTCTGGACACCGTTAATGGAGGCTTTGCGGTATTCGGAAAAGTGATTTATGGTTTCTCCACTGTTGATGCTATAGGTGCAGTACCAACGAGCAACGTCAGTTTCCAACTTTTGGATGTGCCCTTGCAGAACGTCATTGTGACTTCAATTGCTCGAGTTCCTTAGCAACTCGCAAATTGCTGGCATGCGGTCATCTGGGATAGAACTGCCACGGGTGTGTTGCATTAGGGCCCCTCGTCGTTTCGTGTGGAACCTAATACTCAGAATCGCTGGTCGTCGTCGAGCCCGCCGGGCATGTGGGCAGGCTGCATTTGAGCCTGTCAACATGTCAACGGGGCAGTCGCCCTGATCGCAGGATTGGGCTGCCGGCAAATGGCTTGCGCACGCGCTTCTCGAGGTTGTGAGCTCGGACGGTCTCAAGCGGCATGCTGCGCCTCAATCGCCTTGTGTGCCGCCTAAATCTGTGTGCCCATTGCTGCGGGGATCCCTTCAGGGATTGCGGTGCCTATCCAACCGTCTGCATCGGGGCGACGAGTTCACGGCAGCGAATGTCGCAGAAGGGTCGATTGCTGTCAGACACTTTCGTGATCACATTGCCCGTTAGCCGACATTGAAATCAAGCTATCGGGCTGCAGTCGCTTAACTACGGCAACGCGCCGGAGGAACAAGCGAGCGCGCAATCGATCTGCCACGCATAAGCTAAGGGCGAAAAAATGGGCCCGTTGCAACCAGCAACGGACCCAAGTTAAAAGTCTGACCACGTGCAACTGCAAAGCTTTGTCGATTCAGGGCTGTGAGATCAGTTCGCTGTTTGAGGAAGAACTTTCGCGCCCTCCCCGGGCAACACTTCGCAGAGCGCGGCTAGGTTGACGTGAAGCGCCTGTGCGAGACGCCAAGCAGCAAAAAGTGGAACTCGTGTTGCGCCAGTTTCGTACTTGTAAATACGCTGCGAAACGGCTGCGGTATCTTGCTCCGGCTCGCACAGATTCGCTAGCTGACGTCGACTGAGGCCAGCTTCTATTCGTGCTAGTCGCAGTCGGCGCGCGAAATTTTGATGAAATTGGGTCGTGGTCGGAATGTGCCCTTGTGTGTCGGTCATGTGTACTGCAGAGGGTTCACTGCGTATCGCAGCAGTACGTATAGGCAGACTAAGACGTGGGGTTTGCGATAAGTATTTAGAGTCCCAGCCGCAATTTGGCCAGTTCAGCTGACTGTCAATCGCGCAGAACGGCATCGACCGCGTCCTCGCGCTCATGCACAGTGTTTTGATGACAACTATCAAGCGCGCTGCCAAAAGGGCCCCAGGCAAACTTACGGGGGAGAATCGATCGAAGTCAGTGGTGCGCTACGGTGAACTGTCGCGGGTGCTCAACGAAGCTCGCGCCGACGAACGTGCCGAAATTCGCGATCGGCTGCTCCCCGGACACGACTCAGACGGTTTTGGACCGTGTGCAACCTCATTCGAGGTTTGGCGCTGCCGAAGCCGGCTGCGAATTTGCTTCCACGGCAATGTCGAGCCCGTCTCAGTCGATTTGCCGCACGAGCTTGGCGAGGAGCTGTGGCACGCGCTAATGTGGGCGACTACTTCGCTCGTTCGAGGGCGCAGTGAGCTTGAAAAAGTAGAAAAGTAGAAGGCCACCGTGACGACTCAGCATGTCGGCGCTGTATGCGACACAACATTGCGCCAAGTCGTCGCGCTACACCCATTGCTTGATGCCGTTGAGCTACAGCCGTAGCGCAACGGTATATCGCGATGGTGAAAGCGGCAGCCTCCACTGATAGGTCGATGCCCACTTCGATCTTCTGTCGTTAGCAGCTCATACGGCCGACCTGCGCTGCCCGAAGCGCGCGTAAATCACCTGAGCGGTTTCTTGGGCCGGCGCAGGCCCTGAAACTGGCGTTGCCACCGATGCCGATGCCGATGCCGGGCAAGGGTCGCCGACTTGCTTGGGTACTGAAACCGGCGCGGCGCAGGAACCATGCACTTCTCGGGCCCCTTGGGCCCTTAGGGCCATTTGGGCGACTTGCGCGACTTGCGCGACATGCGCGACGCCAGCCACATCAGCCACATCAGCCACACCATCCCCATGGGCCACAGGCAAAGCGCTTGCTGCGTCGACCGCCGCAGCAGGCACCGACACGCTCCCGTGCCTTGGCTGAGGCGGGGCCGAGCCGGTCAGCGAGCGCATCACTTTGACAACGTCGTCTGCTTTCGTGTTCACGTAGCGCTCGACCTGCGACAGCGACTTGTGTTCGGTCAGCGACTTGGTCAAAACGATGCTCCCCGTGCGCAGCGCAAACCGGGTCGCAGCGGTGTGCCGCAGGTCATGCAGGGTGAGGTCGTAGACCTCGGCACGCTTGCACACGCGTGTCCACGCGGCCTTCAACGATTCGTAGCTGATCGTCAGAATTCGTTCATCCCCGGGACGCGCCACTGGCCCCTGGACTTCAGTCAGCAGCTCGATAGCCCGGGGCGACAGCGGCACGTCGCGGGGACCCGACTTCGAGTCGGCCAGGTGCAAGACTGCGCGACTCCAGTCCACTGCACCCCAGGTCGCGTACGG
>Ga0335395_10002698_pt1 | contig 11030 bp, 11 predicted proteins | sample MAT02_FD_205744 | JGI IMG/M metagenome (GOLD analysis project Ga0335395, IMG submission 205744) | Freshwater microbial communities from Lake Fryxell liftoff mats and glacier meltwater in Antarctica - MAT-02 (spades assembly) (version 2) ...
ACGACAGCAACCGCTCGCAGGCCGTCGAGCGCCGGGACGTGTCCCAGCTCCTCGACCTCGATCGGGGCGGGGACGCGCGTCGGTTCTTCTTGCGATCCCAGCACCTGCACGACCAATAAGTTACTGGCGCAGTGGTGCGACCGGGGGCTCGCGTTTCCGGCTGATCGGGCGGAGCAGGTAGACACTCCCCATCGACGCTGCGACCTTCTCCCACGAGCTGGCCACGCTCCTGCCGACGTTCCTGGCGGGACAGCGTTGGTATGCAGCGGTCGAGCGACCCCGCGTCGAGATCCGCAGGGTCGACACGCTCCGCGACGGCTGGCCGACACTGTTGTGGCTGCTGATCGAGGTGCGCCCCGAGGACGGTCGTGGTCAGCCCCGCTGGTACCAGATCCCCGTCGGTGCCACCCCGGAGCGTCCCGGTCACCTGCCGGACTCGGCGATCCTCGGTCGGATGGGCACGCCGCGTGGCGACGCGCACCTGTTCGACGCGCTCGCGGATGAGGAGCTCGGGCTGGCCTTCGCCCACCACGTGGCGCCGGACCTGCACCTCAACACCGTGCGGCCCCAGGTCGGCGAGCAGTCCAACACGTCGCTGGTGCTCGACGAGCGCTACATCCTGAAGGTTTTCCGGCAGGTCCAGCCGGGACCGAACCCCGATGTCGAGGTGACCGAGCGGCTCGGCAAGGTCGGTTTCGGGGGCGTGCCCGTGCCCGTGGCGGTATGGCGCCGGAACCAGACCGATCTTGCGGTCGTGCGGCGTTACGAACGAAGTCGCGGTGACGGCGCCGAGCTGGCCAACAGCTCCTTGCGGGAGCTGTTCAACCTGCGGCGTCCGCCGCGTGACTGCAAGCTGGACTTCGCGAACGATGCGCGTCTGCTCGGCGAGAACGTCGCCCACCTCCATGTCGCGCTCGCCGAGGCGTTCGGGGCCGAACACGCCGACGGCGCGGCCTGGGCGGCCGACATGTCGGCGCAGCTCGCCAGGGTCGCCTCCGGCCGCCTGGCCACCGACCGGATCCAGGCGATCTACGACCGCTTGCGCGACGCCGATGACCTCGGTGCCGCGATCCGCATCCACGGCGATCTCCATCTGGCGCAGGTGCTGCGGCTCCAGCGCAACTGGATGGTGCTGGACTTCGAGGGCGAGCCCGCCCGTCCCCTGCCCGAGCGTCGCCGTCCCTCCTCGCCGCTGCGTGACGTGGCAGGCATGACCCGCTCGTTCCAGCACGCGGCTGCCGCGGCGCTGCGCCAACAGGACGAACCGGATCGTGAGCTGCGGGTCCTGGCCGATGCCTGGACGGTTCGCAACGTCAACACGTTCCTGGCCGGCTACGCGGACGTCGACGACGCACACCGGCTGTTGCCCCAGGCGCGCACGAGTCGGGACGCGCTGTTGAGCGTGTTCGAGCTGGACAAGTCGGTCTACGAGGTCGCCTATGAGATGGCGCACCGCCCCGACCTGGTCGATCTCCCGGTCCAGGCCGTCGAGCGTCTGCTCGACGGCGACGAGCAACTGCCCGACCGTGCACCGCCGGGCTGAGGACCCTGCCACGGCTCTCAGGATCGACGCCGCCCCCGACGGCGTGGTGCGATGGCGCAGGTAGGTTCCCGGCCATGACCGACGATGTGGTGTGCTTCCGCCACCCCGACAGGGCCGCCGGTGTGCGCTGCCAGCGTTGCGAGCGCCCGATCTGTCCGTCGTGCATGCGTCAGGCGTCGGTGGGCTTCCAGTGCCCCGACTGCGTCTCGTCCAGCCCGCAGCGCGTGGTCAGCTCGTCCCAGCTGTTCCGCGGCCACAGCGAGGTCGTCGTCGGCAAGGTGCTGATCGGCATCAACGTCGCGGTGTTCGTGCTGATGACCGCGCTGAGCGGCAACCCCTACGGGGCCGGTGGCCCGGTGCTGGAACACGGAGCGCTGTTCGGACCGTTCGTGGCGCAGGGCGAGTGGTGGCGGTTGTTCAGCGGGGCGTTCCTGCATGCCGGGCTGTTCCACCTGGGCATGAACATGCTGTTGCTCTGGTTCCTGTCCCAGGAGCTCGAACCGACACTCGGTCGGTTGCGGTTCGCGGTGCTCTACGTCGTGTCACTGCTCGGCGGGTCACTCGCCGTCATGGTCATCGATCCGCTGGCGCCGACCGTCGGCGCCTCGGGCGCGGTGTTCGGCCTGATGGGTGCACTGATCGTGTTGCAGCTCCGGGCGAAACAGAACCCGTGGCAGTCGGGCATCGGCGGGTTGGTGGCCATCAATCTGGTGCTGACCTTCGTCATCCCGGGCATCTCGATCGGCGGGCACGTCGGGGGACTTCTGGCAGGCGCAGCTGCGGGCTATGTCCTCCAGCCGCTGCGATGGCCCCAGGAAGGTGCGGTGCTGCGCACCACGGTGGTGGTCGGGCTCGGCGTGACGTTCCTCGTCGGCGGCATCGCTGCCGCCAGCGCGTTCACCGTCACGCCCCTGCTCTAGCGATCGAAGCGTCGCTGCAGGTTCTTCAGGTTCGTCCTCCACACGTGACGCAGCAGCGGCCGGGCAGCAACGGCGCCGAGCGGTCCGGCGAAGTACCACGGGAAGCGCAGACGTTCGGTCCACACGAAGCGGGTCTGCTGGACCGCCTTCTTCCCGCGACCTCTGCGCACCGGGGTGAGGGTGAACACCCCGCTGCCGGTGACCATCCCCACGTGGCGCACACCCATCTCCCGCCCCGGCTTCCAACTCGTGATCTCCATGTGGTCGGTCAGCCGGAACGGTCCGATCTTCGTGTCGCAGTCGAACGTGGTGCCGACCCCAGCATCGCTGTCGGAGGTGAAGGTGATCTCGACGGCGTCCTCCATCCATTCGACGTGGGAGGCGATGTCCTCGATGTCGGCCCAGACCTGCTCAGGGGTGGCGTCGAGGGTGGTGGCGACCTTGAGACGTGGCATGGCCCCAAGGTACGGGGCGCCAGCGCGCACCACCCATCCGCCGGCGTGGGTGGCCTACGCCAACGGGTCGGTCGCCGAACTGCCGTGGCCCAGGATCCGTGCTGCGTCGGAGCGTCGTGGGATCTCGCTGTAGCTGCGCCTCCCCGCTCACGCCCTGCGGTAGACGCCGATCCTCGTCGTGGATCCCGGCGGGTCGGCGTGAGGTGGGTCCGCCCAGCCGGCACTGGTCGCGACCCGTTCGAACCCGGCGTCGGTGGCCCAGCGGTCCAGCTCGTTGGGCGTCGTGAGCCGCAGCCGCCACGGTCGCAGCCGGACCGGCTCGCCGTCGCGCAGTTCGATGTGTTGACCCGTGACGATCCCGCCCGTCGGGTCGGTGTCCGACGCGATCAGCACGACTCCGGTGGCCGTCACCTCGCGGACCTCGAGGCGGCGTTCACGTCCCTCGAGCGGTGCGGGGACGAAGGTCTCGACCACCATGTGGCCGCCCGGGGCGAGCGCTGCGCCGGCGGCCGCGAACAGCGAGGCCTGCTGTTCGGGATCGGTCAGGTTGCAGACCAGGTTGAACGCGGCGACGACCACGGCGAAGGGCCCGGCGGGCCAGATCGCGGCGTCCGCGAGGTCGCCGGCGATGGTCTCGATCGCCCCCGGTCCGAGGTGGACGGCGTTGCCGGCGAGCCGGTCCAACATGTCGATCGAGGAGTCGATGCCCACCACGCGATGACCGCGCTCGGCCAACGGCACCGCCAGACGGCCCGTGCCGACGCCGAGTTCGAGGATCGCGCCGCCGGGCCCGGCGAGCTCCGCGATCCGCTCCACCGCGTCCAGGGCCGCGGCGTCCGCCGGGTACCACTCGTCGTAGACATCGGCGAAGCCGTGACCGTAGGTGTCGGCAGCGAACCCCTCGCCGATCGGCGGGTCGCCGCGGTGTGTCATCGCCACAGTCTGCCAAGGCCGCAGGCTGGCGAGAACCGCACGGTAGATTCGCCGGGTGCGACACGAGGGGGCCGGGACTGCATCGGTGCGTGGTGATGCGGTCGAGGCCCCCGGGGGGGCTCGCCGACGCCGGAGCACTTCCGGCGCGCCGGGTCAGCGGGGCGAGCGTGGACCGTTGGACGATCTGCGTCCGGTGAGTGTCGGGGCGGTGCTCGACGGAGGGTTCGAGCTGCTGCGCCACCGGTTCGCTCCGCTGATGGCGCTGACCGCCTGTCTGTTCGTCCCGGTCTGGCTGCTGCACCTGACTCTTGCGATCGTCGCCCCGCCCGAAGTCGACGGGACTCTGCTCTCGGGGCAGTTCTGGTCGCCGTTGTCGAGCGGATCGAGTTCTCCGCTGGCCGTGGTCGCCTCGGGGCTACAGCTCGTTGCGCTGTCGGTGCTGGGGTTGTGCGTGGGGCACATGGCGGCCGCGCTGGCCCGGGGCGAGGAGACCACCCTGGCCGAGCTGGGCTCGTTGGCGCTGCGCAGGTTCTGGGTCGCGGCGTTGATCGTGCCGCTCACCTCGGCGGTGCACCTGGTGACCGCCTGCCTGGGTGGAGTGGGCTGGGTGCTCGGCGACGCCGTGGTGTTCCTGACCTCGGTCGCAGCGGGTGCGGAGCGACTCGGGCCGTGGCGGGCGTTCCAGCGCAGCTGGCAGCTGACCCGGCCGTCGTTCGGTCGCGCGCTGGTGATCAGTTTCGGCGGGCTGTGCATCTCGCTGGTGATCCGGCTGTCGTTGTCGTTCGGTCCCGCGGCGCTCGCGCTCTCGCTCGACCCGACCTCGCCGCTGGTGGAGTTCCTCGGCGCTGCGAGCACCGCGGTCCTGCTGGTCACCGAACCGCTGACCGCCTGCATTGCGGCGCGGGCCTACCTGGACCTGCGGTGCCGCCGCGAGGGCTGGGACCTGGCGATGCGCCAGGACCGCCTCGAAGCAACAACTGTGAGGACCGCGACGTGATCCGCCAGGATCCGAGCACCGACCCCGAGCAACTGACCGAGCAGGTCCGCCGGGTCATGGAGCGTCCCGAGTTCCGCTACGACAAGTCGTGGTTCGATCGTCTGTCGGAGTGGATCGCACGTCAGCTCGAACGACTCTTCGGTGGCGAGCCGTCCGGCGGCACGGTCGATGCGGGCTCCGGCTTCGCCGGTGGCATCGGGTCGATCCTGGCCTGGCTGCTCATCCTGGCGGCTGTCGCGGCGGTCGTCGCTGTCGTGGTCTACGTGGTGCGCCACCGGGTGAGCGCCGCGCGCAGTGACGAGGGACCCGACACCTCGATCGAGATCGAGCACCGCCGGAGCGCGTCGGAGTGGGCATCGGACGCGGATCGTCTGGAGTCCGAGGGCGAGTGGAAAGCAGCGCTGCGGGCCCGGTACCGCCAGTTGGTTCGGACCCTGGTCGACCGCCGTCAGTTGCCCGACGTGGCGGGGCGCACCACCGGCGAGCTGCGCGACGACCTGGCGGTGACCACCCCTGACGCCAGCGCTGCGTTCGACACCGCATCACTGCTGTTCGAACTGGCCTGGTACGCCCACGCGCCGACGGGCCCCGAGCAGAGCTCGGAGCTGCGCCGGGCCGCCGACGCGGTGCTCGCCGCGACGCCGGAGCGGCACACCGACCAGGGGCCCGCCGCGAGTCCGACCTCGGAGATCATCGAGGTGCGGGCATGAGCGGTCGTCGCGGCCCGATTGCGTTGGCGGTGATCCTGGTGGTCGCCATCGGGATCGGTGTGCTGTTGAGCTCCCGCGTCGAACCGGCCATCGCGTTCGACATCGACTCGACCCGGCCCGACGGTCTGGGGGCGGTCAAGGTGCTGCTCGAACAACAGGGCGTGCAGGTGCGCAGTGCCCCCGGGTCGGCGCTGACCGACGGCGAGCTCGAGTCCGACGACGGTTCGGCGGTGGTGATGATCGCCCCCTCGGTCGCGTCCGAGGACGAGATCGAGGCACTGGTGGAGCGGGCACGCGCCGGCGCCACAGTGGTGTTCGGCGAGCAGGTCGTCGCCGATGATCCGGTCGCGTTCTCCGCCGTGGACGACGCCACGTTCCTCGGCGGCCGAACGCTGCCCGACGAACCGGCGTTCCCCGTCGATCCCGGGAACTGTGACATCGATGAGCTCGCGGACCTCGGTCCGATCGACGCGGCGTTCTCCGCCCCGATGACCGACGAGCCCGGCCAGCGCTGTTACGAGGAGTCCGGCGGGGCGAACTTCGTCCGTCGCTCCGAGGGCGCAGGCTCGGTGGTGACGATCTCGTCGCCGTTCCTGTGGGTCAACGCACGGCTCCAGCCGCGCAAGGAAGAGGGCGGCGAACCGCTGGCGAACGGTGCCACGGCGGTGCGTCTGCTCGGCGACCGGCGCACGGTGACCTTCATCGATCCGGTCCCCGCCGCCGATGCGGTCATCGCCGGCGACCAGGACCCGGTGACGCTCTTGCCGCTGCCGGTGAAACTCGCCCTGGCCCAGCTGCTGGGAGCGTTCGTGCTCTACGTGTGGTGGCGCTCGCGTCGCCTGGGCCGACCCGTGACCGAACAACTGCCGGTCGAGGTGGCGGGCTCGGAGCTGACTGCCGCTGTCGGCGATCTGCTGCGCCGGCGCGGCAACCCACAGCGCGCCGCCGCCACGGTCCGCAGCGATACCCGTCGGGTGCTGGGTGCCCGACTCGGCATGGGTGCCGACCCCTCTCCGGTCACCCTGGTCGAAGTCGTCGCGTCCCGTACCGGACGACCGCCCGACCAGGTGGGCGCCGCGCTGTACGGCGACCCTGCCTCGCCCGTCGACGACGCCACGGCGCTCGTCGCGCTCGTTCGAACCCTCGATGCCATCCGCCAGGAGGTCCTCCATGTCGATGCCCGTTAGCCAACCCCCTCAACCGGACCCGTCCGATCCGTCCGCCCGCGATCCGAGGGCGGCGGTGCTCGCGCTGCGCGACGAGATCGGCAAGGTGGTCGTCGGCCAGGAGGGAACCCTCTCGGGGCTGGTCGCGGCGCTGCTGGTGCGTGGTCACGTGCTGCTGGAGGGGGTGCCCGGTGTCGCCAAGACCCTGCTGGTCAAGACCCTCGCCGAGGCACTCGCGCTCGACTTCAAACGCGTGCAGTTCACCCCCGACCTGATGCCCTCCGACGTGACCGGACAGCTGGTGCTCGACCCTGACGGCGAGGGGCGCTCGTTCCGTTTCCGGGAGGGCCCGGTCTTCACCAACCTGTTCCTGGCCGACGAGATCAACCGCACGCCGCCCAAGACCCAGTCCGCGCTGCTCGAAGCAATGGAGGAACGTCAGGTCACAGCAGAAGGCATCGCTCGGATCCTGCCGGACCCGTTCGTGGTGATCGCAACCGAGAACCCGATCGAACAGGAGGGCACCTACCCGCTGCCCGAGGCCCAGCTCGACCGCTTCATGTTCAAGCTCCTGGTCGGCTATCCGAACCTCGAGGAGGAGACCGAGGTCCTGGCTCGACACCACAGGGGCCTCGACCCCCACGACATCGTGGGTGCCGGGGTCCGGCCGGTCGCCTCCGCAGCCGACCTGGCAGCCGCCCGGTTGCAGGTCGAGGCCGTCGTGGTCGAACCGACCGTGCTGCAGTACATCGTGCTGCTGGCTCGTGCGACCCGGGAGTCTCCGTCGGTCGAGCTGGGGGTGTCGCCCCGCGGCGGCGCAGCGCTGTTGCACGCCGCCAAGGCGTGGGCATGGTTGTCGGGCCGTGGGTTCGTCACCCCCGATGAGATCAAGGCGGTGGCCAAGCCGACGTTTCGTCACCGCATGATCGTGCGCCCCGAGCTCGAGCTCGAGGGTGTCACCGCGGACGGCCTGCTCGACAACATCCTGGCAACCGTCCCCGCGCCACGCTGAGCGGATCGGACCGACACCGTGCAGCTCATGCCCACCCGCCGCCTGGTGATCGTCGCGACGATCCTCGCCGCGGGGCTGCTCGCCTACCCGGGCGGCCCGGTCGACGTGTGGTGGGCCGCGGCCGCGATCACCACCGTGTTGGCCCTGATCGCGCTCGCGGACGGCGCGATCGGCACCTCGCCGAAGATGCTGTGGCTGCGTCGTGAGCACCCGCCGGTGGTGGTGGCGGGCCGCGAGGCGACCTTGACCTGGGAGGTCCGCTCGGAGAGCTCGCGGTCGCTGCGCGTCGGTGTCGCCGATGACCTGGCGCCGTCGCTGCGGGCCCGAACCCGGAGGGTGTCGGTGCGTCTGCCGCCTCGTGGCACCGCCAGGATCTCGACCACGATCCGCCCCCTGCGACGCGGCCACTTCGCGCTCGACCACCTGACGGTGCGCATCGACGGCCGTCTCGGTCTGGGCAGCCGTCAGCGCCGGGTGCCGTTGTCGACCTCGCTGCGGGTGCATCCTCCGTTCCGCTCCAAGGAGGAGGCGGAGCTGAAGATCCGCCGGGCCCGGATCCTCGAGGTCGGCATGCGTTCCGCCCGCGGGTTGGGTGGCGGCACCGAGTTCGAACAGCTGCGCGAGTACGGCCCCGACGACGAGTTCCGCCGCATCGACTGGACCGCGACCGCGCGCGCCGGCCGCACGATCGTGCGGACCTATCGCGCCGAGCGCAACCAGAGCGTGCTGGTGCTGTTGGACAACGGCCGCACCATGGCGGGTCGGGTGGCGGGGGTACCGCGCGTCGAGCACTCGATGGACGCGGCGATGATGCTGACCACGGTGGCGACCCGGCTGGGTGACCGTTGCGGTCTGGTCGCCTTCGACCGGGTGGTGCGCCAGATCGTGCCGCCGGCGCGACGCCCCGACCAGGTGAGCCGGGTGACCGAGGCGATGTACGCGCTCGAACCCGAGCTCGCCGAGTCGGACTACAGCTCGGCGTTCGCCCAGGTCGTGGCGCGGTTCCGGCGACGTTCGATGCTGGTGCTGCTCACCGATCTGGTCGACCACGCGATCGAGGAGTCGCTGCTGCCGGCGCTGCCGTTGATCACCCGCACCCACCTGGTGATCATCGGCGGCGTGCGCGACCCCCAGGTCGAGGCCTGGGCCGCCTGCGCGTCCCCGGACGGCGACGAGACCGACCCCGAGGCGGCCGCCTACCGCCAGGCCGCAGCGATGCAGACCCTGGCGGAGCGTCGCCGCACCGTCGCCCGACTGCGTGGCATGGGGGTGACCGTGGTGGATGCCGCACCCGGCCGACTGGCCGGCGAACTCGCGGATGCCTACCTGTACGCCAAGTCCCGCGGCCAGCTCTGACACAGCCAGCTCTGACACAGCCAGCTCACCGGATGCGCAGGACCGTGCCCTTGGCGGCGTCGGCCTCGGCGCTGGCCAGTGCGTCACGCGTGGCCTCGCCGGGGAGTCCGCTGAGACCCTTGCGTTCGGCGCGCGAGCCGAACAACAGGACGTAGACGACGAACACCGACAGGGCCGCCACACCGACACCGATGCGAAGTGCGGTCGGCAGGGCCGAAGGGGTGACGAACCCCTCGATGAATCCCGCGACGGCGAAGCACAGCGCCAGGCCCATCACGATGACCACTGCGCGCATCCCCTCGTCGCGCAGCGCACTGGCGCGGGTCCGATCCCCGGGTGCGACGAGCGCCCAGGACAGCCGCAGGCCGGCTGCGCCCGCGACGGTGATGGCGGTGAGCTCCAACAGCCCGTGGGGCAGGATCAGGCCCCAGAACTGCGCCCCCTCTCCGGCGCGGTGCATCACCGCTGCCATGACCCCGACGTTCAACCCGTTGGACGCGAGCACCCAGCTGGTGCCGACCACCGGCACCATTCCCAGGGCGAAGGCGAGGAAGGCGACCTGGATGTTGTTGATCGTGACGTAGCCCGCGAAGTTCTGCGCCGCGTCGGAGCGGTAGTAGTCGGCGAACTCCTCCTCGGCGATGAGCGCCTGGAGCTCGGGCGGCACGGACGCATCGAGCGCGGCGGGGGAGTTGTACAACCAGACGCCCATCGCCAGCGCCGGGAGCAGCAACAGCACTGCGGATGCCGCGATGTAGCGCCGCGATCCCCACACCGCCGCGGGGAACGTCTCGGTGAAGAACCTGCCGATCGAGGCCAGCACCGAGCCGCGACCCCGGTAGATGACGACCCGGGCCTCGCCCAGGATGCGCGAGAGTCGGGCGTTCAGGTCGGGATCGCCATAGGTGCTGCGCGCGTGCGACAGATGGGCCGAGACCCGTTGGTACAGGGTGATCAGCTCGGTGATCTCGTCGTCGCTCAACTGCCGCGCGTCGCGGGCGCCGGTGCGGCTCAGCTGCGACAGCCGCCGCCATGTCGGCTCGTTGCGCTGGATGTACCGGTCGATGTCCATCCCGGCCGTACGGTAGGGCCTGTGAGCTCCTCCCTGGTGACGCCCGAGGCAGTGCTGTTGGAGCTGCCCACAGCTGGGGTCGCGACCAGGGCGTTCGCTCGTCTGGTCGACGTGGCCCTCCAGGCGGTGCTCGCCGGGCTGCTCAGCTCCGGAGCGCTGTTCGTCGCGGCGATCGGTGTCAGCCCCCAGCTGTTCGTGATCGTGGTGTCGTTCACGGTGCTGGTCGTGGTGCCGATCGGGGTCGAGATCGTCTGGCGCGGCCGCAGCCCCGGCAAGGCGCTGTTCGGGCTGCGTGTCGTGGGCGCGGACGGTGCGCCCGAGTCGCCCCGTCAGGCCGTCGTGCGGGGTCTGGTGGCGCTGGTGGATCTGTACCTGTCGCTCGGCGCGGTGGCGATCGGTACTGCGACCTTCTCACCGCGCTCGCAGCGCGCCGGCGACATGGCTGCGGGCACCGTCGTCATCCGCACCCACGGCGCGGGGTTCTCGACCGTGCCGATCGCCTTCCATCCGCCGACCGGCTACGAGGCCTACGTCGCGTCGCTCGACGTGGGACGCCTGCGTGACGAGGACTTCTCGCTGGTGCGCGAGTTCCTGCTGCGCACCCGCGAGCTCGACACCGCGCAACGCCACGCGTTGGCGTCCCGTCTGGCCAGCTCGATCCTCGAGCGGATCGGCCACACGCTGCCCGCCCGGTTCGACCCCGAGATGTGGCTGATCTGCGTGGCTTCGGCCTATCAGCTGCGCCAGGGCGGTCTGCTCGCCGATGCCGCCGCAGGACTGGCGCCGCTCGCCCCGGTGGTGCCGTCCGCCCCGCTGTAGCCGACCGGACGCCGCCGGGACCGCAACTAGAACAGGTTGCAGTTCTG
>Ga0335395_10002699_pt1 | contig 11029 bp, 11 predicted proteins | sample MAT02_FD_205744 | JGI IMG/M metagenome (GOLD analysis project Ga0335395, IMG submission 205744) | Freshwater microbial communities from Lake Fryxell liftoff mats and glacier meltwater in Antarctica - MAT-02 (spades assembly) (version 2) ...
GTTCGGTGGTTTACTGTTCTGATACGGAGCATTTTCCCGATCGACTAGATGAGAATGTCTACAATTTGGCCCTCGACGCTGATGTGCTGATCTACGATGCGATGTACACCGACGAGGAATATCACAATCCCAAGTCTCCGAAGGTGGGTTGGGGACACTCGACTTGGCAGGAAGCGGTGAGAATGGCTAAGGAAGCGCGGGTGAAACGAGTGGTGATTTTTCACCACGATCCGGCTCATACTGACGATTTTCTCGATCGCATCGCCGAAGATGTGAAAATCGCTTTCCCCAAGGCTGTCATGGCCCGCGAGGGTCTTATTTTGCCGATCGGCTTCTGAACTTTCGTCGGGCAAGCTCGATCGCTCATAATTTTATCCTACGATAGTTTGATGTGGAGCAGGTCTTGCGGCCTGCTCCACAACTTTTTTATTTTTAGCAAATACTGTTAGTGCGTGGTATAATTCGGGGCTAGTAACTTTTTAGGAAGAATATTTAAGGTTTTTTTGATTGTTTTACCCGCTCTTATTTGAGAAGATCGGCAAAATTAGCAGTTTGTTAATCGCGATCGGGAGTTTAGCCGATCGAGCCTGCGGGCTTGATGGCTTCGTTGATCGTAATTGCGATCGGTTTGAATGTCCCGTCAGAAGAAGTATCGAGTTTGAGGGCATCTCAGATGAGAGCGAAGTGCCGTACAACCTGCGGGCGATCGCAGGATCGAGCAACAACGCACCGGCGCGATCGCTTCCGCAAAACGCACAGCAAGAAGTAAAATAATTGGAGGATTGCAGCAGGCGAAAAAGTGAAAGTTTTAAGTGTCAACAAACACGGCGAGGCTCCGCAAGATTTCACTCTCGCACGAGGCTCCCCAATTGGTAACAAACTTGGCTTTATCATCGTCATACCTGCAATTTTTTGAGTAATTCCTAAACAAAAAAGCTGAGGTTATAGTTGCGAAAAAACACAGGTACGGTGCTTTTTTGGAAACATGAATATTTGCAACTCTGAAAAGCCGATTTGAGAGCTTTTCGCTACAATTTGAGTGATTTTTTCGCAGTCAATTTCATTCAAAAGAAAGAGACCATCGCTCTTTGGTTTGGGACTAGCTGCAACAGCAAAGTGAATGTTATGACTTGACTATCAAAATGGGAAATTTACGTTTTAGATCTTCAGCAAATCAGTACAGATGGATTGCCCTAGGCAGTTTTGCTGTAATTATGGGTATTTCAGGGGCATTAGCCTACCGCCTAGCTCCGCTGCCGGGATTCTTGGCTCAAGGCACTCTAGGTTCTAATAGTCCGCCAGTAAAATTTTCGAGCACGGGCGCGACAATTCTCAAGCAGGGAGAGCAACTGACTCCCGATGTTCTGCTGGCAGATAATGTTGTCAAAGCAGTGGCAGATGCAGTTAAGCTGTCGCCTCAGCAAATTCGACAAAATGCTAGCGTCAAGATTTCTAAGCCGGAAGAACCTCTACAGATTGCTGTTGGGTATCGCTCGCTCGATCGGGATCAAGCAGTGCAAACGGCGGATATGTTGATGAAGGGCATGGTTGAAAAAAGCCGCCTGATTAACAGATATCGGTGGCAATCAGTCAATCAGTCGCTCAACCAACGCTTGGCACAAGTCACTCAAGACCTGAAACAAGCTCAACAAAAACTCGACCAATACGAAAGAGAGCGCGCTCGCCTGTTGCAGCAAATGAAGCTTCAGCAAGACTTTTACAACAAAACTCAGCTCGCGATGGCGGATACGCAAGCGTCGGAAAAAGAAATGGTGAGCAGTTTGGCTGCCGCAGCAGCGCCGCAAATTGTAGCCACGCCCACGAGCGATCCGACTGTGCCTCTGATTTTGGGAGTTGGCCTGCTGTTGGCGATTTTGGTAAGCCGCGGTTTGATTCCTTCGGTGGCGGATTGGCAGCACAAAACAGCTTTTCAGCGAGAAGAGAGCGAAAGGCTCCAAAGTGCTTTGTACCGACTGATCAAAGAAAACCGCGGCGAAATCACTTTGGTGCGGTTTGCGATGGAGACGCGGCTCTCGCCGGATGTCGCCCAACGTTTTTTGAACGAACAAGCTGAAATCTTTAATGCCAATTGCGAAATTAAAGACGACGGCAGTATCTTGTATCACTTCCACATTTAAAGGGCTGCAGGCGCGCCCCACAGCAAAAGACAAGCCGATCGGGCATTCACTGCTCGATCGGCTTGCCTTTTGGGTAATTAGTTAAAAAATCTTTAAGATATGTAATTTTGGTGGGCAGCTCGTTTCTATGTATGTATAATGAAAAAAATACGTAAATATACGGTTGCTTTTTACCTGAGTTACCGATAAAGGCATAGTTTATCGTTAAATATCTCTTAGGGAGTAACTCAGCTCAGTATAAATGCTGTAGTCTAAAGCTATAAGTTGTTGCGGGATGCTACATAGTTTCACAGAAGAAACTATATCGGACGATCGCCTGGAATCAAACTCCCAGCCTGAAAGCGTGCTTTTTACATTTAACTTTTGCAATCACCAGTTGAGGATAGATTTATGATATTTGGAATAATTGGCTCTTCTTTCGTAGCTTACTTTTTGTTGATGTCGATCGCCAATTACGGCGACACTGGAATGTAGACTAGATGCAGCCGGCAAAAAAGCAGTTTGACAAATTCGGTGAAGGCTTTGACCCTGCCGTGTCTGTCGTGTCCGCAATTTGCAGGAAAATGAATGGATGAAGGAGTCGTTAAGTACCGCTGTGACTGGAAAGAGGCAGACCCTGTAGCTGCCGGGGACATAGCAGATTTGATGGACTGGCGCGATCGGCTCCACTCTTGGGGACTAATTGCCGTCTACGAAAATGGCATCGGGTTTGGGAACGTCAGCGTCAGGATTGGCAATTCTTGCCAGTTCGTGATTTCCGGCACCCAGACAGCACACTTGCCGCAGCTAGGGCCAGAATCCTACTGTACTGTTACCGAATTTAACTTAGAACAAAATTTCCTCTGCTGTCGCGGCCCCGTACCAGCTTCGTCGGAGTCCCTGACTCACGCAGCACTATACCTTCACGCTGGCGATGTGGGGGCGATAATTCACGTCCACAATCCTCAACTGTGGCAACAATTGCTGTTTAAGATTCCTACTACTAGAAAAGAAATACCTTACGGCACTCCTCAAATGGCCTTAGAAATGTTTAGACTTTTTGAGGAGGAGAATCTCGCCGATCGCAAAATTCTGGCGATGGCCGGTCATGAGGACGGAATTATCTGTTTTGGCAGCACTTTGGACGAAGCTGGGAAAGTGCTCTCGGCGGCGATCGGTTAGGGAGCATCTCAGTTTTGCATTTAATTATAGTGCGAGCTCGCGACAGCTCGCACTATAATAAAAAAATGCTTTTTACAAAAATGAGATGCTCCCATCGGTGAGACCAGATCTGCGTTAAACTGAGCTTTACCCTTGGCTGATGGTCGATCGCTCGATCGCGCCGACACAGCTTAAAAACTTTGACAGTGCCTCTTGCTTCCTCGGTAAGGGAAAGATATTTTAAAGAAACACATTTTATAGCAAAAGCTGAGAGTCATCGTGAATCTAACTAAACTTGTAAGCTCAAAAGAACTGCAATCAGAGGTATCTCGTCTCACCGAAGAGCTGCAAATGCGCGACCAATTGGTGCAGCAGTTGTCTCAAGAACTTTTCAGACTGGTAAAGGGAAATACGAGTTTTGTTCCTGCGCCGGAGGTTTCCGATCGCCACCAAGCTCAAATGCAGGCGATGCGCGAACAACTGCAAGCTGTTGAAGAACAGGTGGGTTTTTATCAAGAACAAATCGCCGATCGGGATGCTGAGGTTTACCAACTGCGGCAGTCAGTGCAAGAATTGACCGATCGCTCTCGGATGCTCGAACAAGTGGTTCAGGAATTGCCGGGGGTTTACCGCCAAAAGTTTGCCGAACGGATCGAGCCGATTAAGGAAAAGCTGGATCAACTGCAAAAGGAAAACCGCCAGTTGCACACAGAGTTGCAAAGCGTGACTTACCGTCTGGCGGTTCGCAATCGCAAGGCTAAGGGCTTGGATCTGCCTAGTGTCGATCCTGATGACGATCGCGGGATTCAAATGCCGAGCTTTGGTAATGTCTGAGGTTTTGATTCTGACGGGTGACGAGCAAAAAGTAGCAGCAAGTCTCCTTGAGGCGATCGCTCGATCTCATCCTTTAACCCAAGTCAATATCTGTGGAATTTCTGCACTCAATTCTGGCGCGATCGCCTCCGCTGGGGCGATCGTTTGTCCTATGACGCTGGATGTGCCGTCCGATCTGGTTTTTCCGGGTCAAGATGTGTTTCGATTTTGCCGCAATGTTTCGGCGGCGCGCGATCGAGTGGCGGAGGAACTGCTTTTTCCCGTCGGCGAGGGCAGTTTTTGGCTGCCTGTGGTGCTCACAGCAAAGGGGCCGCTTTATGCTGAGGCGATCGCAGCAGAATCTGACAAATTGTCGGGCGAGTTGAGTTACCGTCAACCGCTGCATTTGTCGGATGTTTGGCGGCAGCAGTTGTACCAGTTGGCTTTCGGCTTGCTGGTGGATATTTTAAATGCGCCTCCGGCGACTTATTTGATGCAGTTTGGGTTTGTAGGGGAGAGAATTTTGTTCGATCGACTTTGGCCTTTTCCGGCTGCACCTGCGATCGCTTCTGTCGGCGTTCAAGTGCCGGATTTATTTATCTGTCACTGGAATTGCTTGACAAATCAGCCGATTTATGATATGCAAATTACTTCTTGATGTTCGTAGTGAGGACTTTAGTCCTTTCTAGATGAATAAATCAGGACTAAAGTTGTGAGGTTTGTAGTGAGGACTTTAGTCCTTTCTTGATTAATGTGGACTCGCATTCGGAACGATCGAACCTAGCTATGGGCAATTAACCGGACATCATAGAATTGCTTTTTTTTATTCTAGTGCGAGCTGTCGCGAGCTCGCGTATTGTAGCGAGCTCGCGACAGCTCGCACTATATAAAATACAAAACACCAGATGCTCCCAGTTGTGAGGTTTGTAGTGAGGACTTTAGTCCTTTCTTGATGAATGAGGACTAAAGTCCTTACTACGAACCTAATTATGGGCAATTAACGGGACATAATATAATTTTTATCCAGCAACTAAAGCGGGAGTTGGTGTTGAGATAATTTGCTCGAAACTATCAAAAATTTCAAAAAGTTGGTCGAGTTGAGTAAGTTCAAATATTAGCCTGACAGTGGCTGAGACGTTGCAGATGACGAGGCGGCATCCCCGGTGGCGGGCGGCGTTGAGTCCCCCGACTAGGGCGCACAAGCCGGAACTGTCGATAAAATCTACGTGGCCCATGTCAATTACCCAGAGTTGGGGGCGATCGGGCAAAATCTCGGCTAGCTGTTGCTGGAGGAGGCTGCCGGCTTGGGAGTCGAGGCAGTTTTGAGGTTGGAGGATGATGTGTTGGTTGAAGTTGGGAAATTCCATAGCAGTTATCCTACGATTGTAAAGTATCAATAAGTGAGTTCGGTTGCTGCCCAAGTTGAGATCATCAGGGAATTTCAGCTAAGGTTTTAGGATGCGCGATCGCCCTTGTGGGAATCGGTGGCGATCGCCCTGATGATAAATTTAGTAGGATGACGGGCTGGCGATCGGCCCAAGGCAACCGCAACTATTCTCCATTCATCTATAATGCCCTAAAGGCTAGTTTTTTGTTGGGCGGGCGATCGCGAGTTTAGTGTGTTCTTAATCACAGCGAAGGATTGCACTATTGGCTGAATCGAGCCAAGATATAAATGTATTGAGCTTTGCAAAAGTTTACGAAGGCAGTATCGAATGTCTTTTGAGTTTTTATCGTTAGAGACTATTCAGCAATTTGCCCACGATTACGGCTACTGGGCGGTATTTTTGGGGATTTTGCTAGAAAATCTGGGAGTCCCTCTCCCAGGCGAGACAATTACTATTGCTGGTGGCTTTTTGGCTGGCAGTGGGGAACTGAATTACTGGTTTGTGCTCGGAAGCGCGATCGCCGGTGCGACTCTCGGCGGAAATTTCGGATATGCGATCGGCAGATACGGCGGCTGGCCGTTGCTGCTGAAGCTAGGACAATTTTTCCGCTTTCGGGAAGAACAACTTTTTGACCTAAAAGAACAGTTTAGCAAAAATGCAGCTAAAGCGGTATTTTTAGGCCGTTTCATCGCACTGTTGCGGATTTTTGCCAGTCCCCTAGCGGGCATCGCAGAAATGCCTTTTTGGAAATTTTCGCTGTTCAATGTTCTGGGTGCAGCAAGCTGGGCATCTGTCATGGTAAGTTTGTCATACTTCCTAGGACAAGTTGTGTCTTTAGAGAAGTTGGTAGCTTGGGCGGCTCAATTTGCTGTATTTGCTTTGCTGTTAGCAGTTGGTTGGATTGTAATTCCTATTTGGTTAGAGTCGCGGACTTTGGACAAGACTAAGTAGAGACGCAACATTGTTGTGTCATCAACTCCGATACCGCCCAAGTTAGGACACAAAAACGTTTTTGTGTCCTTATTTTTTGTATTGCTAAGACTCTCATAAACCTGGTTTTTTACAACTCTGGGTACAGCGCCGAATTCTTGCAAAAAATCCGGTTTCTAACACCTAATGCGGTTATAATTGTGAGTAGAATCGCACGAGGATGTACTATGACGGCATCAACAGAAATTCGCGAAGAAGTAGTTGAGGAAAAAGTTGAAATTTATTACTCTCCTGAAGAATATTTAAAGCTGGAAGAAGCGGCAGAATTTAGAAGTGAATACCACGATGGTAAGATAATTCCTATGGCAGGCGGAACACCGAATCACAATCAGATAGCCCTGAATTTGAGCGGGGCGCTAAATTTTGCGACGAAAGGACAACCCTACCGGATTTTCATGAACGATTTGCGTTTGTGGATACCGTCGAAGCGGGTTTATACTTATCCTGATGTGATGGTGGTTGCGGGTAAGTTGGAGTTGGCAGAGGGTAGAAAAGATACGATTACTAATGCGGTGATGGTGGCTGAGGTTTTATCGAAATCTACGGCGGATTACGATCGGGGTGGAAAGTTTAAACTTTTTCGTTCTATTCCTAGTTTTCGAGAGTATGTTTTGATCGATCAGTACGAAATGCACGTCGAACAGTTTTGTAAGAGGGATGACAATAAGTGGGTTTTGTCTGAGTATGATGGTGCTGATGCGGTTCTGGCGTTGAGTTCGGTGTCTTTTGAGATGTCTTTGGGCGAAATGTACGATCGTGTGGATTTTGAGTCTGAGGAGTGAGGAATGGCGATCGGGCTTTTGCCATTCCTCAGTTAATTTCGGATATCCTATCAATTGAGAAGAGGGGAATTCAAGTTAAAGTGGCGATCGAAAACTAATGACTACACGTAAGGAAATCATAGCCAAAATCACTATCTGGATACTCTCATTGAGTTGCAGCCTAATTATTGTTAATCATCTGCATCAAACTGCTTCACTATTTGCATATCAATACGTCGTTCTCTTATCATTTCACGAATAATATGTGCTGCATCTTTAACTGTTATGCCATCTTTTTCTGACGAACTGAGCCTTATGTCTGTTATGACTGGAAACTCAATTTCTTTACTGTCTGTAGTGCTGATCTGCAAATTTTTCTTGTATATTAACTTTTCTGTACCACTATTCCCTGAATTTGCCAACGACAATTCCTGAGTCTTTACAGAAACAATTGTGTCATATAGATACTCGCCTGTTTCAACTAAAGTTTCCACATCATTGATCAAATTCCAATGACACTTATAGTATGCCAGGAAGTTTCGACATAGGAAAATTACCAAAAATACATGAATACTGTATCTAGTCTTGTTATCTAGTCCTTTTTCAACAAAATAATCTTCAATCAAAAAGTCTTCAGTATCTTTTGAAGAAGGGCTATCTTTTATAAATCCACTACTAAGTTTTATAGGAGACTCTTGATTCAAGACTACATTAAGAGCTTGAGGTAGATTTTTTCCTACAATCAAACCTAATTCATTCGGAGCTTTTTTGAATATTTTTGTTTGGCCTTCTAAGAGCCAATTATCGATTAGTTCTTCGGTTTCTGTTGTTATTTTGATTTTTACTGGTGTTTTTTGTTGACCTATAAATAAAAACAATATACCCAGAGAAAAAGTCAATATAGGACTTATCAAGAGTGATACTAATAATCCTCCTACTACAATGTATACAAAAATTCCTTCTTTTGGCGATCTCTTATTTTTCCAGTGGTCTAAGAAATCTGCAATCACTTGTTCTGCGAATGATTCGGTTGCGGTTCTTCGCTTTTTTAAGCATTCAAAATACTCTCGGATTAACTGACGTTTTTCTGGCGACTTTTTTACCGGCATTTTTATTCCTCCATTAATCGGATTATTTCAGCCATATTTGAGTCTTTTATGATAGAGCTTAGTTGAACACTGCCAATGCTTAATTTGCCTTGTGTCCTTAACTGTCTTGCCCTATCATAGTAATCTTCTCTATTTTTGATAACTTGGTATTCTGCTGAAAGTCTTGGAAGACCTTTACTAAAGTAACAGCAATAGCTAACAACTAATTTGAGAGTATTGATCTCAATTATTGCAAATTCTTCGACAGAATTAGATTTCAAAACTTCCCATTTTCGCTCGGCTATACGAGGTGGCAAATTTTCTAAATAGATATAATCATCGGCGATTTTTTTGACAAAACTATCAAAAGTATGTTTCGGCTTTTCCGGTAAACTAGCTGGCGAATGCAGTCAAATGTTGATGTTTTGGTCGCGCATAGATAGGGAAGATCCCTCTCCTTGAAGGTTCACCACTTTATCTATATTCTGTATTATGTTAGTCCTATTTTGAAGAGTGGGGGCGTGTGAATTGAGGACGGTTGCGTAAGTTTGAATTGTTTGATAAATTTTTGGATCTGTTTTTAATACTGTATCTAATTCAATTACTGCTTTAGCAACTGCGCGGTCTTCCATAGCAGCGCCTAAGTCAAAAATAGCCTTACGAGAATCTAACGGCTGCTGTTGGGATAGTTCTATAGCGTTTGCTGTATTAGGTAACTTTATCTTAAGCAGTGATAGCAATTCACCAGCTTTCTTAACGACTTGCTCGCCCAGCTTTTCACTAGCTTTTTCAGTTACTTTTGTTAATACAAGAGTTGCGATTGCCCCGGCTGTCAAGCTTACAGGTTCCATCTAAAATTCCTCAAGTTGGCTGAATAAAAGTTTATTTTTTCGCTGACAGAGACAGCAGTCACCATAAAAAGTTACTAAATGACTCTCTGCGTTAACATTTCTAAAGTCTGCAAGTTTTAACTGCTTTTGTAAAACTATACCAAATCCACATCAGCCTTGAAAGGTCAAATAGTAGTACAAAAGTAATGTAAAAGTAACATTAAAGTAATAACAGAGTCGATCGCTCGCCCTTCTGACGCGAATCTTTACCTGTTGCGGTATAATCTGGTCTTGGAGAGGTTTTAGCTGTGAAAGGACTTTGACCCATGACCGTTGACGAAGCACTAGACATTGTAGAAGTCGCTCTAGACTACCAAGCCCTAAACAAAGTTCAAGAGCTAGTCTTTCGGAAATCCTGGGAAGGCAGTTCTTATATAGAAATTGCTAAAAGCAACGGGTATGAACCTGATTATATCAAAGATGCTGGTGCTAAACTATGGAAATTACTTTCAAAAGGACTTGAAGAAAAGGTTAAAAAAGATAATCTAAAGTCGGTTATGAAGCGATACTTACGCCGAAATCAAGTGAGCGTACAGCGAAATTTGACGATCGAAGTTAATCTCAGTGGTGCAAATCTCAGTGGCGCAAACCTAAGTGGAGCCGGACTATTTGCCAATTTAGTGAAGGCTGATTTGTGCCAAACGGATTCACACAAACCAATCGCACCTGATGACAGCACAGAATCATCTGAAGCAATCACAGATATTGAAGATGAACAAAACCAGGAAATTCAGCCTGACTCGGAAAACACAATTGACTGGAATGGTTTTCGCTTCCACTCCGACGCACAAGTGAAAATTGCTGAAACGCTCGATCGCACTTCCGCCCTCTTCATGCCCAATTCTCAACTGCGACTGACAACACCCACCGGCAGACAAAACCAAAAAGCTCAATTTCTCGTCTTCCACCAAGGCAAATTGGGGATTCTTGAGGTTGACGGGCCCGAAGATGCAGCAGAAGATGAAGCGGTAGATATTCTGGCGATAAATTCTGGCATCTGTCTTGTCAAACATTACGATGCTACCCGATGCAGCGAACAACCCGATCTAGTTGTGCAAGAGTTTTTGGAAATATTGAGTCAGGAATAGCTATCATATCAAATCTCTTTTCTTCAGTCCGCGGAGGCGGACATTGTTTGTGTAGACGCGGTTTCAACCGCCGACTCTGATCTGCCGAGTCTTATTTTTAGCAAATAAGGTGCGCAGTGCGCACCATACTAATTTTTAACTAATTCCTAGCCTCGATTCTTCTCCGACCAAATGCGTGTTGGCAGTCCCCAAACGTAGACAAATCCTTCGGCGGCTTTGTGGTCGAATTCGTCCTCTGCGCCGTAGGTTGCTAAGTCGAAACTGTACAGCGAATTCTCGGATTTGCGGCCGACAATTGTGGCATTTCCTTTGAACATTTTTAGTCGCACGGTTCCAGTTACTCGCTTTTGCGTGTCTAGAATAAATGCGTCTAAAGCAGTTTTTAAAGGGTTGTACCAAAGACCATTGTAAATCATTTCGCTGTAGGTTTCTTCGATGCCACGCTTGTATCGCGTGACATCTGCTGTCAAGGTCAAACTTTCTAAGTCTCGGTGCGCGTGCATTAATACTAAAATCGCTGGTGTTTCGTAAATCTCCCGCGATTTAATCCCGACTAGGCGGTTTTCAATCATGTCGATCCGCCCGACTCCGTGATTTCCAGCTATTTCGTTGAGTTGGGTAATTAAGGCGACTGGTGATAATTCTTTGCCGTTCAAACTGATAGGCTTTCCGCACTCGAAACCGATTTCTATGTATTCGGGTGTGTTGGGAGTTTGCTCGATCGCCTTTGTCA
>Ga0335395_10002703_pt1 | contig 11019 bp, 10 predicted proteins | sample MAT02_FD_205744 | JGI IMG/M metagenome (GOLD analysis project Ga0335395, IMG submission 205744) | Freshwater microbial communities from Lake Fryxell liftoff mats and glacier meltwater in Antarctica - MAT-02 (spades assembly) (version 2) ...
TATGCAATTAGCTCTAAGAGACAAATGTTTCTAGTGTCTCAAACGTCTCTTGCTCCCCAATTATTTAGAAGAAAACTAGAAATTGATCGTCCAATAACCTTAAATTTTTTTCTTGATTAATATAGAACACTTAAGCTATGATTAATTATTAATAAATATTTTTTGAGGTTCCCCATGGTGAAAACAACGATCAGTGAAGAAATGAGAAAAACACTGAACCAATTCTTGAACGAAAACCAGCAGGCTGAATTAATCAATACCTATTTTTGTTTTATAGAAAATAAATTCAATCTACAGCCGGTCTTGTTTCCAAGAGATAAAATCATCTTTCAAAGCTCTGAGGACGCTATTAAGCATTTGGAAAAAAGCGATAAACTCTGGCATGAAACCGAAATAAAAATCGGCTTTAGCCATGAAAGCGTTAACGATAAAACTAAGAAAATTTATATCTGCCCATTTACAGGTAAAGTTTTTGGTGACAACACTCATCCAAATCCTCAAGATGCTATTTACGACTGGGTTTCTAAATGTCCTGAAAATCAAGAGCGCATGGGCGGTCTTCGTGTTAAACGATTTTTCGTTTCAGAAGATGCAGAAGTCATCAAGAGTTTCATTGCAAAAAATAAGCCAAAAGAAGCAATTACAAAAGTTGTTTATTCATCAGTTCTAAGCGGTAAGTTATTTAACAGTAAAATGGCAGTAATTGATGATTTCAAAAAGAATTATCTCAAAAAATTATCGCTTGCTGAAGTTCAAAATCAAAATAAGTTCCAAATAGAAGAAGATTTCTTGGCATTCATACAAAAGCAGTTAGTTGAAGATAAAGTAGCCTCTTTTGTTGAAGCTATCGCTGAAATACCTGAGTTTGCTCCTTTTGTTGAGCAATGGCTTGAATAATTTGTACCTATTATGAAAAAACTGATTAGCCGATCTCAAGAAGAAACGATTGCTCTTGGTGAAGAATTTGGTTCTACCCTTGAAGTTGGCTCCGTTGTTTGTTTTTTTGGGGATCTTGGAGCCGGCAAAACAACGTTTATCAAAGGGCTTGTTAAAGGCTTTTCAGGATATCCATCAGAGCATGTAAATAGTCCGACATTTGTTTATCTCAATATTTACGAAAGCGCAAAGACCGTATACCATTTTGATCTTTATCGCTTAAAAAATTCCGAGCAATTCATCAGTATGGGATTTGATGAAATGTTTTATATGGCAGGCGTTTCTCTTGTGGAATGGTCAGAAAAAATAGAAGATATTCTTCCTGAAAATCGCATTCAAATTACGATTAAGCATCAGGGCGAATCCAGGGAAATAACAATTATTTAAGGATCATTTTAGCTCTATGAGTTTAACCGTTTTTAAAGGCGCCCGTTTTATCAAAACAGCCGTACAAGCAACCGATTACCCAGTCTTACGAGATTTATCAGGCGACATACTTCCGGAAATTGCCGTTGCCGGAAGATCTAATGCCGGAAAATCAAGTTTGCTCAATCATCTTTTTCAAGCAAAAGGATTGGTTAAGACATCATCAACCCCTGGAAAAACACAAGCGATCAACTTTTTTACCGTTAACAATACATTTGCTTTTGTTGATTTACCGGGCTACGGTTATGCTGAAGTTCCACTTAGCGTTCGAAAAGAATGGGGACCGATGGTTCAAAGTTATTTGAATGCTCGGGAATCATTAAAACTCATTCTATTTTTATTCGATATTAGACGAAAACCAAATGAAGATGACAAACGATTTTTAGAATGGTGCGGCCATCATCAAAAAGCTGTCATTATGGTGTTTACAAAATGCGATAAACTAAACAGAAACGAAAGAAAAGCCAATGCAGAGGCTGCACTTAAAGCTTTTGATTCAGAAAATTTACACTACGCGTTTTATTCAGTGACTAAAAATATTGGTCATGCCGAATTAAGGAATATGATTCTAGATGCACTAAAGGATGAGGGTTGATTCATGTCCGATATCGAAAAAGAAGTTTTTATTTGTATTGATTGCGAGTCAACAGGCTTGGATCCAAAAAGCGACAGCATCATTGAAGTCGCTGTTGCAAAATTTGATCTCCATACAGTTTTTGAAAAATATGAAACCCTCATTGATCCTGAACGGTTAATTCCGGAAACTTCTATTGCAATTCACAATATTTCTCAAGATATGGTTAATGGAAAACCTGTTATCAAAGATGTTTTACAAGATATATTAAAACTTATCGGTAGAAGCATTATTGTCGGGCATGGCGTTGGCTTTGATGTTGAGCTCATTGCAACAGCTGCAGAAAAAGCAGGAATTCCTTGCACTCTTCGGCAAAATCGCATTTTAGATACACTTAGAATGGCAAGACTTTACGGAGACAGCCCGACGAATTCTCTTGAACAGTTAAGAAAACATTTTAATATTGAGCTTGAAGGTGCGCATCGCGCAATGAATGATGTAATCGTCAATATTGAAGTATTTAAATACCTTGCAAAACGCTTTAAGACGGTCAAACAATTGTTTGATGTTTTGTCAAGACCGATTGCTTTAAGAAATATGCCTTTAGGCCCGCATAAAGGGCGTAAAATGAGCGATGTTCCCTTGCAGTATTTGCTGTGGGCAGGAAATAAAGATTTTGATCAAGATTTGCTTTTTTCGATACGCTCAGAAATCAACCGTCGAAAAAAAGGCGGTCTTTTTACACAGGTTGGCAATCCATTTGCCAATTTATAATAGATAATCAATTTGGAGGCTAAAAACATGGGTAAAGAATCAAAATTCACACCTGAGAAAAGTTCTTTTGAAGTTAAAGTAGGCTTGGCAGAGATGCTTAAAGGCGGAGTCATCATGGATGTGACGAATGCTGAACAGGCAAAAATTGCAGAAGATACCGGCGCCGTTGCTGTTATGGTTTTAGAGCGCGTTCCCTCAGATATTAGGGCTGAAGGTGGCGTTGCGCGCATGTCAAGGCCCGAGCTTATCCAAGAAATTCAAAAAACAGTTTCCATTCCTGTCATGGCAAAATGCAGGATCGGCCATTTTGTAGAAGCTCAAATATTGGAAGCTCTCTTTGTTGATTTTATTGATGAGAGTGAAGTTTTGACACCGGCCGATGAAGAAAACCATATCAATAAAAATCTATTCCGCATCCCTTTTGTTTGCGGCTGCAGAAATTTGGGTGAAGCATTACGACGTATTGGTGAAGGCGCTGCCATGATTCGCACGAAGGGGGAGCCTGGAACTGGAAACGTTGTGGAAGCTGTTAGACACATGCGCAGCATTAACCGTGAAATCCGTTTACTGACAAGACTTGATTCCTCAGAATTGATGGCAGAAGCTAAAAAAATGGGTGCGCCTTATAATCTTGTGCAACTTGTTGCTCTGACCGGAAAATTACCGGTTCCAAATTTTGCTGCCGGAGGAATTGCAACGCCTGCTGATGCTGCTTTAATGATGCAACTTGGTGCTGAAACTGTGTTTGTTGGTTCAGGCATTTTTAAATCAGAAGATCCTGTTGCTTGTGCAAAAGCAATCGTTGCTGCTGCAACCTATTTTAATGATCCTGAAATGTTAGCGCAAATTTCAATGGGGCTATTAAATCCAATGAAAGGGCTTGATATTTTGCAAATTCCTGCTGATGAAAGATTCTCACCTCGTGGCTGGTAATTCAAGAATTGTAACTTTTAAGATTTGGTAATAAAATGATGACAATTGGCGTATTGGCCCTGCAAGGGGATTTTGCAAAACATATTGAAATGCTTAACCAATTGGGCGTACGTACTGTTGAAGTAAGAAAGCCTGAAGATTTGGATCAATGTGACGGCCTGATAATACCGGGTGGAGAGTCTTCAGTGATTGTGCGCCAAATGAATTTCATCAAATTAAATGAAAAACTGGCTGAATTTGGCTCAAAAAAACCTATTTTTGGTACTTGTGCAGGCCTGATTCTCATGTCTTCTGAAATTATTTCAAGCCCCATAAAACCTTTTGGTTTTCTTGACGTAAAAGTTGAAAGAAATGCTTTTGGTCGCCAGGTTGAGTCATTTAAAGCTAATGTTCAAGTGCATTTGAATGCAAAAAAACAAGCTGCATCCTTTCCTGCCATTTTTATCAGGGCTCCACGAATCAAATCCTGTGAACCCGCTGTCGTTGTATTAGCTGAATATAAGGGTGAACCAATTCTTATTAAGCAAGGGCATCACTTAGGCGCTACGTTCCATCCTGAGCTTACGACAGACACCTCCATCCATCGCTACTTCCTCTGCCTCGTCCAAAAATCTTAAAGGATAAATACCTCTGCGAGGGACTTTTTTACCGCGAAGAAGCGCAAGCTTCGCTGCGGGAAGAAGCGCGCTATCGCGCAATAGGGAGAAGGAAAGATTTAAAGAATAGCTCACTTTACAATTACTAACGCTTACAACACTAACAATTTTTTCGCGCTTCTTCGCGCTCTTCGCGGTAAAAAAGTCCCTAATATCTGTGGTAAAAGGTGGTTGTGAAAGAAAAGCTTTTGACTAAAAAGGGTGAAAAAGCTATGAGAATGTTTTTAATCTGGGAGTTTTCATGAACAGCAAACTTGGGCTTAAAGACCTTTTGATTAAAGACAAAAACGTGCTCATGCGCGTCGATTTTAATGTGCCACAAGATGAAAATGGCAATATCACTGACGATACACGAATTCAAGCTACACTTCCCTCAATTAATTTTATCTTAAAAAATGGCGGCAAGCTGATTTTAATGAGTCATCTTGGCAATCCAAAGGGAAAGAGTGATCCAAAATACTCTCTCATAAAAGTTAGAGATCGTCTTAGAGAACTTCTTAATAAGCCTGTCTTATTTTGTAAGGATTGTATCGGAAATGAAGCACAAGAAAAAGTTAAATCTTTAAAGAGTGGTGAAGTCCTCTTACTTGAAAATTTAAGATTCCATGAGGCAGAGGAAAATCCTGAAAAAGATTTAAAATTTGCAAAAGAAATTGCAAATTTCGGTGATGTATTTATCAATGATGCTTTTGGTGCATCTCACCGTAAACACTCCTCAATAGTTGAAGTTCCTAAATTTTTTCCATCAACGGCAGCGGCAGGTTTTTTGATGGACAAAGAAATTGAATTTTTAGGACAAGCCTTATCCAATCCAAAAAAGCCTTTTTATGCAATTATTGGCGGCTCAAAGGTTTCAAGTAAACTTGGCATCATCAAGACATTATTGAAAAAAGCTGATGCTATTTTAATCGGTGGCGCTATGGCCTACACTTTTTTAAAGGCAAAAGGTTTAAATATTGGTAAATCCCTTGTCGAAGATGAGTTAATAGATGAGGCCAAAAGCATTTTGAAAGAGGCAAATAAAAAGGGTGTTAAAATCTTTTTACCCATCGATCATTTAATCACAAATGACCTTAAAGGCAATGGTACCCTTTTAAATTGTACCAGTAAAGAGGGAATCCCTGAAAGTTATTATGGCGTTGATATTGGACTTGGCACTATTAAACTTTTTAGCGATGAGCTAAAAAATGGTGCAACTGTCATATGGAACGGCCCTCTTGGCATCTTTGAAATTCCTAGTTTTTCGAAGGGGACTTTTGCAGTAGCTAAAATTTTATCTTCGTTAAAAAACGCGCTCACAATAGTTGGTGGAGGAGATTCAATTGCTGCTTTAAAAGAATCGGGCGTCATCGATAAAATCAGCCATGCATCAACCGGTGGAGGTGCTTCCCTTGAATATTTAGAGTATGGAACATTGCCGGGGATTGAGGTTTTAACTGTAAAGAAATAACTGTCTCGACTTTAGGATAAACCTCTAAAAATGGTAAATCTTAAGAGATTATGATTGTTAAAAATTCGTAAAGAAGGTATAATAAGTGTGAACTTAAGCGATCGATATCTTTTTTGTTAATGAAAGGCATGTAATCACTTTTTTTCCTTTAGAAATATGGGCATAAAATTGGTCAATTTGACTAAAAAAATATACAATCGTAAGAAAAAATTAAGACTTTGCAATAGATACTCAATTAAAAGAGTATAAAATAATGACTTTACTGTTAACCTAAAGGTTTTTCATGTTAGCCGGCAAAGAATTTGGTAAATGGCGTTCCTATTTATGGCCGATCCATAGTTATGAGCTCAAAAAGCTTGTCCCGATGCTTTTGATTTTTTTTCTTATTTCATTTTCCTACAATATTCTTCATACCATGAAAGACGCTCTTGTTGTTACAGCCAAGGGCTCCGGTGCAGAAGCTATTCCTTTTATTAAAGTTTACGGGATGTTTCCTTGCGCAATACTTATGACTTTTCTTTATACAAGATTATCAAATCGCTTGTCAAAAGAAGCAGTCTCTTACACTGTCATCTCCATTTTTCTGATTTATTTTATTTTATTTGCATTTGTTCTCTATCCTGCAAGAGATTTTTTGCACCCAAACGAAACCGCCGATTATCTCCAAACGATTTTACCAAATGGCCTTAAAGGTGTGATTGCCATGTTTCGCAACTGGACTTTTACATCTTTTTATATCATGAGCGAGCTTTGGAGTAATATCATTTTAGCTCTAATTCTTTGGGGTTTTGCCAACCAAATCACAAGACTGAACGAAGCTAAACGTTTTTATGGACTTTTTGGCATAGGAACAAATATATCAGGTGTAGTTGCAGGGAATATGACTGCCTATTTTAGCCGTCACATTTATAATCCAAATCTTCCTTTCGGAGAAGATGCCTGGGGACAATCACTTGTGATTTTGCTTTTATTCGTTATCGTTGCAGGTTTAATGGCCATCTTCCTCTTTTACTGGATGAACCGTACAGTTTTATCAGATCCTCTCTACTATGATGCAGCAGCTGCTGTTCAGGAAAAGAAAATGAGAGGAAAGCTTTCTCTGCGCGATAGTTTCCGTTATTTGATCGGTTCTAAGTATTTGATTTGTATTGCAATCATCGTTATTGCGTACAATCTAGTCATCAATTTAGTTGAGGTTCTTTGGAAAGGTGAAGTAAAAGGACTTTATCCATCGCCTAGCGATTACAATGCCTATATGGGTGGTGTAAAAATTTGGATTGGAACTGTTGCAACATTTGCGTCCCTCTTTATTTCAGGAAATTCCGTGCGTAAGTTTGGCTGGACTTTTACAGCGTTGCTAACACCTTTAGTTTTTGTCATCACAAGTGCCGGGTTTTTTAGCTTTTATTTTATAAAAGATCAGCCCGTTCCTGTAACTGCACTCATTCAAGGGATGACTCCTCTTGCTTTGGTTGTATTTTTTGGATCCGCACAAAACGTATTAAGCCGTGCGGCTAAATATACGGTATTTGATGCAACAAAAGAGATGGCTTTTGTGCCTCTTAGTTCAGAATGCAAATTAAAAGGCAAAGCTGCAATCGATGGCGTTTGTTCTCGGTTCGGTAAATCTGGCGGTTCATTGATCCATCAGAGTCTGCTTGTTTCATTTGCTTCATTCGCAGATAGCGCACCGTACGTCGCAGCTATTTTATTCTCCGTTATTTTAGTTTGGATGGCAGCTATCAGGGTGCTTGGTAGGAAATTTGCAGATATTACCAATCCAAATCTTGAGACTGCTTCCGTATTACAAGAGCCGCAAGGCGAGCTAGCTGAACAAAGAGCATAAATGATGTTTAGTAATTTTTTTAAACCCTATTTTTAACTTTCTATTTTTAAAAAATTTTTTATAGTTGTATTTTTTATAGTAAATATGCTATAATTTTGCTTTACAAAGGCGTAATCAATGTCTACAGAAGTAAATTTTGGTAAAATTCGCTCATTTTTATGGCCGGTTCACCGGAGGGAGTTAGGAAAACTCATACCAATGCTTGGCATGCTTTTCCTCATCTGTTTTTCCTACGGAATTTTACGAATCATGAAAGATTCGATCGTTATTACAGCGTCGGGTGCAGAAGTGATTCCCTTTATCAAGGTCTACGGGATGCTGCCGATGGCCGTCCTTTTAACTTTTGTCTTTACTAAACTTTCCAACCGCTATAGCCAAGAACAAGTTTTTTATATCATGACAACGGGTTTTTTAACGTTTTTTGGCTTGTTTGCCTTTGTTTTATACCCTTTAAGAGACTCTCTTCATCCACACCAAACAGCTGATGCTTTAGGTCAAGTTTTGACGGGTGGTTTTTTTAAAGCGATCATCTCCATGTTCAGATACTGGACATTTACAGGCTTTTACATTCTTTCAGAGCTTTGGAGCACAATGGTCATGCAAATTCTATTTTGGGGATTTGCAAATGAGGTGACTCGTATTCACGAAGCAAGACGTTTTTATGGAATATTTGGAATTGGATCCAATTTAGCAGCAGTGGCTTCAGGACTTGCAGGAATTTATCTTTCCCAGGGAGAGATCTATAATCCTAATATCCCGTTTGGAACTGAAGCTTGGGAACAAACGATGATGATTCTGATTCTTGTCGTAATTTTTTCAGGCCTTTTAACGATGTGGATCTTTAGATGGATGAACAAAAATATTTTAACAAATGCAAGTTATGATGATCTGCATGCAAATAAAAAAGCTATTAAGGCCAAAGGTCGACTTTCCTTAAAAGAAAGTTTTTCTTACCTTTCTAATTCAAAGTATTTGCTGTGCATTGCGGTTATTGTTGTTATGTATAATTTGGTCATTAATATGTCTGAAATTGTGTGGAAAGATAAACTTCTACAACTTTACCCATCACCTAACGATTTTAACAATTATGCAAGCCATTTGCACTCGCTGATGGGAATTGTCTCAACCGTAACTGCTGTTTTTATGGCAACAATTATTGCAAAGTTTGGTTGGACAAAGACAGCACTTATTACACCGGTCATCATGTTGGCAACTGCCGTTGGTTTTTTTGGATTTTTATCCTTCCAAGAGACGCTAGTTGATGTATTTGTTGCATGGATTGGTATGACACCTCTTGCAATTGCAGTCTTCTTTGGCTCCATGCAAAATTGTTTAAGTAAAGCTGCCAAATACTCTGTATTTGATACGACGAAAGAGATGGCCTTCATTCCTCTTAGCCACGAATGTAAGTTACGCGGTAAAGCTGCGATCGATGGTGTTGGATCTCGTCTTGGAAAATCGGGTGGTTCACTTCTTTTTCAAGGCCTCATGATGTTTTTTACATCAATCAGTGCGTGCCTTCCCTTTGTTGCAATTATCTTTGTTGTGTGTATCGTTTTATGGATTGTAGCAGCAAAATCACTTGGTAAGCAGTTTAACGCCCTCGTTGCAAGCAACAAAGCAGAAGCTGACGCTGACGCTGTACCTGAAGTTGAAGAAGTTGAAATTGCAACAGCACCTGACGCTGAGCCTCTGCGCGCATAACATGACCTTTGTAGGACAATTTGAAACCCTAAAGGTGTTAAGATAGGAATTGAAAATATAAGGCAGGCCTTCAGCCTGCAACATAAAATACTGAAGCCTAGGGCGTTGCCCTAGGCTTCTATAAACCAGGGCTTTGCCCTGATAAACGTTTTAGCAGGCTGTAGGCCTGTCTTATAATCACTTTTTAAATCCGTAGTAAATATGGCGACGGAGGCTTTTAAGTTAGATTATCTTCCCAACCGTAAGTAAAATTAAATTCAATTTTTACATTTTTTAGCTTTTCCGAATCATAAAGAGCGTCAAATCCCTCAGTTCCCCTATAAATCCCATTAAACGAAAGATTAAGCACTTTCAAATTTTTTGGAGGTTCTAATTTGCTAATCGTTAGTGCAAAATTTTCATAGATGTTATTACTTCTAAGATCAAGATTTATTAAATTTTCATTCTTTACTAGCGATTCGCAAATTTCTAGTGCTTCTGCATTTCCAATCTGATTACCACCGACGTGAAGCTCTTTTAGATTTAAAAGATTTTTTGATTCGGCAATTCCAGTCGCTCCTTCAATTCCAAGTTTATTTCTCCAGATACCAAGTATTGACATATTCACTAAATTTGGGGAATTAAGTAACGTCATCGCGCCTTCTGCCCCAATCATATTATAAGCCAGAACAAGTATCTTTAAATTTTTTACGTTAGAAGAATTTGCAATTACTTTTGCTGCCTCACTATCTAATCCATATCCTTTTGCAATAAATGTTTTAATATTAGGTAAATATTCAAGAAGTTCCTTAAGTTCATTAGAACTTAATTTAATATAGCTTATATTTAAAAAATTTAATTTTGACCCATGATTTTTTACAAATTCAATGGCTTGACTTGGGGCTTTAATATACAATTCAATTAATTTACCGCGATAAGCACTTATTACTTGATCCTGAGTTTTTTTTGAAACTTCTGTTAAATTTAACATATCTTTATCAGGAATTTTCTTAACATATCCTTTTATTATAGGATTTATAAGATCATCAACTAAGGGAGGAGTTTCATTTTTAAATTTTTCTTTGCTTTTTGCGATCGAATCGGTCATTGCCTTATCAAGTCCTGTTAAAGTCTCCGTATTGCCCTTGATATTTTTTACGGTATCAAATAGATCATGGATTACTTTGTAAGCTCCGTTACCTGCTATATCAGTATTACTTGCCACCCATTGAGTAAGACTATCTGTATCTGCTTTCAATTTATCAAATGTTTGTAAAATGATCTCTGCCTGCTCAGATTTCTGGGTACTCTCCATGCCATTAAGCTTATTTACGGCATCAGTTGTCTTATCATAGAGCTCAATTTTGTCAGAAGTACCCGCATTACTACCTGCTGCAGCATACCATTCTTGAACAAGATTAGAATAATCTGAAATCATAAAAACTCCTTTTTTCATGTGTAATAATAATATATAACATAAGAACAATTTATAGTTATAAAATTAATATCATTTTTTAGTCAAATTAGTTAGGTTATTTTCGAGAAAGACGCTAAAATAGGAGATAGATGATTTTCTTTGAAGGTCCTACGGACCTTAGGGTGAAATTAACTCTCTGCCAATCTGACGTCTTTTTGGGATTTTGAACACGCTGAATTCTTTGAAGATTCAGCGTGGCAAGGGGAATTATTGGCGGGGTTTTTTTAAATCGGATTGATCATTATCATCTTCATCAAAAGAGTT
>Ga0335395_10002705_pt1 | contig 11018 bp, 10 predicted proteins | sample MAT02_FD_205744 | JGI IMG/M metagenome (GOLD analysis project Ga0335395, IMG submission 205744) | Freshwater microbial communities from Lake Fryxell liftoff mats and glacier meltwater in Antarctica - MAT-02 (spades assembly) (version 2) ...
TGGTGCGTGGCGTGCCAGCACCGGTGCTCCCGGATGCGCGAGGCACTCGACGGTGACGGCCGTGCCACGTCGCCCCGCGGCGCCGCTGCTCACGGCGCCGGTCGAGGATTATCTGAAGGCGATCTACGACATCCAGCAGGGTGGCGAGGCCGCCACCACCAACGCACTCGCCGAGCGGCTCGACCTGGCGCCAGCCAGCGTCAGCGGCATGATCCGCCGTCTCGCCATGCAAGGGCTGCTCGACCATGAGCCGTATCGGGGCGCCCGCCTCACCGCGACCGGGCGCGCCGCGGCACTGCGCACACTCCGTCGCCACCGCGTGCTCGAGAGCTACCTCGCCACGGTGCTCGGCGTGCCATGGGACGATGTGCACGCCGAGGCCGAGCAGCTCGAGCATGCCGCCAGTGACACGCTCATCGATCGCATGGCGCAGGCGCTCGGTGATCCACGATTCGATCCGCACGGCGCACCGATTCCGACGCGAGACGGCGTGGTGGACGAGACACGGCACAGCACACTCGCCGACTGGCCGGTGGGCACCCGCGGCACCGTCATGAGCGTTAGCGACAAGGATCCTGCAATGTTGCGTTACCTCGGTGAACTCGAACTGCGACCTGGTGCCATGGTACAAGTACACGCCCGTGCACCCTACGACGGTCCGATCGAAGTGATGGTCGGCGCCGAGCGTCGTCAGATCGGCCCCACTGCCGCCCGCGCCGTCCGCATCGCACCGCTCGCGTGACGGTGCAGTGGATTGCCGGCCTGGTGGCCGTGATGTCGTGTGCTGCAGTGGTGCACGCGCAGGTGATCGATTCGGCGCCTGCGCGATCGCCCGTCGTACGCTCCGTTGCACTCGACGCACGCCTGGCCACCGATCACGGGCTCACCATCGGCGACACGGTCCGCATTTCCGCCGCACCGGGCGACAGCCTCGCCGAGCGTGCCGTGGTCACGGCGCTGCTGGCTCGGCGCGCTGACCCCAGTGAGATCGCCCGGCAGGAGTATCGCGCCCGTCTCCATCTCGATCAGCTGCAGCGGCTGATCAGCTATGGCGACCGCGTCGATCGCTTTGCCGTGCAGTCCAGGGGCGATCGCGAACGCACCACGCTGCTGGACGCCATCAACGCCTCCGCGTTCGGATTCCGCGCCTGGCCCAGCGCCGAGATTGCGGTGCGCACCAGCCGCACGTTTCAGGTCGTGCGCCGGTTCAACAGCGCCATCGGTGTGATCACCATCGTGGCCAGCGCCGCGTTTCTGCTCTGCATTCTGCTGCTCAAGATCGACGAGCGGCGCCGCGATGTGGCAGCGCTGCGCATGATGGGCATCTCGGCCAATACGATCGTCAAGTCGGTGGTGATCGAGGCGGGGATCATCGCACTGCTTGGTTCGATGGCCGGCGTGGCGTTCGGTCTGATCGTCGCGCGGCTCGTGAACTGGCATTTCCAGGGTGTGTACCGTACCACGCTCGCGTTCACGCTGGTCACGCCACAGACGGTGCTGTTCGCATGCCTGCTGTCGGTGCTGCTCGGCGTCGTGGCGGGCTGGGTTGCGGCACGACGGCTGGTGGGTCAGCCGGCCCTCACGCTGCTGGGGCGCTGATGCCTGTCCGTCTCGCGCTGCTGGCGCTCTTCCGGCATCCCGCGCGCACGCTGCTCGCGCTGCTGGGTATTGCGGTCTCCGCCGCGCTGCTGCTCGACATGGTGATGCTTGCATCGGGGATGCGTGAGAACTTCAAGGGCTTCCTGATGCTGCGCGGCTACCAGCTGCGCGTGGCACCGAAGGGTACACTGCCGTTCGACAGCGATGCCACCATCGATAGCGCCACCGCGCTCGTTGCCGCGATCTCGAAGCTGCAGGGCGTCATCGCCGTCAGTCCGGTGCTCGGCGCGCAGGTGCAGACCACCGCGGCCGGTGACTCGAACGTCACCGCGTTCACGCTCGGCGTCATTCCCGACGTGCAGGGTGATTACGAAATGATACGTGGTCGCGATCTCACAGACAGCAGCAGCGTGGTGGCCAACGAGCGGTGGCTGGAAGCCACCGGGCACAAGCTCGGCGATACCGTGACCCTCGCCATCGGCTACGACCCGCAGCTGCGCACCACGGTCGGTGCGCGTCGTTTCGTGGTGCAGGGCGTAGCGCGCTTCTACTACATCGCGGCCACGCAGCCCACGCTCGGGATGTTGCTCCCCACCATGCAGGCGATGGGCGGCGGCGCACGGCGTGACCGTGTGTCGCTGGTGATGGTGAAGGCCGCCGACGGTGTCGACGCCGAAGTCGTGCGCGAGCGCATCGCGGCCGTGAGTGCGCGTATCTCCGCGATTTCGCTCGAAGGGGCGACCGAGGCGGTGGAGCAGCGACTTGGCTACTTCAAGCAGCTTGCCCTGGTGCTCGGCAGTATCTCCCTCGCCGTCGGTGTGTTGCTGGTGACGACCCTGATCACGATCAGCGTGAACGAGCGGGCCGGTGAAATTGCCGTGTTGCGAGCGATCGGTGTCGCCAAGGGCAGCATCGTCTGGCAAGTGGTCATGGAGGGCATCGTGCTGACCAGCGTCGGTGCGATCTCCGGCATCGGTATCGGACTCATTACGGCACAATGGCTGGAGCGCATCCTCTCCGACTTCCCAGGATTGCCCACCACGTTCCACTTCTTCGTCTTCCAGCCGCGTGACGCCGGTATCGCACTCGCGATGCTCGCCGCCGCCGGCATGCTGGCGGGCATCTATCCCGCCTGGCGCGCGGCCTCGCTGCCGATCGCCGGAACCCTGCGCCGTGAGGCTGTGGCATGACTGCGATCGTCGAGGTGCGCGACCTCGCGCGTGACTACAGCATGGGCAGCGGTGCCGTGCACGCGCTGCGCGGCGTGTCGTTCGATGTGCAGGATGGAGAATGGGTGGCGATCGTCGGCCCATCGGGGTGCGGCAAGAGCACGCTGCTCAACCTGCTCGGTGCCGTGGACACGCCCGATGCCGGGTCGCTCACGATTGCTGGTGAGCGCATCGATCGCATGCGCGACACCGATGCCACGGCGTTCCGGCTGCGACGCATTGGATTCGTGTTTCAGCGCTTCTACCTCATGCCTGCGCTCAGCGCCGCCGAGAATGTCGAGCTGCCAATGGCGGAGGCGAAGGTGTCTCGTGAGGCACGTCGTGCGCGGGTGCAGGAGCTGCTCGGGTACGTGGGGCTCGGCGCACGTGCCGGGCACCGACCGTCACAACTGAGCGGGGGTGAGCAGCAGCGCGTCGCGATCGCTCGCGCACTGGCCAACCGCCCCGCGTTGCTGTTGGCGGATGAACCCACCGGTGAGCTCGACGCCGCCACCGGCCTGGAAATGATCGAGCTGTTTCGCCGACTCAATCGTGACGGTACGACGATCATCGTCGTGACGCATGACGCACAGATGGCTGCGGCAGCCGGACGTCGTATCCAGATGCGCGATGGTGCCATCGTCAGCGGAGACGCGCCGTGATCTGGCAGCTCGCGTTGCGAAACCTCGGCTTTCGCAAGCTGCGTACGCTTTTCCTGCTCGCCGGCTACGGGCTTGGTGTGGCCGTGATGATCGTGCTGTTGTCCGTGGGTGACGCGATGATTGCGCAGGCCAGCGACGAGAAGCTCGTCGGCGGCGGCGACGTGACCGTCTTGCCGGAAGGGATGGATGTCGAGGTGATGAAGACCGGCGGCGTGGGTGGCATGTTCTTCTCCATCGCGAATGCGCGATTTCTCTATCAGCAGTTGCTGGCATCGCCTCGATATGCTGCGGAAGTGCGAGCCGTTGCGCCACAGGTGGAGTCCAAGCTGCTCTACGTCACGCTCCGCAGCGGCGAGGAAGTGACGGTGCGTGCAGCAGGCGAGATTCCCGATGCGGGCGAGGCGGTCGGTGCGCCGGCGCTGCTCACCGCTGGCACCTGGACCAGTGACGACGGTGATCGCCGGTGGATCGCGCCTACTGCCGAGGAGCTGCGGCACGACGCGGATCACTTTCACCTGCCGCCGGCGGATGTGGCCTCGCCCGAAAGCTGGGGTGAGTGGCACTATTTCAACGTGATCACGCCCGACGCCAATCGCTGGTACTTCATCACCTACATCGTGGCCGGTGCGGTCCCGAATGGACGGTGGGCTGGTCAGCTGCTCGTCACGGCGCACGAGACGGGCCGGCCGGCGCGTCGCTACTCGCTGTCGGTGCCGAAGCGCGATGTGCGCTTCAGCACGCGTGATGCGAACGTCGACTTCGGCAGTGCGGGGCGCGTGGAGGTGCGCAGTGACGGCACCTACGCCATTCGTGGGACGGCGCGTGCCGAGGATGGCAGCGGTACGCAGCTCACGCTCGACCTGGTCGTGTCGCCCGCACCACGAGCCTACTTCCCCGGCGCGACGCTGCTCGACGGCGATGCACCGTCGGGCTACGCCGTGCTCGGCCTGCGGGCCGCGGCGGACGGGCGCATCTGCATTGCCGCACGCTGCGATCAGTTTGCGCAGGCGCAGGCCTACCACGATCACAACTGGGGCACCTGGCAGGGTGTGACATGGGATTGGGGCTCGGCGCGCGCGGGGAGCTACACGATTCTGTACGGACGTGTGCGATCGCCGGAAGCGGCCCGCTCGGGGCAGGATCCGCCGCTGTTCGTGTACGTGGTGGATTCGCTCGGATTTCGCGCCGTCTTTCGGCCGAAGCAGATCATCTACGACGATACTCGCGTCGTGGTGGGGCCTGGTCGCGGACCCGCCACGGCGCGCCTGTTCGAGGTCCGGGGGCGCGACACCCTCGACCTGCGGCTGGAGATCGATGATGCGGTGGCGTCGGACACGCGGATCGGGCTGGCCGACCGGGGCGAGGGGGACTACGCGCGGAAGCTCTCGACGCCCTGGTTCATCCAGATGAAAGGCCGGGCTCGGCTGTCCGGTCGGGTGGGCGGCGCCGCGCTGGATGGGCAGGGGATCGGATTCTTCGAGACGTATCGATAGTGTCGCGTTGATGAATCGTTGAAGGCTGGAATAACTCGTGTTGCGGATGGAGTTTGGAGCGATGAAGGGTCGGCCCCTTGGCCCTTCCTGCCCCGCTTGCGACCTTTGACGCATGGCAGCCACGATCCGGCTCGGCACACAGGGCTGGAATTACGACGCATGGCTCGGCGCGTTCTACCCGTCCGGTACGAAAGCGCCCGACTACCTCGGCGTGTATTCCCGCGCATTCTCCACCGTCGAAATCGACTCGACGTTCTACGCGATTCCGTCGGTCCGCTCGGTGCGCGGCTGGGGAAACAAGGTGCCCGAGGGCTTCAAGTTCGCCCTCAAGCTCCCGCAGGAGATCACGCACGACAATCGCCTGCGCGAGTCGGCAGATCTCACCAGCCTGTTCCTCGATCGCGCCCGCGAGCTCGATGACAAACTCGGCATCGTCCTGATTCAGCTCGGTCCAGACTTCGCGCCCACCGAGCTCCCGGCCCTCGCCGCCTACCTCCCCACGCTGCCCACCAAGGAGATCGCCTTCGCGGTCGAGTTCCGGCAGCGGGGATGGATCAGCGACGGCGTCCTCGCGCTGCTTCGCGAATACAACGTCGCGCTGACCCTGACCGACGCGCGCTGGATTCCGCGGAAGCAGATGCTGGCGCTGGCTGAAACTCCGACCTCACAGACCGCCTACCTCCGGTGGATGGGGCCCAACCGCGACTTCACCGACTACAGCCACATCCAGGCAGACCGCACGCGTGAACTCACGGCGTGGGCCACCGCCATCAAGGGGCTGCAGACGCGCGTGAAGACGATCTACGGCTTCGTGAACAACCACTTCTCCGGCCACAGCCCGGAGAGTGTGCGGCAGCTGCAGCGCCTTCTGGGCCAGGTGCCGGTCACGCCCGATCAGCTCGGCGAACAGATTTCGCTCTTCTAGCGCGGCGCAACCAATGCAGAGCGATTCGTTGGAGGCGCGCGGTCTCCGCGTGCGGGTGATCGTGTTCGTCGTGATTGCGTTGTCGCTTGCTGCGCTCTTCGTGCGGCTCGGCTTCTGGCAGCTCGAGCGGCTGACCTGGCGTCGGGCACTGAACGCCGAGGTGGCGGCGCACATCGCCGCGCCCCCGGTTTCGGTTTCGGCGCTCCCGCGCGACAGTGCCGCACTGCGCTACCGTCGCGTCGTGCTGCGCGGCGTATTCGACTACGCCAACGAAGTCGTGCTCACGCAGCGCATCCGCGGTGGCTCACCCGGCGTGAACCTCGTGACACCGCTGCGCGTGGCGGGCCTCGACAGCGCCTACCTGATCAATCGTGGCTGGGTGTATTCACCCGACGGCAAGCAGGTGGATCAGTCCAAGTGGCGCGAACCTGACACCGCCGACGTGCTGGCATTCGCACTCCCCGCATACACGTCGGACTCGGGCGCCGCCGGGATCAGCAGCCCAAAGGTGATGCGCACGCTCGATTTCGTGACGGTGCAGAAGGGCATGCCCTATCCCATCGCGCGCGTGCAGTTGCTGCAGCTTGGCGACACGTCGCCCAAGGGCGACATCCCCCCGCGGAACATCCCCCCGCCGCCATCCGAGGGCGCGCACCGGAGCTACGCGGTGCAGTGGTTCAGCTTTGCGCTGATCGCCGTGATCGGCGCGTTCCTCTTCGCCTACAACGACCGCCGCCGCCACCTCCCGCGCGTCGACGACACCTGACGGCGACTGCACCTTTGCAAACGGCAACGGCAACTCTTTTCGGGGGAGGCGCGAAGCAACGGAGGAGAGGAGGGGTTGTACGTCATGCAACCATCGGTGCGGAATAGATACCGAAGGAATGCTGGGAACTGCGTGCGCTCGGCGCTGTTCCCATAATCGCTGACGTCTCGTGCCAATGTGACCGTACGTCCCGCGCGACGAGCCCTCTCATCCTCCGTTGCGTCTTACCTCTGCGTGAAAAGAGTTAACGAAGCCTCGTTCAACAGCGACAGCCCGCCGTTCAGGCCGAGCGTGGCTTTCGCTGCAGGATCAGCATTGCCGCGGCGATCATGGCGCCGCCGATCCAGGTGCGCGGCCCGACATGCTGACCAAGCACGACGCCCGCCAGCAGCGCCGTGAGGAACGGTTCGACGGTGCTCACGATCGAGGTGCGCACCGGGCCCAGTGCCGCGAGACCGCCGAGGAAGGTGATGAATGCCACCGTCGTCGGAAAAATGGCCAGCAGTGCGGCCCAGAGCAGCAGCGACGACGTCGGCGGATAGAGCGGCGCGCGTGTTGCCAGTGCGCCGATCACGAAGCAGATCGCGGCGCCGAGTGCGATCCATGTCACCGCAGCCGCTGGCTTGAGCCCTGCCTGGATCTTGCCCAGCCACGGAATCAGCAGCGCGTAGACGCCGGCGGCGGCGAGAGCGAGCGCGATGCCGCGCGGATCGAGCTTCGTGGCCAGCGGGTTGCCCACGATCGTCACGATGCCGGCCAGCGACAGCGCCAGGGCGGCCACCTTGAACCCGTCGACGGGTTCGCTGCGCCGCACGATGGCGAGGACCGCCACCCAGGTTGGATACGTGTAAAATAAAAATGCCACGCTCGCCGGCGGAATGAACTGCAGCGCGGCGACCGACAGGCCGGCAATCGCGGTCTGCGCCGCACCACCAAGCGTCAACAACGGCCACTTCCGCGCGCCCACTGCGCGCACCGCGCTGATGCCACCCGCCACCACGCACAGCATCGCCGCACCCAGCACATAGCGCACCGCGAGGAGTGCGTACAACGTCGCGCCATCGTCCAGCGCGCGCTGCGTGAAGATCAATGTCGTGCCAAAGCAGGCCGCGCTGATCAGCACCAGGATCGTGCCGCGCCACGGCTGGGCCGGCGCGTCGGCTGGCAGCGTCTCCGGTGTGGTCACGTGAGCCCTGTCAGGGGCGCGTCAGAGATACGTGCCGCGCAGCAGCAGCAGCGCCAGCGAGAAGTAGATTACCAGCCCTGTCACATCCACCAGCGTTGCCACCAGCGGTGCCGAGGCACTCGCCGGGTCGAGGCCGACCCGCTTCAACGCAAAGGGCAGCATCGCACCGACCAGGGTGCCGAACGTCACCACGCAGATCAGTGACAGCGAAACCGTGAGCGCGAGCATCGTGTGCCCCGGTCCGTACTGCGACCATCCGAGCGCTTCCCAGGTTTCGATGCGCGCGAACCCGATGCCACCCAGCAACGCGCCGAGCAGCAGCCCGCTCGGCAGCTCGCGCATCGCCACCCGCCACCAGTCGCGAAGACGCACCTCACGCAGTGCCAGCGCGCGGATCAGCAGCGACGTCGCCTGCGATCCCGAGTTGCCACCAGAGCTGATGATCAGCGGCACGAACAGCGCCAGCACCGCCGCCCGCTGGATCTCGCCCTCGAAACGACCCATCGCCACCGCCGTGAACATCTCGCCGATGAACAGCACCGTCAGCCAGCCAGCGCGCTTCCGCAGCAGGGTGAAAAATCCGGAGTCGATGTAGGGATCGTCGAGTGCCTCCATACCACCGAGCTTCTGCACGTCTTCGGTGGCGTCTTCCTGGACGATGTCGATGACGTCGTCGACGGTCACCACGCCGACGAGCCGCATCTCCTCGTCCACCACCGGCACGGCCACCAGATCGTATTTCGACGTGCGCTCGACGATCTCGTCGCGATCTGCGTGCACCGTGACGGTCACCACCTCTTCCCACGCAATGTCCGACACGATCGCACCGTCGGGCGCCGCCAGCAATTCGCGCAGCGACATCACGCCGTTCACGCGCCCCTCGGCGTCGGTGCTGTAGATCGTGTACATCGCCTCCTTGCGGCCGATGCGCGCGATGGCACGTACGCTCGCGAGGGCATCCTCCACCCGCTGCGATCCCGGCACCGACACGAACTCCGTCGTCATCAGGCGGCCGGCGGTGTCGGCCTCATACGCCAGCAGCCGCTCGGTCTCGCGCTGCTGCTCGGGTGGCAGTGCCGACAGAATCTCGTCGGCGACACCTTCCTCGAGCTCGTCGAGTACTTCGGCGCGGTCGTCGGGGGTCATCTCGGTGACGAGCTGCGCCGCCTGGCGCGTCGTCATCGTTTCGAGCACGTCGCTGCGGAGTTCCTCGTCGAGGTACTCCAGCACGTCGGCCGCGCGCTCGGCACCCAGCGCATTCAGCAGCGACACGACCCGATCGCGCGGGATCGCCGCCGCCACATCCGCCAGATCGGCCGGATGCATCTCCTCCGTCTCGGCTGCCACCGACTCCGGCGCCTCATCCAGCAGCGCCAGGATGTCCGGTGCCAGCAACGACGCGATCGGCAGATCGTCGTCGCGTCGCTTCTTTGCCATCATGTGCCGGTCATTCGCGCGGCTGCTCGGCCACACCGGGCGAGACAACCGACGTCACGGAAGAAGATGACGACCGTCCGGCCGTCGGGAACGCTGCGGTGCAGCGCCTTGGACGCCGACTCGCACGGGCCAAGTTAGGCCGACCCGGTGCACGGGGTAACCCCACGACGGTGCCCCGCCGTCACGGTTCGCCCACGATCGGCAGCCGCCGCTCCACGCGCACCGCCGAGACGGTAAATCCCGCCACCGCGATCGCATCACGGAGCTGCGACTCGGTCGCCGAGCCGTCATGCTCGAGTTCCACGAGGCCCATGCTCACATCGCACCAGGTAATGCCTGGCACCATGGCCAGTGCCGTCTGCACCCCCCGCACGCAATGCACCGCTTGCATGCCATTCACCACCACGATCGTTCGCATGCCGCAAAGCTACGCCCCCATGCCCGACTAGCTTGCCTCATGCCCATTTCGGTTGCCTTTCTCGGACTCGGCGCCATCGGCGCTCCCATGGCGGCGCACCTCGCCCGCGCCGGCCACCTGCTCACGATCTGGAACCGCACCACGGCGCGCGCCACTGGCAGCGCCGCCGCTGCGGCCGGGGCGCGGGTGGCCACCTCTGCGGCCGATGCGGTGCGCGACGCGGAGATCGTGATCACCTGTCTCCCCGAATCCTCCGACGTGGCCGAGCTGCTGGCGGCCGCGGATCACGCGCTCTTGAAGGCGCTTCGCCCCGGCATGCTGCTGGTGGATTGCACCTCGGGCGACCCCGACACCAGCCGCCGCATCGCGTCGGACCTGGCGGCAATTGGTGTCGGCTTCATCGACGCCCCGGTCAGTGGCGGCGTGGCCGGCGCCGAAGCGGGAACGCTCACGGTGATGGTCGGTGGCCCTGCCGACGCACTGGAGCGTGCGCGGCCGGTGCTCGAGAGCTTCGCCGGCAAGATCGTGCACTGCGGCGCGCTGGGAGCGGGCCACGCGCTGAAGGCCGTCAACAATGCGCTCCTCGCGCTCCACCTCTGGTCGACGGCCGAAGGACTGGTGGCCGCGATGAAGGCGGGTGTGGCGCCACAGGTCGCGCTCGATGTGATCAACGCGTCGTCGGGTCGCTCCAACGCGTCGATGAACCTCTTCCCCGAGCGTGTGCTCACGGGAGCGTTCCCGCGCACCTTTCGCCTCGCGCTGCTGGCCAAGGACGCCGGTATCGCCGCATCGCTGGCGCGCGCACAGAAGAGTGCGTCGCCGACGCTGCAGCTCGCCGCCGACCTGATGCGCATCGCGCACCTCGAACTCGGCGATGAGGTGGATCATGTGGAAGCGGTCACGCTCGTGGAACGCTGGGCCGGGGTCGAGCTGCGATCGTGACCCTGCGTCGTCTGGGTCCAATGCGCTGGATTGCATTACTGCCCTTGATGACGTGCGCGCCGGCGCCGCGTGTCAGCGCGCGTCCGGCGGCCGAATTCCTGGTGGTCAGTGACGACTCGACGGCGTGGGTCCGCACCTCCGCCGACACGGTGGTGGTCCGGCGCGCGCCGCTGCTCGTGGCGATGCTCGACGGACGGTTGATCGAGATTTACGTCGCCGAGGATCCGATCGACTTCGCCGACGCCACCTTTCTGGTGACGCGTCTGTTTCGGCGCGACCTCGTGTCTGGCGACAGCACGCTCGTCTTCGCCGATTCGACTGTACTCCGCGAAGCGCGCGCGTTCGTCAGTGCACACCCCACGGCGGAGCGGCTCGAGGACGA
>Ga0335395_10002708_pt1 | contig 11012 bp, 8 predicted proteins | sample MAT02_FD_205744 | JGI IMG/M metagenome (GOLD analysis project Ga0335395, IMG submission 205744) | Freshwater microbial communities from Lake Fryxell liftoff mats and glacier meltwater in Antarctica - MAT-02 (spades assembly) (version 2) ...
GCGTGGCTGTGGTCATGGCCGGGGTGGCAGCCACAGCGCCCGGGGCGGCGCTCTCGGCGAAGGCACCCAGGCTGAAAGTGGCGGCGATGAGGGCGGCGGCGATCTTTTGCATGGTTCTGGTCGTCAGAGAGGCGAGCAAGTCGCGCGTGGATTCGACGCCGCACCCGTCGTTTCAATTGACCAGCCAGCACGCGCTGCCGCCGCTCAGATGAACTCGCCCTCGCGCAGCCACTTGGTGGCCACCCATTTTTCGCCGGCCAGCACCGGAGCGCCACCGTGCAGGCTGCGGGTGACGGGGTGCGGCCGGTCGTAGCTGAAGAACACCGCGTTGCCCTTGATCGGCGCCACCTCCAGCTGCACGTCCGGAAACACCGTGCCGCCGCCCTGCTGCGGCGTGTTGAGGTAGACCAACACCGTGGCCACGCGCTGGCCGCCCCGGCGCAGCACCGCAGCCATGCCGGGCTGGGCCGGGTCGAAGTAGTCGTGGTGCGGCTTGTACTCGGCACCGGGCCGGTAATGCAGCACCTGCAGGCCCTCGCCGTTGACCAGCGGCCAGTTCAGCAGCGCGGCGATGCGCTCCTCCAGCCGCTGGCAGATCGGCAGCTCGCAACGGCCGAAGAACATGCCGTCGCTGGTGCGCGAGGCATTCACCTCGTTGCCACCAGTCTCGTTGACCACCGTCTCCGAGCGCGCCATGCGTGGCCCGGCCTCGGCGACCAGGGCGTCGCACTCGTCATCGGAGAGCAGGCCGCCGAACACCACCAGGCGCGGGTTCTGCATGCTCAGCAGCACCTGCACCTCGCGGTCCAGCGCCCACAGGCTGCTGGGCGAGCCTGCCAGTGCCGGCTCAGGCACCCGCACCGGTATCGGCAACGCCTGGGCCACGGGTTGCGACGGTGCCTGGCTGCCCAGAAAGGCCTGCAGCGTGTGGGTGAGCGCGTCCAGCGCGACCTCTTCGTCCCAGCCGCTGCTGCGCATGGCCGCCAGCACGGCGTCGGGCCGGCAACCGGCCTGGGCCTGTTCGATGATCCATTGGCGCAGCTCGGGGGTGACGGTTTGCGGCGATGTCATGCGCGGAGATTCTGGCAGCGCCGCAGTGCCGGACCAAGCCGGGCGGGCCCGCATTCGCGGGTGGACCGGGGATGGCTTCCGGTGGTATTCGGTGGTGTCAGGTGGCGTCAGGTGGTATCAGGTAGCCGCGCGGCGGCGAAACACCAGCCGGTCGGCCGACGAGGCGGCGCGGTCGGAGGCGTAGCCGTCGGTGTCGAAGCCCTGCAGCGCACGCACGCTGCGCGCCCGGTGCTGGATGGCCCAGCGGGCCATGGCGCCGCGCGCGCGCTTGGCGAAGAAGCTGATGATCTTGTACTGCCCGCCGCCTTGGCCGTCGTCTTTCCAGTCCTCGAACACGCAGTCGACCACGCGCGCGGCCAGAGCCGGCCGGTCGGCCACCTTGAAGTATTCCTGCGAGGCCAGGTTGATGACGACCGGATGCTGGTCATCGGCCAGGCGCTGCTGCAGGTAGGCGGCCACGGTGTCGCCCCAGAAGGCGTACAGGTCGCGGCCCTGCGTGGTGGCGTGGCGGGTGCCCATCTCCAGCCGGTAGGGCTGCAGCCGGTCGAGCGGGCGCAGTGCGCCGTACAGGCCGCTGAGGATGACGACATGCTGCTGCGCCCAGGCAAGATCAGCCGGCGTCAGGCTGCGCGCGTCCAGGCCGTCGTAGACATCACCGTTGAAGGCCAGCACCGCCGGGCGGCTGTTGCGGTCGTCGTGCTGCGGCACCCAGGCGGCATAGCGCGCGGTGTTCAGCCGGGCGAGGTCGTCGGACAGGTCCATCAGGGCCGCCACCTGCTGGGCTGGCAGCGGCTTGAGGGTGTCGATCAGCGCGCTGGCCTGGGGCAGGAACAGCGGCTCGGTGGCGCGCTGGCGCACGCCGCGCGGCAGCGGGCGGTCGTAGTCCAGGCTCTTGGCGGGTGACAGCAGGAACAGCATGGGGCGTGGTTTGTCGGGGGTCAGGGGTCAGGGGCAGCCGGCGTCGGCCGGCTGGAAGCCCTGTGGCAGCAGTGCATCGGGCCTGCCCGGCATTCTCGGCCAGGCGGGCGCGGCCGGCGCTCGGTCAGTGGAAATCCCGGCTCTTGCTGACCAGGCCCTGCAGCAGGCCGGAATGGTCGACCAGCCGCCGGGCGACGAGGTGCTGCACGGCATCGGGCCGCTCGCTGTCGCGCTGCCAGACGCCGTAGACGGTGAGCAGCGTGGCGGCCAGCAGCGGCGTGCGCTGGGCCTGGGCCAAGGCGGGCCAGACGATCACGTTGACCGCGCCGGTCTCGTCTTCCAGGGTGACGAAGACCACGCCCTTGGCTGTTTCAGGCCGCTGGCGGTGGGTGACCAGGCCCGAGGCGCGTGCCAGCTGGCCATGGCGGCACAGCGCCAGCACGGCGGCCGGCTGCACCTGGAAGGCGGCCAGCGCCGGCCGCAGCAGTGCCAGCGGGTGGGCGGTGAGCGACAGGCCGGTGCTGCGGTAGTCAGCCAGCAGGGCCTGGCCGGCGCCGGGCGGCTGCAGCAGCGCCGGCGCCTCATGGGTGCGGGTGGCCTGCAGCAGCGGCGTGGCGCGGGTGTCGATGCCACGCACCGCCCAGGCCGCCTGGTGGCGGTGCGGCGCCAGGCTGCGCAGCGCATCGGCCTGGGCCAGCAGTTGCAGCGCATGGGCATCGAGCTGGGCACGGCGGGCCAGGTCTTCGACACTGGCGAAGACCTCGCCCGGCGCCAGCGCGGCGCGCGCGGCCAGCAGGCGCCGCGCATCGGCCTCGGCCAGGCCGATGAGGCGGTTCAGGCCCAGGCGCACCGGGCGCAGGCCGGGCGGTGCGTGGCGCGGCTGGGCGATGTCGGTACCGGCCACCTCGACCACGTCGGCGCCGCCGGCCCCGCAAGGGGCATCGAGCGTGCATTCCCAATCGCTGTGCAGCGCGTCCACCGGCAGCACCTGCACGCCGTGGGCACGGGCGTCGCGCACCAGCTGGGCCGGGGCATAGAAGCCCATCGGCTGGCTGTTGAGCAGCGCGGCCAGGAAGGCATCGGGGTGGTGGCACTTGAGCCAGGCGCTGACATAGACCAGCAGCGCAAAGCTGGCGGCGTGGCTCTCGGGGAAGCCGTATTCGCCGAAGCCCTCGATCTGCTTGAAGATGCGTTCGGCATAGGCCGGCTCATAGCCCTTGGCCACCATGCGGCCGACCAGGCGGTCATGGAAGGGGCCGAGGCCGCCCTTGCGCTTCCAGGCGGCCATGGCGCGGCGCAGGCTGTCGGCCTCGCCGGGGGTGAAGTCGGCCGCCAGGATGGCCAGCTGCATCACCTGCTCCTGAAAGATCGGCACGCCCAGGGTGCGGCCCAGCGCCTGGCGCACGGCGTCGTTCGGGTAGTCCTCGGGCTCTTCACCCGAACGGCGGCGCAGGTAGGGGTGGACCATGCCGCCCTGGATGGGGCCGGGCCGCACGATGGCGACCTCGATCACCAGGTCGTAGAACTGGCGCGGCTTCAGCCGCGGCAGCATGCTCATCTGGGCGCGGCTTTCGACCTGGAAGGTGCCCACGCTGTCGGCGCGGCACAGCATGTCGTAGACCGCAGCATCGCCCTGCGGCAGCTGGTGCATCTGCAGCGAGGCCAGCCCCTGCTTGGCCGCCACCATCGCCAGCGCGCGGCGGATGGCGCTGAGCATGCCCAGCGCCAGGATGTCGACCTTGATCAGCCCCAGCGCGTCGAGGTCGTCCTTGTCCCACTGGATGACGGTGCGGCCGTCCATGGCGGCGTTTTCAACCGGCACCAGGCGCGAGATGTCATCACGCGCGATGACGAAGCCACCCGGGTGCTGGCTGAGGTGGCGCGGAAAGCCGATCAGCTGGCGGGTGAGCGCCAGCCACTGGCGGCACACCGGGGATGCGGGGTCGAAGCCCTGCTCGGCCAGGCGCTCGGGCGCGATGCTGCGGCCGTCCCACCACTGCTGGCCCTTGGACACGGCGTCGATGCGGTCGAGGTCGATGCCCAGCGCGCGGCCGATGTCGCGCAGCGCCGAGCGCGGGCGGTAGCTGATCATCACGCCGGTGAGCGCGGCGCGGTGGCGGCCGTATTTGCGGTAGATGTACTGGATGACTTCTTCACGGCGCTGGTGTTCGAAATCGATGTCGATGTCGGGCGGCTCGTTGCGCTCGACGCTGATGAAGCGGCCGAACAGCAGGGTCATGTGCTCGCGGGTGGGGTCGACCTCGGTGACACCCAGGCAGAAGCAGACCACCGAGTTGGCCGCGCTGCCGCGGCCCTGGCACAGGATGCCCTGGCCCAGGGCCCACTGCACGATGTCGGCCACGGTGAGGAAGTAGGGCTCGAACTTCAGCTGGACGATCAGGGCCAGTTCATGCGCGATGGTCTGGCGCACCGAGTCCGGCACACCGCCGGGGTAGCGCCGCTGCGCGCCGGCCTCCGTCAGCGCATGCAGCCAGCTGGTGGGCGTGTGGCCGGCGGGCACGATCTCATCGGGGTATTCATAGCGCAGCTCGGCCAGCGAGAAGCTGCAACTGGCGGCGATGGCCACGCTGGCCGCCAGCCAGGCCGGCGCATACAGCCGGGCCAGGCGCTGGCGCGAGCGCAGGTGGGCCTCGGCATTGGGCGCCAGCGCCAGGCCGGCATCGGCCACGGTGCAGCCCAGGCGGGTGGCGGTCAGCGCGTCTTGCAGCGGCTTGCGTGAGCGGGCGTGCATCAGCACGTCACCACAGGCCACCAGCGGCAGGCCGGTGAGCGCGGCCACACGCGGCAGCTGGGCCAGGCGCTGGGCGTCGTGCGGGCGGCCCAGCAGCGCGATGGCGATGGCCGCGCGGTCGCTGCCGAACCAGGTCTTGAGCCACATGGCCTGGGCGAACAGCGCTTCGAACGGCTGGCCGGGCTGCGGCAGCAGGATGGCGAAGCAGCCCGGCAGGCCGGCCAGGAACGGCGCATGCGGCACCCTGCCTTCCAGGTCACTGGCATGGGCCAGGTAGCGGCCCTTGGGCGCGCGCCGCCGGGCCACGCTGATCCACTGCGCCAGGTTGCCGTAGCCACGCCGGGTCTGCGCCAGCAGCAGCAGCTGCGGCGGGCCGTGCGGCGACAGCACCGCGCCATCACCGCCCGATTGGGGCGACAGCTGCATCTGCGCGCCGATGACGAGGTGCAGGCCGCGCTGCCGGGCTTCTTCATGCGCGCGCACCACGCCCGACAGCGAGCACTCGTCGGTGATGGCCAGCGCCTGGTAGCCGCGGCGCTGGGCCTCGGCCACCAGCTCCTCGGGCTGCGAGGCGCCGGTCAGGAAGCTGAAGCAGCTGCGGCAGTGCAGTTCGGCGTAGGCAGGCAGGGTGTGGGCAGGCAGGATGTGGGCAGACAGGGTGTGGGCAGACAGGGTGTGGACCTGGCCGTCGTGCCGGCAGCGGACCCGCTGGCGCAATTGATCCAGCAGACGCACCGGGGGGAGGATCAGGAAGCATCGACATGGCGTTACGCAGACTGTGTCGATGCTGTATTTATCCACAGTATCCAGCCAAACCGGACGGGCCGCAAGGCTGCGTGCAATGGCGCGCCCCGGGCTCACAGCGGCGCACCATGGCGACAGCCGGTGGCGGCCACCGCACCGCAGCCCCTGCCATGCCCCTTGCCCCTGCCGCCCTGTCTGTGCCGGCCACCCTGCCTGCAGCTGCGTCGGAACCGATCCCCGCCACTGCCAGGCAGCAGGACGCAACAGCTCAGGCCAACCCCATCGCCTTGAGGCGCCGGTACAGGGTGCGTTCGCTCAGGCCCGCCTGGTGGGCCAGTTCCTTGCGCGTGCAGCGGGCAGTCTCTGCAAGCCGGCGCAGCCCGGCATCGTCGATCTTGCCGCAGCGGGGGGCCATGGGCGCCGGCGCAGGCAAGCTGGCTGCTGTGCGCAAGACACCCGGGCCCAGCGACTCGGGCAGGTGCTCGACGCGCACGACACCGTTGTCGGCGAACAGCCGCGCACGGTCCAGCACATTGCGCAGTTCCCGGACATTGCCGGGCCAGTCGTGTGCCTGCATGCGGGCCATGGCTGCCGGCTCGACCACCACCCGGTGCTTGCCGCCGCCACCACCACGCTGCAGGAAGGAGTCGACCAGCATCGGGATGTCGTCGGCCCGCTCGCGCAGCGGCGGCAGGTGGATCGGGAAGGCGCTGATGCGGTAGTACAGGTCCTGCCGAAAGCGGCCGTCGGCCACCATCTGCTGCAGCGGCTTGTGGGTGGCGGCGACGAGACGGAAATCAGCCTGCTGCACCTCGATCGCGCCGACGCGGCGGAAGCTGCCCGACTCGATCAGGCGCAGCAGCTTGACCTGCATCGACAGCGGCACGTCGCCCATCTCGTCGAGGAACAGGGTGCCGCCCTTGGCGGTCTCCACCAGGCCCGGCTTGCGCGCGTTGGCGCCGGTAAAGGCGCCCTTCTCATGGCCGAACAGTTCGCTCTCGAACAGGGTCTCGGTCAGGCCCGAACAATCGACCACCACGAACGGGCCGTGGGCGCGCGGGCTGGCCTCGTGCACCGCGCGGGCAAACAGTTCCTTGCCGGTGCCCGACTCGCCCAGCAACAGCACCGGCAGCATCGACGGCGCCACGCGCTGCACCGCCGACAGCGCCGCGTTGAAGGCCGGCGCCCGCCCGACCAGGCCATCGGCACTGGGCCGTGCCGAGGCGCTGCGCACGGTGGCCAGGCGCTCCACGTAGGCGACGACCTGGCGCTGGGCGTCGAGGATGGGCCGCAGTTCCACGTCCACATGCTCGGGGCCACGCGGCGTGTGGTGGATGTGCAGCACCCGGTCCGGGCCCTTCAGCTCGAAAGCCTTCTTCATCGGGCAGTGCTCACCGGCCTGGTCACAGGGCAGGTCGTAGTGGTGCGAGATGCGATAGCACTTGTGGCCGATGTAGGGCTTGTCCACCGTGCCGAACTGGCGCTGGTAAGCCGTGTTGGCCGCCAGGATGTTGTAGTCCGGGTCGAGCACGATCATCGGCTGGGATTCGTGCTCCAGGAACGAGATGAGCGCCTGGACCTGCGGGGCAGTGCGCAGTGCGTCTGGCTCGGTGGCGGTGTACGCGGGGTTCTTTGCGGGCATGGCACTCATGCGTTTGCAGGCATTGTGCGCGCCACTGCCAACACTGCCAACACTGCCAACACTGCCAATCCGGCATGCGCCTCTGCCAAATTGCGCTGCCAAACCGCGCTGCCAATCCGGCGTCGACGCGGCCCCTGACGTTCGCCATCCATCAGCCGCCGAAAAACCTGTTGAAAATCAAACACTTGGATATCTGCCTCGCAGTCGGTGCGGCTTGGCACGGGACTTGATAGAGAAGTCACTGTGGCCGCTGCCACACCTGCCCAACCAACACTGGAGACCGAACATGAAGACGAACGAAGGTACGCTGGACCGTGTGCTGCGCGTGGTCGCGGGTCTGGCACTCATCGGCCTGGCCGCCACCGGCACGGTGGGTCCGTGGGGCTACATCGGCGTCGTCCCGCTGCTGACCGGCGCGGTAGGCTTCTGCCCCGTCTACACGATGCTGGGCATCAACACCTGTCCGTTGCGCCGCTGACCCAACGCGCCAGGGCACAGGCCATGACCACCCGCCCTGCGCTGCAGGTCGAAGGCTTCTTCGACCCTGCCACCTGGACAGTCAGTTACATCGTGCTCGACAAGGGCACGAAGCAGTGCGCGCTGGTCGACAGCGTGCTCGACTACGACCCGAAGTCGGGCCGCACATCGCATGCCAGTGCCGACCTGCTGATCGCCCGGGTGCGCGAGCTGGGCGCCACCGTCCAGTGGATCCTGGAAACCCATGTGCATGCCGACCACCTGTCGGCCGCGCCCTGCCTGAAGCAGGCGCTCGGCGGCCAGCTCGGTATCGGGCAGCACATCACCACGGTGCAGCAGGTGTTCGGCAGCCTGTTCAACGCCGGCAGCGACTTCGCGCGCGACGGGCGCCAGTTCGACCACCTGTTCGCCGATGGCGAAACCTTCTCGATCGGCGGCCTGCAGGCGCGTGCCATGCACACCCCGGGCCACACGCCGGCATGCATGACCTATGTCGTCACCGATGCAACCCGGGGCATGGCGCAGACGGCCGCCTTCGTCGGCGACACCTTGTTCATGCCCGACTACGGCACGGCGCGCTGCGACTTCCCTGGCGGTGACGCCCGCACCTTGTTCCGCTCCATCAACAAGGTGCTGAGCCTGCCGCCCGACACCCAGCTGTACATGTGCCACGACTACCAGCCGGGCGGGCGCGACGTGCAGTTCGTCAGCACCGTGGCCGAAGAGCGCGCGCAGAACGTGCATGTGCGCAACGGCATCAGCGAAGATGCCTTCGTGGCCATGCGCCATGCGCGCGACGCCACGCTGGACATGCCCACGCTGATCTTGCCGTCGGTGCAGGTGAACATGCGCGCGGGCCAGCTGCCGGAGCCGGAATCCAACGGCACGCGCTACATCAAGATCCCGTTGAACGCGGTCTGAGACGTTCCAGCCACCGCAGGCCGCCTGGACCATCCCAGGAGAGAAACCGCATGGCCCCCCGTACCCGCATCGGCGACCTGCCGGTGGCTGCGCAGCCCGTGCCCCAGGACCTGAAGCCCCGGCACGGTGCCGGCTTCATGTCGGTCGGCTGTGACCGGCCCGGCGGCAAAGCTGCTGTCCGAGCCGGGCAAGGTGACGGATGGGCAAGGGGCGTGAATGGCTGGCCCAGCCCGAGAGGGTAGGTTGATGGCAGCGGGCTTTTCATGGCGGCGGGCGATGCCATCGCTGCCGGTGCTGGACTGGGGCGCGCGCTACGACCGCGCCACCTTCATCAGCGACGGCATCGCCGCGCTGATCGTCACGCTGATGCTGATCCCGCAGAGCCTGGCCTACGCGATGCTGGCCGGTCTGCCGCCCGAGGTGGGCCTGTACGCCAGCGTGGCACCACTGCTGCTGTATGCGGTCTTCGGCACCAGCCGTGCACTGGCCGTGGGGCCCGCCGCCGTCACGTCGCTGATGACGGCCGCTGCCATCGGCCAGCTGGCCGCTGCGGGTTCTCCGGCGTACTGGACAGCAGCCATCACCCTGGCCTTTCTGTCGGGTGCGATGCTGCTGGCCATGGGGCTGCTGCGCCTGGGCTTTCTGGCGAACTTCCTCAGCCACCCGGTGATCTCCGGCTTCATCACGGCCTCGGCGCTGCTGATCACGGCCAGCCAGTTGAAGACCCTGATGGGCGTGCGGGCCGATGGCCACAGCCTGGTCGAGCTGATGTGGGCACTGGGCCGGCAGGCCGCAAACACCCACGCGCTGACGCTGGTGGTCGGCGTTGCGGCGACAGCCTTCCTCTTCTGGGTTCGCAAGGGGCTCAAGCCCTTGCTGGTGCACCTGGGCCTGGCCGCGAAGACGGCCGACCTGATCACCAAGGCCGGCCCGGTAGCAGCCATTGCGGTGACGACCGGCCTGACCTGGGCCCTGGACTGGCAGGCGCAGGGCCTGAAGATCGTTGGCAGCATCCCGCAGGGCCTGCCACCGCTGAGCCTGCCGTCGTGGAATATGGCCCTGTGGCGCGAGCTGGCCGTGCCGGCGCTGCTGATCAGCGTGGTGGGCTTTGTCGAGTCGGTGTCGGTCGGGCAGACCCTGGCGGCCAAACGGCGCCAGCGCATCGAGCCCGACCAGGAGCTGGTGGCACTGGGTGCCAGCAACCTGTCGGCGGCCTTCACCGGCGGCCTGCCGGTGACCGGCGGTTTCTCGCGCTCGGTGGTCAACTTCGACGCTGGCGCGCAGACCCCGGCAGCCGGTGTCTACACCGCGCTCGGCATCCTGCTGGCCACGCTGGTGCTGACACCCGCGCTGTACTACCTGCCGCAGGCCACGCTGGCCGCCACCATCGTGGTGGCCGTGCTGTCGCTGGTGGACTTCGGCATCCTGCGCCGCACCTGGGCCTATTCCAAGCCCGATTTCATCGCCGTGGCCGCCACGCTGCTGGCGACCCTCGGCCTGGGCGTGGAGACCGGCCTGGTGGCGGGCGTCGCGGTGTCGTTGGCGCTGTACCTGTTTCGCACCAGCCGGCCGCACATCGCCACCGTGGGCATGGTGCCCGGCACCGAGCACTTCCGCAACGTGCTGCGGCACGCCGTGCAGGTGGATCCAACGCTGCTCGGCCTGCGTATGGACGAGAGCCTGTACTTCGCCAATGCCCGCGCGCTGGAGAACCACATCAACGACGCGGTTGCCAAGTTGCCGGCATTGCGCCACGTGGTGCTGCAGTGTTCGGGCATCAACGACATCGACGCCAGCGCGCTCGAGAGCCTGGAGGCCATCGAGCACCGGCTGCGGGAGGCCGGCGTCGCCTTCCATCTGTCAGAGGTGAAGGGGCCCGTGATGGACCGCCTGAAGACCACCGAATTCCTACGGCATCTGAGCGGCCGCGTGCACCTGACGCACTACCAGGCTGTGTCGGAACTGACCCGCAGCCCATCCGAGGCGAGCCGGGTTGATGAAGGCGCTGCCTCGAGCCTGCCCGGAAACCGCTCCCAGGTTTGAACGGGCAACCAGCCGCCAGGATGCCGGGTCGAATTTCGGCTTTCGGCTTTCGGCGCTGCACCCGGATCCGCTCAAGATTGCTGGTGCCGGCACGACAGCGTGTCATGCCACGGCTGGCCCGCCTGTCGAGCCACCGCGACCGCAGGGACTCCAGTCGTACTCTCTTCGTACCGCCAAGAAAAAAGCACCTGGCCCACGTCAAGAATGCGCGCCAAGTGCTGAGTTTCCCCTACCGAATTTGGTAGGCGCGATTGGACTCGAACCAACGACCCCCACCATGTCAAGGTGGTGCTCTAACCAGCTGAGCTACGCGCCTGCGAAGCCCGAAACTATAGCATGTGCCCGCAGCCGCCTCAGCGCCGCCGGGCGTGACGGATGCCCGGCACTTGTGCCACCGCGCGCAGCACCGCGCCCAACCGGGTGGCGTCGGCCAGCTCCACGGTG
>Ga0335395_10002709_pt1 | contig 11010 bp, 11 predicted proteins | sample MAT02_FD_205744 | JGI IMG/M metagenome (GOLD analysis project Ga0335395, IMG submission 205744) | Freshwater microbial communities from Lake Fryxell liftoff mats and glacier meltwater in Antarctica - MAT-02 (spades assembly) (version 2) ...
GATCGCCACGGCCTTCTTCGGGGAGGCGAAGCGGCTGCAGCGGGACGTGCTCGGGGACGCAACAAAAAGGCTGCTGGCGGAAATGGATTTGCCGCCATTGGTTTGAGTCGCGTCGGCCCCGCTGTGCTGCCTGATCCCTTTCTCTTGCGAAGGCTGTGGTGTCTGTCCGTCGCGCAACACGCGCCGAATGGCCGACGATCTCATTGCCTGCAAAAGGAGGAACAGCAGTTATTCAAGGGGCACTTCCTTTGGTCAAGCGATATCGCTGCGCCGCGCCAGGCTGGTAGTCTGCCTCCAGCCATTTCCAGTCAGCGACCTGGGAGCCGCCAGCTAGCTGAGCAAGCCAGCCAGGCCAGGCACCACATGGTCGATTCAAACCGGGGAAGTTTGACGCCCAACCGCATGTTCACTGCTAACTAGGCATTTTTCAGGCCAATTTCGGCTATTTTCTGTTAATTTTAATGCCAAAAAAATGGCTCTAGCCCAATAAAAACCGGCGTAAGAAGCTATTAACTTTATAGCAGATATGTAGGGGAACGTAGCTGTTCAATTTGTCGGCGCCTGCTTGACCGGCAGGTTAAACCTCAGGGAGCGTCCCGAACAGTAGTGAGCAGACCAGTCGCCTGGGACACAGCAATCTGCCAGCCCCTGGAAGTCTTGACATAAGTTTGAGTCCACCGGACGTCAAACCACTTGCCGTCCGTGCCGCGTTTAATCGGGCTGAGCGCCCTGGCAATGCAGACGGACTCACCAAAGCAGGAGAGGTTGAACTCAGGCGTGGGAGCCAGTTCAACCGTTGGCTCCCCGGCCAGTACGCTGACGATTCTCGCGTCTTTGCCGTCAACTTTTCCGCTCGTATGGGTGTGGGTGAAGTCGTCGGTGTAAAAGCGCCTCAGCGCAACAGCATCGCGGTTAGCGCTGGCAGCCTGGAAAGTCATGCGGAAGACTGATATCTCGTCGCGCAGTTTGCGATCGGTCACAGGCACGGGCTCGATGGGGTGCGAGAAGGCTGCAAGCGGCAACAGTGCAGTCAATGTAAGGGCTACAAGAGCTTTGCGCATGGTGGGCTATCGGTTGAAGAGTGTGGCTAAATTTATACCGACCAGAAGTCTAATCCAGCTCGGCAGTTGGCTCACGCCCCATCAACGCTGCAACCGCTTGCGCTGGCGTCACCTCGCCGTCGAGCAGCGCCACCACACCTTGAGATATCGGCATCTCAATACCCAGACCCGCCGCACGTTGCACCACGGTGCGGGCGCAGTACACGCCTTCCGCCACGTGGCCGAGGGCGGCCATGGCTTCTCCCAGCGTTTTGCCTTGCGCCAGTGCCAGGCCGACCTTGCGGTTGCGGCTCAAGTCGCCTGTGGCGGTCAGCACCAAATCGCCCAGGCCAGACAAGCCGGTAAAGGTTTCTGCCTTTGCGCCCAAGGCCACGCCAAGGCGGGTCATTTCGGCCAGGCCGCGGGTGATCAACGCGGCTCGCGCGTTCAGCCCCAGCCCCAGGCCGTCGCACAAGCCGGTGGCGATGGCCAGTACGTTCTTCACTGCGCCGCCGACTTCAACACCGACGATGTCGTCGTTCGCATAGACGCGCAGCGTAGGACTATGAAAGGCTGATACCAGTGCATCGCGCACGGCGGCATGCTCGCTGGCGGCTACCAGTGCGGTCGGCTGGCTGCGTGCGACTTCCAGCGCAAAGCTTGGGCCGCTTAAAACACCCGCTATTAAATCAGGAGCAACCTGCGCCCGTATTTCGTGCGCTAAAAGGCCAAATGATGGGTAAACACCGTCTTTTTGAGGGGTTTCAAAGCCTTTGCAGAGCCAGGCGACGGGTGTTTGTGTTGCGCCCAGCGCTTGCAGCATGCCGCGCAAGCCAGACATCGGCGTGGCGATGATGATGAGATCCTGGCCGCCAATCGCACTGGCAAATTGATGCTGGCCGCCCACCAGTTGCAAACCCGCAGGCAAGGCGATGCCGGGCAGGTAGCGGGTGTTGACACGGTTGGCAGCCAGGGCCTGGCTTTGCGCCGCATCGCGAGCCCAGAGCGTGACACCATGCGCCGCAGCGGCATTGACAGCCAGCGCCGTTCCCCAGGCGCCAGCACCGAGCACTGTGATTTTCATGGTCCACCTCTCATGGTGTAGTCATTGTGGCCTTGGGCCGCAATCCATGAACCCGAATCCTGCGCAACCATCGCGGTGGCATGGATCCCGGGTCAAGCCCGGGATGACAAGCAGAGCATCAAGCAACGATTTGTGGCGCTTCAGGCGTTGCAGCGGCCGCCGCAGCGGCCTCGGTCTGCTGCTGCTCGTACATGGCCTGAAAGTTGATTTCAGCCAGATGCACTGGCGGGAAACCGCCGCGCTGCACCACGTCGGCCACGTTGCCGCGCAAGTAAGGGTAGACAATTTGCGGGCAGGCAATGCCCAAAATAGCGCCCAGTTGCTCTTGCGGCATGTTGCGCAACTCGAAAATACCGGCCTGCTTGGCTTCGACCAAAAACACGGTTTTATCCGCAATCCTGGCGTGTACGGTGGCTGTTACCGTCACTTCAAACAAGCCATCAGCCACCGGAGCGGCTGATACACCGAGTTGAATGTCAACGCCGGGCTGCTCCTGATTGAGCAAAATTTCAGGGGAATTGGGTTGCTCCAGGGACATGTCTTTGAGGTAAACGCGCTGGATTTGAAACACCGGGTCAAGATTGGCTTCGGCCATGAATTGCTTTCAGGTTGCTATTAAAAAAAGGGAATTATGCGTCTAAGGCCAGGCGCTCACTGATCGGCGTTCAGCAATGGCAGCAAGCCGCCTTTGCCGTCCAGCGCCACCAGGTCATCGCAACCGCCCACATGGGTGCTGCCAATGAAGATTTGCGGGACTGTGCGGCGGTTCGTCAATGCCATCATTTTTTCACGCTCACCGGCGATCTGGTCAACACGGATTTCGTTCAGGACAGTCACGCCGCGCCTGGCGAGCAGCTGTTTGGCCGAAATGCAGTATGGGCAAGTGCCAGTGGTATAGATTTTGACGGGCTGCATCTCAAGCCTTCTCTAAAGGCAGGTTGGCCTCTTTCCAGGCTTTCAAGCCACCGCCCAGGGCTTGGGCCTGCTCGTAGCCCAGTTTTTTGGCAATCGCCACCGCGCGGTTGGCGCGTGCGCCCGTCGGGCAAACCAGAATCAAGGGCAGCGCTTTGTTTTTAACAGCGCCCGGCAGCTTGTCTTCCAGCTCGCTGAACGGCACGTTTTTAGCGCCGCCTACATGACCGGCTGCAAATTCTTCAATCTCGCCCACATCCACGACCACTGCTTTTTCACGGTTGATCAGTTGCACCGCGCCGCTCGCCGTCAATGCGCCAGCATTCATGCCGCCTGCAATCATGGGCCAAAACAGCATGCCGCCAGAGGCCAGGGCGATGGATAGCAGCATCCAGTTGTCAATCAAAAATTTCACGTTGTACCTTTGCGGAAAGAAGTAGCGAAGCCAGTGATTTTAGAATGACGTTGTAAACCTGCCAAACAGGCTGTTTTTAAGCCCTGCAAATACCTCCATAAAGACCCCCTTTTATGCACAAACTCGTACTGATACGCCACGGCGAATCCACCTGGAACCTGGAAAACCGCTTCACCGGCTGGGCCGATGTGCCGCTGACCGACAAGGGCATCGCCCAGGCCAAAAACGCCGGCAAGCTGCTGTCAAGTGCTGGCTTTGACTTTGACGTGGCCTATACCAGTGTGCTCAAGCGCGCCACCCACACGCTGTGGCACACGCTTGACGCGATGGACCGTACCTGGCTCCCGGTGGTCAACAACTGGCGGCTCAATGAGCGGCATTACGGCAGCCTGCAGGGCTTGAACAAGGCCGAGACCGCCGAAAAATATGGCGCTGACCAGGTGCTGATCTGGCGCCGCAGCTACGATGTGCCGCCCCCTGCCATGGATAGCGGCGACGAGCGCAGTGAGCGCGCTGACCGCCGTTACGCCAGGCTGCAGCCCGGCCAGGTGCCGTTGACGGAATGCCTGAAAGACACCGTCGAGCGCGTGTTGCCCTTCTGGAATGAAGCCATCGCCCCGGCCATCAAAGCTGGCAAGCGGGTGGTGGTGGCCGCGCACGGCAATTCAATTCGCGCCATGGTCAAGTACCTGGACAACATTTCAGATGCTGACATCGTCGGCCTGAACATCCCCAACGGCACGCCGCTGGTGTACGAGCTGGATGCTGATTTGAAGCCGATCCGGCACTATTACCTGAATGACCAGCTGACCGCTGTGTAAAAACCAGGTAAACACGGAACTGATTTACAGGGCTTTACTCCTAGGTGTATATTACTTTAATTGTCTTTTTTGGCAGTTCTTATTCAAGGTGTTTCTATGGGTCAAAAGCTCAAAATTGCTGGCTGGGTTTCAATTGGCGTGGTAGCCGGTGCGCTGACCACCGTCCAGTTACAGGCTGTTGCGCGCGGCGGACTGTCGCCATTGCCGCTTGAAGAACTGCAGCAGCTGGCCAATGTGTTCAGCATGGTCAAGTCAGACTACGTTGAGCCTGTGGATGAGAAAAAGCTGATTTCAGATGCCATCACCGGCATGGTGGCCAGCCTGGACCCGCACTCGGCTTACTTTGACAAGAAGTCGTTCAGGGAATTCCGTGAAGGCACCAGTGGCCGATTCGTCGGCGTGGGCATTGAAATCACCCAGGAAGATGGTTTGGTCAAAGTCGTGTCGCCGATTGAAGGCTCGCCTGCTGACCGTGCGGGCCTCAAACCCAATGACCTGATCACCCGGATTGATGACACTGCAGTCAAAGGCCTGTCGCTCAATGAAGCCGTGAAAAGAATGCGCGGCGAACCCAGAAGCAAAGTCGTTTTGACAATTTTCCGCAAGGACGAAAGCCGGACTTTCCCGGTCACCATCATCCGTGAAGAGATTCGTACCCAATCGGTGCGCGGCAAAGTTATTGAACCTGGCTATGCATGGATTCGCCTGAGCCAGTTCCAGGAGCGCACGGTTGAAGATTTTGTCACCAGAGTCGAGGCTATCTACAAGCAGGAGCCGAATCTGAAAGGGCTGGTGCTGGATTTGCGCAATGACCCGGGTGGCCTGCTCGACGCTGCAGTGGCGGTTTCAGCTGCATTTTTGCCTGAAAACGTTGTGGTGGTTTCAACCAACGGCCAACTTGCAGAAAGCAAGTTTACCTACCGGGCTGCACCTGAGTTTTATTTGCGCCGCGCGGGCAACGACCCGCTCAAACGCCTGCCCGCCGCCCTGAAAACCGTGCCGCTGGTGGTGTTGGTCAATGAAGGCTCGGCATCGGCCAGTGAAATTGTGGCCGGTGCGCTGCAGGACCACAAGCGCGCAACCATCATGGGCAACCAGACCTTTGGCAAGGGCTCGGTGCAAACCGTCAGGGCACTCGGCCCGGACACCGGCATCAAGCTCACCACTGCCCGCTACTTCACGCCAAGCGGCAAGTCGATTCAGGCCAGGGGCATCATCCCTGATGTGATGATTGACGAAACCCTGGAAGGCAGCCCGTTTGCCGCCCTGCGCACCCGCGAATCCGACCTTGAAAAACATCTGGCTAGCGGCCAGGGCGCAGAAGTCAAAGATGGCAACCGCGAAAAAGCACGCGAAGCCGCACTCAAGCGGCTTGAAGAAGACGCCAAAAAGACGCCTGAGCAGCGCCGCCCACCCGAGCTGGGCAGCGACAAGGACTTCCCGCTGGCGCAGGCCATCAATCAGCTCAGGGGCCGACCCGTCATCGTCAGCAAAACGGCGGTGATCGAGAACAAAGACGAGAAAAAACAGAACTGAAGTGACTGAGAAAGTCATGGTGTGAACGATGCACAGCTGCTGCGCTACTCGCGCCACATCCTTTTAGACGAACTCGGTATTGAAGGTCAGCAGCAGTTGCTGGCCGCACACGCCTTGATCCTTGGCGCTGGCGGTTTGGGCTCACCGGTGGCTTTGTTCCTGGGTAGTGCAGGAGTCGGGCAGATCACGGTAGTTGATGATGACACGGTCGACGTAACCAACCTGCAACGGCAAATTGCGCATACCCTGGCCGACGTTGGTCAACCCAAAGCGCAATCAATTCAACAAGCGATTGCCAACATCAACCCGGATGTACAGGTCAATGTCATTAACCAACGGGCAGACGATGCCCTGCTGAATGAACGCGTGCCACTTGCCGACGTGGTCATCGACTGTACCGACAACTTTGCAACCCGCCACGCTATCAACCGGGCCTGCGTTAAGCATGGCAGGCCGCTGGTGTCGGGTGCTGCGATTCGCTTTGACGGGCAAGTCACGGTGTATGACCCGCGTGATGCCGGGTCACCGTGCTACGCCTGCGTTTTTCCAGAGTCAGAAAAACTTGAAGAAGCCCAGTGCGCCACCATGGGCGTGTTTGCGCCGCTGGTTGGCATCATTGGCAGCGTGCAGGCGGCTGAAGCGCTGAAGCTGCTGATGAATGTGGGGCAACCGCTCACCGGGCGGTTGCTGATGCTGGATGCAAAAAACATGGCCTGGTCTGAAATCAGGATGCCGCGCCATGCTGATTGCCCAGTCTGCGGCGGTCATTGAGCGAGCGCTTATTGAGCGGGCATTTACTGAGCGGGCGTTTTAACCGGAGCTGCTTGCGCCCTGGCTTTCGGATTAGTCGCTACACCCAGTGCAGCTGAACAATCCGCATCCTGACCAGGTCCGGTTTCAACCGTTGCCAGCAACGCCAGCAACGGATTGATCACACCTAGCGCAATCGCAAGCGCGGCACGCCCAGCCACTGCTGCCTTGTCTGGCCCGGCTGTGGGTGCGGCAAACGTACCGCCAATTTTGAGCGGCGAGCGCAGGCTCAAAATACTCTGGTCCTTGGGCTCGGGTTTAAGCACAATATCGAGTGTTTCATTTTTCAGGCTGATCTGCCCACTGCCATTGATCACGGTGTCACTGGAGTCCAGCAAAATCACTTTGCTCACCATCAGGCCTTGCCTGACCTCAAACGCCGCCGCCGCGCAGCGCAATTCCACATTGCGGTCACCCCGCAGGAAGAACTTGATCACCTCACCGCCATCAAGCCCCATATACTCCAGCAAAATGTTGCTCAGCTCGCCCCTGCCCATAAGTACAGCCACATCGCCAGATGCAGAACCCAGCATTTGCGCCATGGAGTTCCCGCTTCCCTTCAGCCCGACCTGTCCGCTGACTTTTCCAAAGCTGGTCTTGGTGTTTTCAATCGTTGGAAACAGTTTGTTGAGTTGCACCGCCCGCAAATCAAACTTCGTGTCAAAAGCAGCGGGCACTACATTGACGTCAATTGTGATTTGCCCGGCCAGCGAGCCACCCGCCACACCCAGCGCCAACGGTTCAAGCCGCATGACACCGTTGTTTAGTTTTACATGCACACTGCCTTTGTCCAGCGGCAGCTCCTCTATGTGGCGAATGTTGAGTGCGCTGTAAATCACGTCCGCATTCATCGCCTTGAGTTTGACCAGGTCAAGTACGGTGGTGGGCAAAACCTTGCGTGACGCGTTGGCGGGAACAGCCATTTGCGCCCCGGTTGCGCTGGGTTTAGGCATCCTGGTGGCAACTGCCCTTGAAGCTTTGACAGGCAAGCCAATAACTGGCCTCAAATCATCAAAATCGAGCAGTTTTGAGCGTACCTTCCCTGTCAGCAGTGGAATCTTTTGCGATCTGTCAAAACTCATGTCACCCGCGAGGTCACTCTTGCCCAGAACTCCTTGAATTTGAGTCGCATCCCACACTTTGCCGCGCCTGCTCAGTTGGCCGCGCAGCTTGTAAGGCGGCGTGGAAGGCAACACCACGCCGGCAAGTTTGTAGAGCTCTTCAAGGTTTCTCCCCTGGATGTCAAACGTGGCATTCAGGTTTGAGAATTCCTGCAAATTTTCAACCGTTCCTTTGGCCTTTAACGTGGTCTTGCCTGTCTGTGCGTTGACCTCGATCGGAAATGATTGCGTCAAGTCGCGGCTGAGCTGCAGCACACCGCCAGTGCGGCCATTGGCAGTAAAAGGCTCGTTGTTCCATTTGCCTGCGACCTTGTAACTCAGGGGCAGCTGCACTGTCCCCTCTTGAGAAGCGGTTGACTCGGGTGCAAGCATGAAAAGCGCTGTGATGTCCGCCCCTTCGCTGGAGGCTCGATACTTCAAAGTACCCCGGTCAACCGTCAACGCGCCAATCCTGGGCGCGGCACTGGCATCGGAAGTATCGCGCGACAAGGCCCAGGTGCGACGGCCGTCAGGTTCTAATTGCAAACCGATTTGGGGTTCGAACAATGCAATACGCGGCAAGTCAACTTTTCCAAACAGCAGGGGCAGGAGTTTGATGTCAAACTCTGCTGCTTTGGCTTTGACCAGATAGGGCTCACTGGCCCACTCGGGGTTGGCAAACTCAAGACCATCGGCTCTGACTGTAGTGGTTATGCCAGGATTGACTGAAAGTCGCTCGGTGATCTCGAAGCGCCGCCCCAACTCGCCCGACACATAGCGATTGATAGGGCCACGCAGCATGTCCCACGGAAAGAACAGCACCACCAGAATCAACGCGATTAACAGAACGGCCGAGCCGATCAGCCAGCGTCGAAAAACCGTTGACCTGAAAAGTGGATAGGCCATGCGTGTTTTTTGTCCGATTTACAAAATCATGTGTCAGTAGGGGTGTGAAATTTATTTTGCGCTGGCAACGCAAACGCTGCCGTGGTCAAGTACGATGGAAATCTGTGGGCTCATGCCTACACACTACGCAACAGTAGGAAACATCCTACAAAGACACGCCAGTTTCGAATGCAGAATGATTCCAGAGCTGCCTAAAATAAAATCACCCTCCCGGACATTTGCTGTGCGACTGAAAACCTATCTCGTTGAAGACAATCTTACGATTCGTGAAAACCTGATTGCGACACTTGAGGAACTGGTCAATATTGAAAATATTGGCACGTCTGACAGTGAAAACGAAGCCAAGGCGTGGTTGGTCGCCAACCCACAAGACTGGGACCTGGCGATACTTGATCTTTTTTTAAAGCAGGGTAGCGGGCTGGGTGTGTTAGCAGCCTGCCGGGACAGAAAACCATCACAAAAAGTGGTGGTGCTCAGCAATTACGCCACGGCCGATATTCGCCAGCGTTGCGCCCAGCTGGGCGTTGATGCGGTATTCGACAAGTCCAATGAAATTGATGCGCTGGTGGAGTTTTGCCTGCTGCACAGCGGCACACCTGCCCTGTGAAAAAAATGCCAGGCACTTTCTCCACAGGAAGGTGCGTGCGGCAATCAGTCAATCAGTTTGTTTTTCAGCGCGTAATACGTCAGGTCGCTGTTGGAAGCCAGGCTCATTTTTTCCATCACGCGGGTGCGGTAGGTACTGACAGTTTTAACGCTCAGCGACAAGGCTTTGGCAATGTCACCCGCCGTTTCACCTTTGGCGAGTTTCAGGAAAACCTGAAACTCGCGCTCGGACAATTGCTCGTGCGAGGCCATGTCCTGCGGGCGATTCAATTGCTGGGCCAGCAGCTCCGCCACACTCGGCGTGATGTAGCGCTTGCCAAGGGATATCACCCGTATGGCATCAACAATTTCTGCCGGGTCGCATTCCTTGTTCAAATAGCCGCTCGCTCCCTGGCGAATCAGGTTCACGGCGTAATGCTCCTCAGGGTAACCGCTCAAGATCAAAATGCCAACGTCGGGCGCCTTGGCACGAATCATGGCCAGTGCATCAATACCGCTTTGGCCGGGCATGGACAAGTCCATGACCAAAATATCCAGCTCGACATTGCGCACCAGGTCAATGGCTTCGCGGCCACTGGCGGCCTCACCCGCGACACGCAGGTCTACGTGCTCAGAAAAAAACTGCTTGAGCCCGGAACGCACGATGGCGTGGTCGTCTACGATGCCGATTTTGATCATGTTATTTTTCTCCGTAAATCTCAGGTGACACATTTAAACGGGCAAACCCGCTATTCAAAACAATTTTGAACTTTGATTATTGACGACATAAGCCGTAAATCCTGTAGGAGAGCTTCCCGTGAATTTTTCCAGACTTCCCAAAATAGCTATCAGCCTGCCACTGGCGGTATTGGCGGTTGCCGGATTGATTTTTATTAACGAGGCGAGCTTTCGCAGCTCTAGCGAGGCGGTTGCTGACATTGAAAACGCCCAGTTGACGCGTGGCGCACTGAATGACTTGAAGCAAACCATTCTTGACGCTGAAACCGGCCAGCGCGGCTACCTGCTCACGGGCGATGAGCGGTATCTGGAGCCCTATACCAATGCCATCAATCAGGTGAACCAACAACTCGACTTGCTGCGGCAGATATTCACGCCTTACAGAGAACAACTGGCTGAATTTGGCATCATGTCACGGCACATTTCACGCAAGCTGGCAGAGCTCGATTTATCAATCCGCATGCGCCGGGAAGATAAGGAAGAAGCCTGGCGCTTTATATTGAGCACTGATGTGGGCAAGGAGCACATGCAGGCGATTCGTGACCAAACCACCAAGCTGGCTGCCGCCAGTATCCGCAACATGGAGCAAGGGCATGCTCAGATCAAGCAAACATTGCTGCTGTCGCGCATTGGCGTTTCTATCCTGGCGATTGTCGGTCTGCTGGCTTTTTACCTGTATCTGCTGCAAACCAGGGCACTGCTCAATGCTGGCATTCGGGAGCAGCAATCCCTCCAGCGCGAGCGTGACCAGCTGGATTTGCAGGTGCGTGAACGTACCGCCAATCTGGCCGAGCTGGCCACCCACCTGCAGAATGTCCGCGAAGACGAGCGCGGCCATTTGGCGCGAGAATTGCACGACGAACTAGGTGCCCTTTTGACGGCCGCAAAACTCGATGTCGCCCGGCTTAAGTCACGGCTGGGCACGAGCCAGCCAGAGGCAATAGACCGCCTGGCACACCTGACCACCACATTAAACAGCGGTATTGCTTTGAAGCGCCGAATTGTTGAAGACCTGCGGCCTTCGTCGCTTTCGCACCTGGGCCTGGTCGCGTCACTGGAAATC
>Ga0335395_10002712_pt1 | contig 11008 bp, 7 predicted proteins | sample MAT02_FD_205744 | JGI IMG/M metagenome (GOLD analysis project Ga0335395, IMG submission 205744) | Freshwater microbial communities from Lake Fryxell liftoff mats and glacier meltwater in Antarctica - MAT-02 (spades assembly) (version 2) ...
TTGATTAATTAATGTTTGCAAAAATGAGGGAATCCCCGGCACATCTTGGAGATCAAACCCATAACCATGCTCCAGTTTTGTATAGAAATCTAGGGGAGATTTCCCCGTGAGCAGAAAGATCAGAGTGGAGCCGAGGGCATAGATATCCGATTGGGGGCAGGGTTGTCCTTGGTTTTGTTCTGGCGCACTGTAGCCTCCTTCTGAGCCAATCTTCGTTTTCAAGGGTGTACCGACTTCCTTTACTGCCCCAAAATCCAACAGGACAATTTGGTCATCTCGGTAGCGGAGGATCAGATTAGCTGGTTTAATATCTCGATGGATTAGAGGTGGAGTCCGGGAGTGGAGGTATTCGAGAATATGACAAACCTGCTGGATCCATGTCACCGCCTTAGCCACTTCCACAATCCCCAAACGGCGAACATAGTCTTCGAGGTTTTCACCATGAATCAGTTCTAGAGCTAAATATTTTTTACCTTGGTCAATGAAAGAAGCGTAGTAGCGGGGAATGCTGGGGTGATCTAAACTCTGTAGGATTCTGGCTTCTCTAGTAAAAAGTTCTTGGGCTTTGGCTATTTCTACCAAGTCAGCATTAATTTCCTTGAGAACGAGGAGGGGCGATTGTTCAGAAACAAGCATGGAGTCTAAGGCGAGGTAAGTTGTCCCCATGCCTCCCTGTCCTAGGGTTTTCAGGACTTGATAACTGCCGATCGACTGTTGAACAGGAATTAATAACTCACGGCAACGAATACAAAATAAATTAGTCGCCGTATTACCCGCATGATTACATTTTTTACTTCCGGGGTCTGTAGTTTTGTTGAGCTTAGGGATGGCTGGAGTTTTGAACTGAAGGACGGGCCCATCCTTGGCTAGTTGCAGAAAACCTTCCTCTGGTAGAGGCGATCGACTAATCAATACGTCATTCAAAAAAGTCCCATTCACCCCTTGATTCACTACCTGCCAGCCCTGAGCCAGATTTCCCGGTAATATTTCCAAGTGATAGCGAGAGACTAAACCATTATCAATAACTACATCATTGTCCGTCGCCCTGCCCACACGGATCGGGGTCTGGCGATCGAAACTCCATGCTTGGAGAGGAGTATTGGCAGGAAAGTCTAACAGAGTTAGGGTAACTACAGAATTGGAATCACTCATAATTTAGCAAGAGGCTAGTCTTGGGGAAATCATCACTAGATCATTATTAGTTCTTTACTGGATTTTCACGACAACATCAGAACATCTGCTGCTGCTCAAAAACTGGTTGGACTTTTACCCGGACTAACAACACGGTGATATTGTCATGACCATTATGTTCATTGGCAAACTCGATTAATCGGTTCACTCCTTGACTGAGATTAGCCCGGGAACTCAGAAGGGGTGTGAGGTAGCTTTCCCAGTTTTTCTCTAGGAGATCATTGTCCGATAAACCATCAGAACATAGGACAAAGAGGGTATCTTCGTTGATATCTATCAGCCGGACATCAGGCTTGATAAAGTCCATATCCCTCGGGCCGAGAGCTTGAGTCAGTTGGTAAGCATCTGGGCGAGAGTAGGCAATTTCTGGTTCTACGCCCCGTTTGATTTCCCGTTGCCCGACTTCGTGATCAGTGGTGAGTTGCTCTAGACCACCTTTGCGAGTGACCCGGTAGACTCGACTGTCCCCGACGTGGGCGATCGCCACATTATTATCCTGCAACAGCATCATTGATAAGGTCGTACCCATGCGTCCACTGCCGGAGGAGCTTTTTTGTTGGTTGATGTCGTACAGCACCTGATTGGCAGAAATAATTCCTTCCTTGATCACCCCAGAGTTAGGCATTTGCTCCTGCCATTTCTCGCTGAAGTAGCGCTTGAGGGTATCCACTGCTAGAGAGCTGGCGACTTCTCCCGCCGCATGACCTCCCATCCCATCACAAAGAATATATAAACCTCTCGCTTTGAGATTTTTGCCGAGGGGATGCTCTTGCTTTTCAATTTTGACTTGAATCCCAAAGTTATCCTCGTTGTGATCTCGTTGCTGTCCAATATCAGTATAACCAGCGTCATCAAGGCTGAGGAGTTGCATCGGCAGGACTACCGTTGGGGCATCATCACTTCGATCGCTATTGTAGTTAATACTAACCCTAGTCTTGTCAGCTTGGATAAAGGTATCACTTTCAGGAAAGAATAAATCATCTTCTACGGTAATTTCTTCAATTTCTTCTTCTTCCAACTCATCAAAATCATCAAAATCATCAAAATCTTCATTCTCTACAGTCTCACCAATAGACTCAGAAAATGCTGACTCTTGATTCAAGATTGCCAAGCGATTTTGGAGAGCCACGATCGAGACAATTTCTCCAGCAGCCAATTCTTCTAGAAGTTGGTTGATATTTATGAGGGGAGAGGGGGGAGACAAACTCAGGAGAGCTTTACCCAAATCCACCAGACTTAGTTGGAGGGGAGCCGCCTCAGTATCGGGCTTGGGATCTGGGTATAGACATTGCAAACTTATGGCTTGGTCTTCATCGAGGTGGAGATTTCCTACTTCTAACAAGCTTTGGCACTGCTGCCATGGGATAAGAGCTTCCCACAGGAGGGCAATTTCCTCTAGCCAGTACAACACCTGAGAAAGAGAAATTTCGGGGCTACCCCAAATGTCACTCAGGAGCTGCCATTGGGAACGGTCTTCGAGGAGGAGGTAGCTTTGTCCTTCAGTTTCCCAGCTATCGTGGATAAGGGGGAGAGTTTGAATAAAAGAAGAACGCAGGTGAAGATAGGGTTCGGCGAGAGATGGTAACTGAAGATTTTGGTCATTGACCTTTTGGAGAGGATACGCATCCAGTACCCGACCCTGCCATACTGCATTTGCGCCCCCCTGCCAAGGCTGGGACTCAATGATTTGATAGCGTTGTTGTCGATCGAGATAGACCGGAGTAGTAGTTTCTGAAGAAGTAGCAGGGGTGGTAATTGGAGAGGTTCCCTGAGCGATCGCCCACCAGACTGTCCCCGTAAAAGTCCCACAATTATGGCAGGTAGCAGCATTAAACAAAACTTCTGTGCCGCAATCATGACAGGCTTTGTGGGTGAGGGAAGAGCCGCAATTCTGGCAGAACTTATTTGCTTCCGGGTTTTCAAACTCACACTGGGGACAGATCAACATATTAGTACTGGTGGTTGGTTGAAAATTGGTTGAAAATTGGCTTGGCATATCTTGCCTAATCATAATCCGTAATATCACTGGAAGGCACTATTTCCTTAGGAATTATCTGATAATTATTAGCTGAGTCCCCAAAAAGCTTGAAAAAATCCCTCAAATTCTCCCCGGATCCCCAAATAATTCTTAGAAAAACTTGAAAAAATCCCCCTCAAACTCCCTTCAAGTCTCCAGATAGCTTTTCAAAAACCTTATCAGAACTTCAGGAAATCCAGAAAATAAACAAGGTATCCAGAGACTATCCCCAGCAGCTATCAAAAAGACGTTGCCAAAGTATCCTCAACAAAAATTCTAATCCTTTGTACCATGAGTAAAAAGCTAAGGTAGTTTTGTCAATTATTTTTTAGGAAATTTTCCCTAAGGATAAAGAATAGGTTAATCTAAGAATTGATCTATTAGTTTATAGTTAATTTATACTTATTAATTAAAAGCTATTCATAACCTTTGATTGTTTACATGAACTACAATTAGTTATATATTAATAATATTTTAATTAGATTCATAGACATAGACTTGGTTGTATTCTCTTTAGGTCATTATTTACTAGTTCCCTTCTACTGAGTCATTCCGTTTTCTTATTGTTTTTCATTTCCTCGGCTATTACTTATTTACTCAAGGATTGTCCTATTTTGTAGAATAGATTTGGTGAATCTTTACTTTATGATCAGGAAGTAAATTAGAATATATAGCACTAGAGAATCAAATTAGTGCATCCTCTGACAGAACAAACACTAGCTATGCCGAGTACTATTCTGATTGTTGATGACAACTTAGTAAATATTAATCTCTTAGTCCGCTTACTTAGTCATTCAGGATTTGACATAAGAATGGCTCAGAGTGGAGAAATGGCGATCGAGAAATTGCAACAGGAACTGGTGGATCTAATTCTTTTAGATGCGATGATGCCGGGTATTGATGGCTTTCAAACCTGCTCAATTCTCAAAGCCAACCCCGCCACTGCCAATATTCCGATTATTTTTATGACTGCCCTAGATCAGTCGGAGAATAAACTCCGGGGCTTAAACTCCGGGGCGGTAGATTATATTACTAAACCCTTTGACCAAGATGAAGTATTAGCTCGGATTCGGTTGCACTTACAACTCCATCAACTAAATCAAAAATTGCAAAGAGAAGTCTGCGATCGAATGACGGCAGAGCTACAACTCCAAACCCTGAATACGGATCTGGAACGACGAGTAGGCAAACAAACTGCGGCTCTCAACCAAACCATGCTCCAACTCCAGCGAACCTACTCTCAACTGCTGGCTAGAGAAAAGCAACTAGAATATGATGTCTGCCATGATGCTTTGACGGGACTACCGAACCGGGTTTGGCTCATGAATCGATTGCAACAATTAATTCAAGCCACTAGTAAAGGAGGGCAGCCCTACGTTCTGCTATTCATTGACCTCGATCGCTTCAAAATCATTAATGATAGTCTGGGGCATTTAATCGGTGATCAACTCCTCAAAAGTGTCGGGAAGGCGATCGAAGCCTGTCTCCAAGAAACTGACACGGTAGTCCGTTTAGGGGGAGATGAATTTGTGATTTTGATGGAAAATGCCCAAGGTATTTGGGCGGCAACGAATCTTGCGGAGAAAATCCAGCACAAATTACAGGTGGGCTTTCAACTCAAACAATACCAAGTACAAACCGGAGCTAGTATCGGCATTACCCTGAGCAGCAAGGATTATCAGCAACCAGAGGAAGTATTGCGGGATGCTGATATTGCCATGTATTACGCCAAAGCCAAAGGGAGGGGTTGTTATGAAGTTTTGACTAGTGCCATGCAAAAACAGGCGACGACTCGCTGGCAACTAGAAATTGACCTCCGCCAAGGTTTGGAATATCAGGAATTTTATCTCCACTATCAACCGATAATTTCCCTGAAAAAGGGTGATTTAATTGGTTTTGAGGCTCTTCTACGGTGGAGTCACCCCACACGGGGGCTGCTGAGTCCTATGGAATTTATCGCCATCAGTGAGGAAACGGGCTTAATCCATCAACTAGGCTGGTGGGCTTTGCAATCTTCGATTCAACAACTCAGTCTTTGGCGGCAGAGAATCCCAAAAGATAAACATTTAATTGTGAATATTAATGTCTCGCCTACTCAACTCCAACAGACCAATTTACCTTCAAGAATTGAAACTTTAATTCATAAAACTAATGTCCCTAAATCAGATATCAAACTAGAACTCACGGAGAGCGCACTGATCGACTCGGACGATCGAGGAATGATCGTGCTGAATGAGTTAAAAAAATTGGGAGTCAATCTTTGTATTGATGACTTTGGGACTGGTTATTCTTCCCTGAGCCGTCTCCATGAAATGCCCGTAGATACTCTCAAAATTGATAAATCCTTTGTCCAAAGATTGGGAACTCCTAACTGTAGTCGATCGATCATCCAAACTATTGTGACAATTGCCAAGAGCTTGGGTATGTCTGTAGTTGCCGAAGGGATCGAAACTCCCCAACAAAAGCTAGAACTCCAAGCCCTTGGTTGTGATTTTGGTCAGGGCTATTTGTTCTCTCGTCCCCTCGATGTTCGATCGGCAACGGAGCGAGTGATTGCAGCTTTTAGCAACCAACAAAGTGCCTAGCAAATATCTAGATTGTTACTCAAACCAGCAGCAAAACTCAACGAAATCTTTTTTCTTCTAGGATACGATGTCTTTATGTACGACAATATCTGTAAAATTCTGGCTGAGAGCTTTCCTACTGACTTTGCCTGTTGGCTCTTGGGAGAACCCATCCCTTTAACCACTCTACAACCCTCGGAACTTTCCAGTGAACCAATCCGAGCCGATTCTCTAATATTTCTAGAATCCTCAGCAATCATTCTCCATCTAGAATTTCAAACCAGCCCTGATGAGAATATGCCCTTGCGAATGCTCGATTACTGGGTGCGAATCCGCCGTAAATTTCCCTCAAGAAAAATCCATCAAACCGTAATTTACCTCAAACCTAGCAATTCTCCTCTAGTGTCTCAAAATAGTTTCGCTTCAGAAGAGACCAGTCATAGATTTCAAGTCATCAGAATGTGGGAGCAATCACCCCAAGCTCTGCAACAATACCAAGGATTATTACCCTTGATGGTACTTTGTGCAACGGATAATCCTGAAGAGACTCTCAAGCAAGCAGCCCAGCAACTGGAGGAACTTGAAGATAAACAACTCCAGTCCAATCTGGTGACCGCAACCTACGTTATTTCTGGGTTAAGATTAGAGCAGGAAGTAGTGAAAAGAATACTGAAGCAAGAAATTATGAGAGAGTCATCAACCTATCAAGAAATTCTGAAGGAAGGGGAAGCGAAGGGGCTAGCTCGTGGCTTAGTCCAAGGTAAGGCTGAGGGTGAGGCTGAAGGTAAGGCTGAAACTACTAGACAAATTGCGCTTAATATGATCAGGTCTAATATCTCTGTAGATTTAATTACTCAACTTACTGGACTTAGCCTTGAGCAAGTTCGAGCATTGCAGGCTGGGGATTCCGAAAGATAGAATATTCAGAATTTATGGTTAAATCGATTAATTTACTTGATTGATTTTTTGGATAACTTCATCTGCCAACTTCATAAATGCCTTGGAGCCAGAAGAATTAGGATTATTTAACACCACTGGCATAAAGCTATCTACCGCCTTAGCAACATTGACATCTAGGGGGATTTTGGTCTTAAACAATTGCTCTGGGGAAAAATCATCATTAACTCGCCGCATGACTTGGTTGTAGTACATATTTAAGACATTGCTACTAGCCGCTACAAACACAATTCCTAAGAGCTTTGAGTGCATTATTTGCTGGTTGATTTGGAGGCGGCGGAGTTGATTAATTCGTCTTTCGAGGAGTTGAGTGCCGACGATCGAGAGGGGTTCTGGTCGACAGGGCATCAAATAAAAATCACTAGAAAGTAAAGCACTCCGAGTTAGCAAATTATAGCTAGGGGCGCAATCTAAAATAATCAGGTCATAATTGTCTTTAATGGGAGCCAGAATTCCTGCCACAAATTGCTGCTCAAATTTTTGCCAGACTACTTCAAAATCAATTCCCTGCTCTCGGATCGATCGATAGTGGAGAATTTCGGAAATTAAAAAATCATCATAAAGCTCAATATCCCCCGGCAATAAATCCATCCCCGGCAGCCGACACACATCAGATTGGATTAACTCCTGAATAGAAAGATTTAAGTAATCTTGTTGGTATAGAGATTGTTTAATTAACTGACTCAAAGTCCGTCCAGCCTTACGAATCTTGGCAAAATCTTGGGGCCTGATCAAGCTGAGAGTGGCACTAACTTGGGTATCTAGGTCTACTACTAAAACCCGTTGTTGATGATTTTTTACCAAACAAGCGGCGAGATTCACTGTTAAGGTCGTTTTCCCTACACCACCTTTCATATTCACAGTGGTAATAATTTTCCCCATAGGTATTTCTCAATTAAATCTGCGGACGTTCCCACGGAATTGCATATTTTTCCATGGTGGCAAAAAAACTATAGAGCAATATTCCCATGACTGCTAGGCTAAGTAAACCCGCAAAGACTAAGGGAATATCAAAGTTAGAACTAGCACTCACAATCAAATAGCCAATACCGCCATTGGAAGCGACAGTTTCCGAAATTACGGAGCCAACGAAGGCAAAGGAGATCGCAATTTTCAGGGAAGCAAATAGGTAGGGTAAGGTGTGGGGAAAGCCAACTTTTTGGAAGATTTCAATCTGGTTTGCTCCCAGCGATCGCAGTACATCTTTCATTTCTACTTCTACAGTTTCTAAACCCAAAGCCACGTTGACGGCGATCGGGAAAAAGGCAAGCAGAAAAGCCGTCAAAACTGCGGGGACAGTCCCAATGCCAAACCACAGAGCAAACAGAGGCACTAGGGCTACCTTGGGAATAGTATTAAAGCCCACTAGAATTGGATACAGCACTACATAGGCTATCCGGGAATAACCAATGACAAAACCAAGGACTACCCCTGTCACCACAGCAATGATAAACCCTAGGAGGGTAGTAGTTAAAGTCCGGTAAGCATTGATAAGGAGGATATCTGCCTTCGATACAGAAGAGGCAATAATCGCCGAGGGGGCTGGCAGGGTAAAAGGCTTAATCCCCAAAATATTTACTAACAATTCCCAGATCACAAACAACAAAATAGTTGCCACAATGGGCAGGACTACAGAACCTATCTTTGATTTCAAAAAATTATTCAACTGAGACATAAGTATAAATCCTCACCTAATTAATTAAGGTAATTAAAGGAAATTAATAGTAGTTTGATAGCTGATAGGAACTAATAAAATTAATAGTTATTTTGGCTATCTTATTAAGTTGATTATGCAAGCTAATTATGTTGATTTTTAACTACAGATTAACTCCGCTTAATATGTCTGCGAACATCAGAAAATAGATGATTAAATTCATCGCTCAAACACATTTCTAAAGTCCGGGGGCGGGGTAGATTTACCTTTAGTTCGTAGATGACGGTGCTGGGGCGGGGACTCATGACATAGACTCGATCGGACAAAAACACGGCTTCCCGCAGATCATGGGTAATCAAAATACTCACGCACTTCACTCGGAGCCATAATTCCTGCAACATTGACCACATATCTTCCTTGGTAAAAGCATCCAAAGCCCCAAAAGGCTCATCTAGAAGGAGAATCTCTGGTTGGTGAATCAACGCTCGACAAAGAGAGGCCCGTTGTCTCATGCCTCCAGATAGTTGCCAAGGTAATTGTTTTTGGAAATCTTGAAGACCCACGGTAGCTAGTAACTCTTGGGCGGCTTTGGTGTAGCGGGGTAGATTTTCCTTGAAGTTGCGTTTGTAGGGTTCGACAACTTCTAGGGGCAGTAAAACATTATCAAGGGTGTTGCGCCAAGGCAGGAGGACGGGATTTTGGAAGGCAATGCCGACATTTTTTAGGGGCTTAGTAATTTTCTGCCCGTGGAGATTTACGGAGCCGATCGGGGCAGGATTTAGCCCTGAGACCATCTTGAGGATTGAGGTTTTGCCACAGCCGCTTGGCCCAACTACAGAAATAAATTCTCCAGCCTGAACTGCGATCGAAACATCTTGAATAATCCGGCGGGGTTCTCCACTGACGATGTACTCTAGTCCTACTTGATCAAATTCCAGAAAAGGCTGGGAACTGGAATAGACCTGATTATTAACAGTAGTTTCTGGCTGTAGCATAAAACCTCTACATTTAATTTTTTGACATTTTTTTAACATTATCGCCATTAGAGCAACAGAGCAACAAGTTGCATTCATTAAAATTTAATTTGTCCCCATGATTTGTATTTTCTAATACTTTATTTTTATAGGTTAAGTAAATTTAGGGAATCTAGAAAAAATATGCCGAAATAGGCACCATATCATCGGCAACACTATAATCAATATTATGGGTAATAGATAGAGAATATTAGAGAGACTTTATGGATATATAGAAGGTGTGGGGGTGAACTTCTGGGGAACATCTATGGCTCGATCGAGTCTGCTGATAGATTAGAAATTGGTTGATTTTGGTTGGCGAAATAATATCAAGATAATGTCGAAATAATTCTAAATACTAAAGAATAGTTACTTAAAAACTAACAGGAGAATCATAATTTATGGGACGAAAATTATTCTGGAGAGGGCAGCAAGGATGGCGAAAAGTAGGTTATTCTTGCTTATCAGTTTTGGTTGCGTTGGCTCTTTGGGTCGGGGTACAACAGAAAACCACTGCTTTTTCAATTTTTGATCTGTTATTTCAAGGTATTCAAATTATTCAACTATCAAATATTTCTGATGATCAAGAGATATCGATCGGGCGAGATATTAATCAACAAATCACAGGTACGCAAGTTAGGATTCTCCGGGATGCAGCTATTAATAACTATGTAAATGATATCGGTCAACGCCTTGCTGCTACTAGCGATCGCCCAAATATTCCCTACACTTTCCAAGTAGTGGCCGATCGACAAATTAACGCCTTTGCTACTATGGGGGGATTTGTATATATCAATGCTGGATTAATTACTGCGGCTGACAATGAAGCCCAGCTTGCCAGTGTGGTTGCCCATGAAATTGGTCATATTGCGGCTCGCCACGTGATTGAGAGATTAAAACAAACGGCAATCACGAGGGGTTTAGCCACTGCCGCCGGATTAGACCAGAGTACCTTAGTTGGTTTGGGGATTGAATTAGCACTGAATTTACCAAACAGTCGAGAGGCAGAATTTCAGTCTGATCGCCTGGGACTAGAAAATCTGATCCGGGCGGGCTATGCTCCCTCCGCCATGCCTGCTTTCATGACTAAGCTCATGTCTGCCAACTCTCCCCCCACTTTCTTGAGTTCTCATCCAGCCGTGGGCGATCGTATCCAGTCTCTAGAAAATTCCATCGATCCTCAAGATGCCAATATTGGAGATGGTCTCAGCACCACAGAATACCGTCGCCGGATTGCATCCCTTCTGCGTTGAGAATCTGCCTGCTCGACTAAACATTGCCGAACGTCTGTTGGGTTAACTAAGGCTTTAACTAAAATGTGTACTAACTAAAAACTTCCTCGATCGAGCAGGCATTAATCAGGCATTAATATTGTTGCAACCTCTAGCAGTAAGGTATCATCAAGGGCTACACTAGATGGGGCGCGTTTGTCAGCCGAGATCAAGAGGAGTTGAGATTACATGGAATTGTATGAAGAATTGTTTTACAAGGCGTTGAAGATTCGGCTTGTGGAGCAGAAAATTATTGAGCTATACCCCAGTGATAAAATTCAGAGTCCGGTGCATTTGTCGATCGGGCAGGAAGCAGTGGCGGTGGGGATTTGCCAATCTCT
>Ga0335395_10002715_pt1 | contig 11006 bp, 4 predicted proteins | sample MAT02_FD_205744 | JGI IMG/M metagenome (GOLD analysis project Ga0335395, IMG submission 205744) | Freshwater microbial communities from Lake Fryxell liftoff mats and glacier meltwater in Antarctica - MAT-02 (spades assembly) (version 2) ...
AGTTGGAGCGATTGAAGGCGCAGATGCGGTCGAAAGTGGAGCAGCCGTTCCGTGTCCTGAAGTGTCAGTTCGGTTTCAGCAAGGTGCGCTATCGCGGCCTGGCGAAGAACGCCGCGCAGCTGCATCCGCTGTTTGCGCTGGTGAACTTGAGCCTGGCGCGGCGCCCTATAGCGGTGGCGGCATAAGTGCGTCCGCGATCCGAGGGTTGCCGCGGTTCGGGGCAAAAAGCGGCACGGAAGAACCGCGCCGCGGGGCTGAATGACCAACATTCCGCCGGCAGCCGCTAAAAAAGCGCTCCGCTGCTTCGCTGCCTCGCAGGAAGTTAGGTTGCTGTGTTTTTCAGGGGTTCCCTAGCGACCGTCCGCGAAGAGCGACTCGCAGAGATTGTGCGAAGTATTAACCGCCGACCGCGGAAGACGTTAGGCTGGCGCACGCCCTACGAAGCCTTCGGAAAGGCCCTCAAGAACCGTGTTGCGGTTCGTAGTTGAATACGCCCTGCTGAGATACCTCCGGCATGAACCTTCTGGCCGAACTCAAACGACGCAACGTTTGCGCATGGCCGGGCTGCATCTGGTTGCGGCATGGTTGGTCGTGCAGGTGGCGGACACCTTGCTGCCCGTGTTCGGCGCGCCGGACTGGGTAATGAAAGCCATCGTCATGGTGCTTGTGATCGGCTTCTTGCCGGCACTGGTAGTGTCTTGGCTCTATGAGCTGACGCCCGCCGGCTTCCAGCGCGAAGACGAACTGGCGTCGGGACAGGCCAGCTATCAGGGTGCCGATCGACGGCTGCGGCGGATCAGTGATGGAACGCCGGCGCAGCCCGGTGAGCCCGTGCCATCGCCGGAAGGCGCGCGCCGTCTGGGTCGGCTGATCATCGTTTTTCTGGTGCTTGCACTTGGCTATTTCCTGGTCGAGAAGGTCGTGACGACCGCATCGCAGGCCGACTCGGCTGCTGCTGCAGCTGTCACCAACAAGTCGATCGCGGTGCTCGCCTTCGCCGACCTCAGCCCCGACGGTAAGAATAAGTACTTCGCCGACGGCATCGCCGAAGAGATTCTCAATGCGCTGGCCAAGGTTGACGATCTCAAAGTTGCCGGACGCACCTCATCGTTCTACTTCTAGCAGAAGAACGAAAACATCCAGACCATCGGCCTCGCACTGGGCGTAGCCAATGTGCTGGAAGGATCGGTGCGCATGCAGGGTAATCGGGTTCGGATCACCGCGCAGCTGATCGAAGTGCAAGGCGGCTTCCGCCTGTGGTCGGAGAGCTACGAGGGCGACTTAAGCGACGTGTTCGAATTACAGGAGAAGATTGCGCGCTCGATCACCGACCAGCTCCGTGTGGTGCTGGACACCGACCAGATGCAACGCTTGGTTCCCACGGCCACCGAGCAGCCGGAGGCCTACGCGCTTTACCTGCAGGCCACGGCGATTTTCAATCGGCGCGACAGCCGACGCTTCCTGCACGGCATTGAACAGCTGCACAAAGCGGTCGTCATTGATCCCGGCTACGCCCGCGCCCATGCGAGATTGGCGTCCATGTACGCCATCGCATCGGAGTACACGCCGATTGATCTCGACGAGGCGCTGGCGGGGGCGCGCGAGCATGCTGAGATCGCGATGGCGCTGGACCCGTCCATGGCCGAGCCGCACGCAGCGCTCGCGCGGGTGCACGGCGCGCAACGGCGCTATGTCGATGAGGTGTCCGCCTTCGAGCGCGCGCTAAGTCTTGAGCCCAACGACGTCAATTCCAACTTCTGGTTTGGCAGCACGCAGTTCGTCGTCGGCTACATCGAGCGCGCCAACACCGCAATCGATCGCGCGCTCGTGCGCGATCCGATGCTGCCGATGGCACTGCTCTGGCGCGGCATGTCTTACTCCGAGGCCGGCGATCAGGACAACGCGGAAAAGCTGCTGCAGCGTGCCGACGACATGGGTCTTGCGCTGGTCGGCACCGGCTGGTCCGAGGTGGCCGAAGCGCGCGGTGACATCGCCGAAGCAACGCGTCAGCTTGCGGCAGGCACCGAGGTGCTGTTCTCGGCCTTTCCCTCCGGCACCGCCGAAGCCTTTGCGCGCGCCTGCTACGGCGACGCCCCAGCGCGACAACAGGTGCTCCATCTTTTGGACGCCTATCTAGCTGGCAACCCGGCGTTCATCGACGGCATCGTGCCTTACGCACTGGCTCGCCTTGGCCAACCGCAGCGCGCCATGCAGCTAACCGAGACTCACCGATTGAGCCACCCGATGTATCTCGCCCTGCTCTGGGGGCCTTACGGCAAGGAAACCCGAACCCGGCCCGATTTCACCGAGTTCGCCCGCAAGATCGGCTTCGCCGCCGTCTGGGACACCTATGGCGCGCCAGATCTTTGCCGAAAGACCGCCGATGGGGGCTACCTGTGCGAGTAGCGCGAATGCTGGACGATCGGACGGCGCGATAGCTTCCGCGCGATGGTAGAACGATTGAAAAACTGTTCCTGACACGAATGGAACCGAGCAGGAGGCTAGGAGTCGGGTCTTGTATTGACACATCCCCTCGTTCTGCCCCAAAACGCCCGATGTCTCGTCCGCTTCGACTCGAGTCTGCAGGCGCGCTGAACCATGTGATGGGGCGCGGCAACGCGCGGCCGGCGATCGTGCTGGAAGACATCGATCTTGAGTTGTGGGTCGATGCGCTCGGTCGCATCGCTGACCGTTTCGGCTGGCAGGTGTGGGCGTACTGCCTTTCAGACAATCACTACCACCTGCTGGTGGAGGCGCCGCAGGCTAATCTCAGTCGCGGCATGCGCGAGTTGAACGGCGTCTACACGCAGGCGTTTAACCGGCGTCATGCGCGTATTGGGCATGTGTTGCAGGGGCGGTTCAAGGGGCTGCCTTTCGACAAGGACGCCTACCTGCGGGAGCTGTGCCGTTACGTCGTGCTGAACCCGGTGCGAGCGGGCACGGTTGAGCGTGCAGGCGACTGGCCATGATGTGCCCAAGCTGCAACGGTAGTGGCGAAGCCTGATCAAGATCGAAGCGTCCGCTCGGGATCAGAATGCAGGCATTTGCGACGCGCACGCCACCGGCAGTTTCACTCTGGCCGAAATCGGTCGCCACTTCGGTTTGTACTATGCGACCGTGAGCAAGATCGCGCGGTCGTGAGCGCCCTGCCAACTGGGCGGTACTGCCAGCTATCCGGCCCCGGCCGCAGGCGCACTTGCATCGACGCGCTGACGCCAAATGACGGCCTGCGCTGGACGGCGATCTTCGCCTTGTAGCCTGGGCGGAACAGGGGATATGTCAATACAAGACCTGACCCCTTGCCTCTGACCCCTTGCCTCAAATCGACGAGGCCATCGCCCGAGAAGATCGACTTCGAGTTGAGATTGTCCGACCGCCACTCGTAACCGCCCGCCTCAGCGGCGAAGCCGGTGATCGCACGATCCTGGACCAACAGCAGCGCGTAACCCTCGGGGCCGACGATCTTCGATCTCGCCGTGGCGGTGTTGCGTGTCTGAGTAACCCTTTCCTCAGACTTGATCGGTTCCTCGTTCCCCTTCCTCACTTCCTCATGCCATTGCCTGCGACGTGACGCGCGCTACCGGGGTGGTCGACCGCTACTCGAATCCGTTCGCGAAGATCAGCGGAGAGGCGGGCGTGTTGGTGCGGATGTCGGCGACGTCCGCGTTGGCATCCAAGCGTCGCCACGGACCGGCGGGCGGGTTCGGCGGCGACACGATGCCGGCGCTGGTGACGGTGAGCGGGGCGTACAGCACGCGGGCGCGCCAGTGGTAGACACGGTTCACGGAGAGCCCGGTAAGAGGCAGCGCCAGGGTGCTGCCTTGCGGGTTGGCGCCAAGCTCCGTCCAGGTGCTGCTGCTGCGGGTATCGCACAGCAGCGAACCGAACGCGCTGCCGTTGGGACAGGCCTCGACCTGCAGGCGGGCGCGCTCGCGGCCGCGTGGGCTGGTGGCCTCGATCGCGACCACAAAGCCATCGGCCTGTTGCGACAAGCCCCAAGGCTGGACCGCCGTGCTGCCATCGCCGCGGAACTGACTCGCGAGCACGGGGCGGCCCCGGGCCGTGCCGTGGTAGACGAAGGCCGCGCCTTCGGCGGACTGGCCGTTGTCGTAGCGCAACACCCCGACGATGACGTCGGCAAAGCCATCGCCGTTGACATCGCCGGCGCCGGCTACGCTAACACCAAGGAGCGCGTCAATCTGATTCGATTCGAGTTGCGCATCGGCGGTGGCGTTGAAGGCGCCGGCGCTGCCGAAATACACAAAGGCCGCGCCTTCGTTGTTCAAGGGGTTGTCGAAGAGCCAGGCCCCGACGATGACGTCGGCAAAGCCATCGCCGTTGACATCGCCGGCGCCGGCTACGCTGATTCCGGCTTGCGCAAGCACCTGGTTCGATTCCAGTAGCGCATCGGCAGTGACGTTGAAGGCGCCGGCGCCGCCGAAATACACGAAGGCTGCGCCTTCCTCGGACTCGCCGTTCTCGTATCGGATGGCCCCGACGATGACGTCTGCAAAGCCATCGCCGTTGACATCGCCGGCGCCGGCCACACTGAATCCGGCTTCCGCATTCGCTTGGTTCGATTCCAGCTGCGCATCGGCGGTGGCGTTAAAGGCGCCGGCGCCGCCGAAATACACCAAGGCCGCGCCTTCGTTGAACTGGCCGTTGTCGTAGAACCGGGCCCCGACGATGACGTCGGCAAAGCCATCGCCGTTGACATCGCCGGCGCCGGCCACGCTGTAACCAAAGAACGCATTCGCCTGGTTCAATTCCAGTTGCGCATTGGCGCTGAGGTTGAAGGCGCCGGGGCCGCCGAAATACACGAAGGCGGCGCCTTCGTTGATCTGGCCGCTGTCGTAGACGTTGGCCCCGACGATGACGTCGGCAAAGCCATCGCCGTTGACATCGCCGGCGCCGGCCACGCTGACACCAAAGGCCGCATTCACCTGATTCGATTCCAGTTGCGCATCGGCGGTGGCGTTAAAGGCGCCGGCGCCGCCGAAATACACGAAGGCCGCGCCTTCGTCGAGCTGGCCGTTGTCGTACCTGTTGGCCCCGACGATGACGTCGGCAAAGCCATCGCCGTTGACATCGCCGGCGCCGGCTACGCTGGTACCAAAGATCGCAGAATCCTGATTCGATTCCAGTTGCGCATCGGCGGTGGCGTTAAAAGCGCCGGCGCCGCCGAAATACACGAAGGCCGCGCCTTCCAGGTTCTGGCCGTTGTCATAGAGGGGGGCACCGACGATGACGTCGGCAAAGCCATCGCCGTTGACATCGCCGGCGCCGGCTACGCTGTATCCGGCTTCCGCAAACGCCTGGTTCGATTCGAGTTGCGCATCGGCGGTGAGGTTGAAGGCGCCGGCGCCGCCGAAATACACGAAGGCCGCGCCTTCGTCGGTCTGGCCGTTGCTATATTCGTTGGCACCGACGATCACGTCGGCAAAGCCATCGCCGTTGACATCGCCGGCGCCGGCCACGCTGGCACCGGCTTGCGCACTCCCCTGGTTCGATTCCAGTTGCACATCGGCAGTGGCGTTAAAGGCGCCGGCGCCGCCGAAATACACGAAGGCCGCGCCTTCGTTGATCTGGCCGCTGTCGTAGCCGTTAGCACCGACGATGACGTCGGCAAAGCCATCGCCGTTGACATCGCCGGCGCCGGCTACGCTGGCACCAAGGAACGCACTCGCCTGGTTCGATTCGAGTTGCGCATCGGCGGTGAGGTTGAAGGCGCCGGCGCCGCCGAAATACACGAAAGCCGCGCCTTCGGCCGTCTGGCCGCTGTCGTAGAGGTTGGCCCCGACGATGACGTCGGCAAAGCCATCGCCGTTGACATCGCCGGCGCCGGCGACGCTGGTACCAAAGAACGCAGTATCCTGATTTGATTCGAGTAGCGCATCGGCGGTGACGTTGAAGGCGCCGGCGCCGCCGAAATAGATGAAGGCCGCGCCTTCGTTGGTCTGGCCGTTGTCGTAGCCGAGGGCACCGACAATCACATCGGCAAAGCCATCGCCGTTGACATCGCCGGCGCCGGCTACGCTGATTCCGGATCGCGCAAGCGCCTGGTTCGATTCGAGTTGCGCATCGGCGGTGGCGTTGAAGGCGCCGGCCCCGCCGAAATACACGAAGGCCGCGCCTTCGTTGTTCTCGACGTTGTCGTAGAGCGGGGCACCGACGATGACGTCGGCAAAGCCGTCGCCGTTGACATCCCCGGCTCCGGCTACGCTGGTCCCGAACTGTGCATTCACCTGGTTCGATTCGAGTTGCGCATCGGCAGTGGTGTTGAAGGCGCCGGCGCCGCCGAAATACACGAAGGCCGCGCCTTCGTCGGTCTCGCCGTTGTCATAGAACGGGGCACCGACGATGACGTCGGCAAAGCCATCGCCGTTGACATCGCCGGCGCCGGCTACGCTGTCACCGGATCGTGCACCCGCCTGGTTCGCTTCGAGTTGCGCATCGGCAGTGGTGTTGAAGGCGCCGGCGCTGCCGAAATACACGAAGGCCGCGCCTTCGTCGATCTGGCCGCTGTCGTACCTGTCGGCACCGATAATTACGTCGGCAAAGCCATCGCCGTTGACATCGCCGGCGCCGGCCACGCTAGTACCAAGGAACGCACTCGCCTGGTTCAATTCCAGCTGCGCATCGGCCACGCCGGTCAGCAACGACTTGATCGCGATCGGATACCGCGCGCGGCGGTCGTCGAGCGTCAGCGTCAGGCGCTCGTGCTCGGCGCTGAGCGACAAAGGCAAGGCTCGGCCATCGGCATCGGCGGCGGTGAATCCATCCCAGCGCAAAGCCTGGCCGCCGCTGGTCAAGGCGATGGCGTTGCCGTCGAGCTGTGCGGCGGCACCGTCGAGCGCGAATACCAGGTTCAGCGCGCCGCGGCCGTGCGGGCGCCGGCTCAGCTCAAGCGCCTGCGCCAGACCGTCGGCGCGGTTGTCGTAACGGGCCTGAAGATCCTGCCAGCGCAGCGTCACCTGTGCGCCGTCGGCGAGGACCTCGGCAGCGCCGGGCGCATGCACGGCATGCTCGCGCCCGTAGTCGAGCAGCCGCAGTCCGAGCAGCGGCGCGGCCACGGCGTCGCGTGTCACCAGCGCCACACCCTCGGCGTCGAAGTAGGTTCGAAAACCCTGCGTCCGATTCGGTGCCTGCAGGCCGCGATCGGTCACGCTGGCGCGGTATTCGCGCTGGACCAGTTCCTGTTGCGCCTGGGCCAGCCAGGAGGCCGAGGGCGTGTCGACGGGCGCTGCCTGCGCCGATGCGGCTACGAAGGAAACAACCAACCAGACCATCCAAGCGCGCGCAGATCTCATTGCAGGAATCCCCCGTCGTGATTCGGAACTTCCAAACGCCCGAGTATTTACATCGTTCGCCTGGATGACAAAGATCGAACCGGCACAGCGGTTGCCTACCCCGACGCGCGCCACGTCTGATCAGTATGGGCGCGCGGGTTGCCCTGTCAATGGAGCAACCACCACGCGACTACCTTTTACCCCGGCGTCGAATCATTGAGTCGCGCTGTCGAAAGCAGCACGTTCGCGCTGTAAAACAGGGGTCGCCATTTAGCCGCCGCTGTCAAGCGAAGCGACTGAGTCATTCGTTTTGCTCGACGCTTTGGCTGTTGCCATCGGTCGCTGCGACACTCCGCACCCTGCAACGTTCACTCACAGACCGTGGCAGACCGGGACCGGCAAAAGCGCCGGGATGAACCCGGCAGAACATCGGAGGGCAAGCTCCTCTGCCAGGCGGACGGTGATTCTGACAAGCGGGGTGATTGGGACAGGCATCGTTCCACGCCATTGCCTGCGACGTGACGCGCGCTATCGGGGTGGTCGACCGCTACTCGAATCCGTTCGCGAAGATCAGCGGAGAGGCGGGCGTGTTGGTGCGGATGTCGGCCACGTCCGCATTGGCATCCAGGCGTCGCCACGGACCGGCGGGCGGATTGGGCGGCGACACGATGCCGGCGCTGGTGACGGTGAGCGGGGCGTACAGCACGCGGGCGCGCCAGTGGTAGACACGGTTCACGGAGAGCCCGGTGAGGGGCAGCGCCAGGGTGCTGCCTTGCGGGTTGGCGCCGAGCTCGGTCCAGGTGCTGCTGCTGCGGGTATCGCACAGCAGCGAACCGAACGCGCTGCCGTTGGGACAGGCCTCGACCTGCAGGCGGACGCGCTCGCGGCCGCGCGGGCTGGTGGCCTCCATCGCCACAACAAAGCCATCGGCCCGTTGCGACAACCCCCAAGGCTGGACCGGCGTGTTGCCATCGCCGCGGAACTGACTCGCGAGCACAGGCCGGCCGCGGGCCGTGCCGTAGTAGACGAAGGCCGCGCCTTCGTCGGTCTGGCCGTTGTCGTAGCGGTTGGCCCCGACGATGACGTCGGCAAAGCCATCGCCGTTGACATCGCCGGCGCCGGCTACGCTGATACCAAGGAACGCATCCACCTGATTCGATTCCAGTTGCGCATCGGCGGTGAGGTTGAAGGCGCCGGCGCCGCCGAAATACACGAAGGCCGCGCCTTCGTCGATCTGGCCGTTGTCGTAGAGCGAGGCCCCGACGATGACGTCGGCAAAGCCATCGCCATTGACATCGCCGGCGCCGGCGACGCTGGTGCCTAGGAAAGCATTCGCCTGGTTCGATTCGAGTTGCGCATCGGCGGTGGCGTTGAAGGCGCCGGCGCCGCCGAAATACACGAAGGCCGCGCCTTCGTTGGTCTCGCCGTTGTCGTAGAGCCGGGCACCGACGATGACGTCGGCAAAGCCATCGCCGTTGACGTCGCCGGCGCCGGCCACGCTGAATCCGGCTTGCGCATCCGCCTGGTTCGATTCGAGTTGCGCATCGGCGGTGAGGTTGAAGAGGCCGGCGCCGCCGAAATACACGAAGGCCGCGCCTTCATCGGCCTGGCCGTTGTCGTAGAACGGGGCACCGACGATGACGTCGGCAAAGCCATCGCCGTTGATATCGCCGGCGCCGGCCACGCTGATGACTAGGGACGCATTCGCCTGGTTCGATTCCAGTTGCGCATCGGCAGTGAGGTTGAAGGCGCCGGCGCCGCCGAAATACACGAAGGCCGCGCCTTCATCGCTCTGGCCGTTGTCGTAGGACGGGGCACCGACGATGACGTCGGCAAAGCCATCGCCGTTGACATCGCCGGCGCCGGCCACGCTAAATCCGGCTAGCGCATTCGCCTGGTTCGATTCCAGTTGCGCATCGGCAGTGAGGTTGAAGGCGCCGGCGCCGCCGAAATACACGAAGGCCGCACCTTCGTCGGTCTGGCCGCTGTCGTAGAGCGGGGCACCGACGATGACGTCGGCAAAGCCATCGCCGTTGATATCGCCGGCGCCGGCTACGCTGAATCCGGATTGCGCAAACGCCTGGTTCGATTCGAGTTGCGCATCGGCGGTGAGGTTGAAGAGGCCGGCGCCGCCGAAATACACGAAGGCCGCGCCTTCATCGCTCTGGCCGTTGTCGTAGGACGGGGCACCGACGATGACGTCGGCAAAGCCATCGCCGTTGACATCGCCGGCGCCGGCCACGCTAAATCCGGCTAGCGCATCCGCTTGGTTCGATTCGAGTTGCGCATCGGCGGTGGCGTTGAAGGCGCCGGCGCCGCCGAAATACACGAAGGCCGCGCCTTCGTCGATCTGACCGTTGTCGTAGAGGGGGGCACCGACGATGACGTCGGCAAAGCCATCGCCGTTGACATCGCCGGCGCCGGCTACGCTGTTTCCGGCTTGGGCACCCGCCTGGTTCGATTCCAGTAGCGCATCGGCGGTGGCGTTAAAGGCGCCGGCGCCGCCGAAATACACGAAGGCCGCGCCTTCGTTGGTCTCGCCGTTGTCGTAGAGCCGGGCACCGACGATGACGTCGGCAAAGCCATCGCCGTTGACGTCGCCGGCGCCGGCCACGCTGATTCCGGATCGCGCATTCGCCTGGTTCGATTCGAGTTGCGCATCGGCGGTGAGGTTGAAGAGGCCGGCGCCGCCGAAATACACGAAGGCCGCGCCTTCATCGCTCTGGCCGTTGTCGTAGAGCAAGGCACCGACGATGACGTCGGCAAAGCCATCGCCGTTGACATCGCCGGCGCCGGCCACGCTAAATCCGGCTAGCGCATCCGCTTGGTTCGATTCGAGTTGCGCATCGGCGGTGGCGTTGAAGGCGCCGGCGCCGCCGAAATACACGAAGGCCGCGCCTTCGTCGATCTGACCGTTGTCGTAGAACAGGGCCCCGACGATGACGTCGGCAAAGCCATCGCCGTTGACATCGCCGGCACCGGCTACGCTGTATCCGGCCTGCGCACCCGCCTGGTTCGATTCGAGTTGCGCATCGGCGGTGAGGTTAAAGGCGCCGGCGCCGCCGAAATACACGAAGGCCGCGCCTTCGTCGGTCTGGCCGTTGTCGTAGACAGTGGCACCGACGATGACGTCGGCAAAGCCATCGCCGTTGACATCGCCGGCGCCGGCCACGCTGAATCCGGCTTGCGCACCGGCCTGGTTCGATTCGAGTTGCGCATCGGCGGTGGCGTTGAAGGTGCCGGCGCTGCCGAAATACACAAAGGCCGCGCCTTCGTTGGTCTCGCCGTTGTCGTAGAACGGGGCACCGACGATGACGTCGGCAAAGCCATCGCCGTTGACATCGCCGGCGCCGGCCACGCTGAAACCAAGGTTCGCATCCGCCTGGTTCGATTCGAGTTGCGCATCGGCGGTGGCGTTGAAGGCGCCGACGCCGCCGAAATACACGAAGGCCGCGCCTTCGTTGATCTGGCCGCTGTCGTAGAACAGGGCCCCGACGATGACGTCGGCAAAGCCATCGCCGTTGACATCGCCGGCGCCGGCTACGCTGAATCCAAGGTTCGCATTCGCCTGGTTCGACTCGAGTTGCGCATCGGTCACGCCGGTCAGCACCGACTTGATCGCGATCGGATACCGCGCGTGGCGGTCGTCGAGCGTCAGCGTCAGGCGCTCGTGCTCGGCGCTGAGCGATAAAGGCAAGGCTCGGCCATCGGCATCGG
>Ga0335395_10002716_pt1 | contig 11005 bp, 8 predicted proteins | sample MAT02_FD_205744 | JGI IMG/M metagenome (GOLD analysis project Ga0335395, IMG submission 205744) | Freshwater microbial communities from Lake Fryxell liftoff mats and glacier meltwater in Antarctica - MAT-02 (spades assembly) (version 2) ...
AACTTCTCACCGTGGCGGTTGAAGTTGCGGTGGTCGCCTTCGGTAAAGGTAGAATCTTCCGAAAATTTTCCGGTCAAAAGTCCGCTTGCCAGCGGCACGCGGACGATCACGCCGATGTCTTTTTTTTGGGTTTGTTCGAAAAATAATTCCAAAGGCCGCTGTCGGAACATATTGAAGATAATTTGCACCGTGGTCACGTTGTCGAACTCGATGCCTTTCAGGGCTTCCTCCACTTTTTCGACGCTGATGCCCAAATTCTGGACTTTACCTTCCTCTTTCAGACGGTCGAATAGCCCGAATATTTCGGGCCGGTAATAGACTTCCGTGGGCGGGCAATGCAGTTGCACGAGGTCCAGCGTTTCCAGCCCCATGTTCGTCAGACTATTTTCCACAAATTTCCGCAGCGTAGCGGGCTGGTACGCTGCATTGGTGTGCGGACTTAGTTGTCGCCCGCATTTGGTGGCGACGTAAATCCGCTCCGAGCGGCTCTTGACAAATTTTCCCACGGCTTTTTCGCTCTCACCGTCGCCATACACATCGGCGGTGTCGATGAAGTTAACGCCGCCATCGACGGCTTCGTGCAGGATGCTTTCGGCTAGTTTATAGTCGAAGTCGGCACCCCATTTTCCGCCGACCTGCCAAGTGCCGAGGCTGATTTCCGAGACGTTGAAGTTGGTTTTTCCTAGTTTGCGGTAGTTCATTTTTTTTAAGGGGCAAAGGAACAGAGTGGGGCGGCCCATGCCGCACAAAGTTAGTATTGTCGTGGCTTGCTCTGGTGGTTAAAGTTTTACTTTGATAATCATTAACATGAAACCCGACTAAACCTCCGTTTCGACGGCGTTTGGGACGTATTCCAGCAGGTCGCCGGGCTGGCAATTTAAAGCTTCGCAGACAGCTTCGAGCGTAGAAAATCGCACGGCTTTGGCTTTTCCGGTTTTAAGGATGGAAAGGTTGGCCATGGTTATATCTACTTTTTCGGCCAGTTCAGTCAGGGACATTTTTCGCCGCGCCATCATGACATCGACATTTACAACGATGGGCATGGCTAGATGGTCAACTCATTTTCCTGCTGCAACTCGACGCCCCGCTTGAACACCTGCGCGATGATATAAACGATGCCGGCATTGAGCAAATAAACCCCATCCACATCAAAACTCACCAGCGAAAAGTCGAAACTTTGAACAAAGTCGGCTGCACCGACCATACGCTTGTTCACGTATTGCAAGTAGTTTTTACTTATGAAACTAACGATCCAGACGGAGAGAAGCAGGTGTGCAACGCTGATCATTTGCTGGGAGGTTTTCATGCTGAAAGGGTTTTCCAAATTGATCTGGGTCAAGGTGTCTTTCACTTTCTCCCATACCTGCACGTGAAGAACCGCAATAGCCAGTAGCAGCGAAAAGATAGCTATTGAGGGAAATAAATGGCTGGACTGAAAGTCAATCCCGTCTTTAAAGTAGCTAATGACAAAAGCCGCCGCGAGCATCACAGTCCGAATGATGGCACCGATGTACACAATCCAAGCGCCGACCCGTAAAATCTGCAAAATTCGTTCTGTTTTCATTTTGATTGATTGGTTTGATTGGCACAAAGGTAAAGTACTATTGTTGATAAACAATAAATAATTACCAATAAACAGCATATTTTTTTTACCGTTTTTCCTTACCTTTCGCTGACAGAAATTACAACTCCCTGCCTGTGAAACCAATAAACCTTCTCATTGCTTTACTAATGAGCACTGCTCGCCTTTTACCCGCTCTGGCGCAGTCGTATCAGCCGCCCGTTTTCACCGATCCGGAGCGCACAGAAAATATCGAAGCTGTATTCTTGGCGCTCGACAAACTCCATAAAGACCACGCCGAGAAAAACCACTTTCCCGGCTTCATTTACGGCGTGGTGGTGGATGGAAAGCTGGTGCATACGATGAGTGATGGCTATACCGATGTCGATAAGAAGTTGGTCATCACGCCGCAATCGCTGTTTCGGATTGCTTCTATGAGTAAAAGTTTCACGGCGATGGCGATTCTACAACTGCGCGACGCGGGCCGACTGAACCTGGACGACCACGCCGACCAATATATCCCGGAATTGAAGAAATCCCAACTACTGACCACCGACTCATCTCCCATCACCATTCGCCAACTGCTGACCCACGCGGCGGGTTTTCCCGAAGACAATCCCTGGGGCGACCGCCAGTTGGACGTCACCGACGAGGAGTTTGCCCAATTCCTGCAAAAGCCGATTTCATTTTCCAACGCGCCCGGCGTGGCTTACGAGTACAGCAACCTGGGCTTCGCGCTGTTGGGGCAAATCGTTAAAAAAGTTTCGGGAAAACCTTACCAGCAATACATCAATGAAAAAATTCTGGAACCGCTCGGCATGACGCACACCAAATGGGAATACGATAAAGCACCCGCCGTGCAACTCGCCCACGGCTACCGCTGGAAAGACGGGAAGTGGCAGGAGGTGCCGCTGCTGCACGACGGGGTGTATGGCGCAATGGGCGGGTTGATTACTTCGCTGGAAGATTTCAGCAAGTACGTGGCCCTGCACCAGTCGGCCTGGCCGCCTCGCGACGGAACCGACAGCGGGCCGCTGAAACGCAGCTCGTTACGGGAGATGCACCATCCCTGGAATTTTAGCGGCATGAATTCGCAGTATACCTACGCCAGCGGCCGTCACTGCGGCATTGCGACCGCCTACGCCTACGGGCTAAGCTGGCTGCGCGACTGCGAGGGGCGGGTGGTCGTGGGCCATAGCGGCGGCTTGCCGGGCTTTGGTAGCAACTGGCGGATTATGCCGGAATATGGCATCGGCGTCATCATGTTCGCCAATCTGACCTACGCCTCTACCTCCTCCCTGGGTATGCCCGCCCTGGATGAGTTGGTGGTGCAAGCCCGTTTGAAACCGCGCTCGTTACCCGCGTCGGCGATTCTTAAGAAACATCGACAGCAACTCACCCAACTCCTGCCCGACTGGAAAAACGCCGAAGCCAGCGGGCTTTTTGCCGAGAATTTCTTTGATGATTACGCGCTGGAAGCCTTGCAGAAGGAAACGCAAAGCCTATTCAAGAAAGTGGGCAAAATTAAAAACGTGCAGGAGATCATCCCCGAAAACCAGTTACGCGGCAGCTACCTGCTGGAAGGCGAGCGGGGCAATCTCAAAATATCATTCACCCTGAGTCCCGAAAACGAGCCGCTGATTCAAGCGTTTCAAATCAAAGAAGAGCCGAAGTGAAGCAAAGAACTTTATTGTGAAACCAGGTCGATAATTACCTCGCCATTCTTCTTGGTGGGAAAAACCAAGTCGGTCAGCACCGCTGCGCCGTTGTTGGCGAAGATTTCCACAATAGAATTATCCACGAAAATGTTCAGTTTCAAGGTACCATCGACGGGCGGCACGGTCATGGATTCCACACTGGCGAATTTTTTGTGAAAAGCCACGTTCCCCGATTGAGTACGGTCGAAGGTGAGCTTTTGCGCCGCAATGTCGTACGACAGAATAACCGCCTCGCCCTCGTTGCTGAGTAATTTTATCTGAAAATCTTTGGTTCCCTTCAACTCGAAGGTCAGGTCAAGGCGGTAGGAATTATCATCCATTTTAAGAACCACGCCCGCATCCAAGTCGCGGGCCTTCATAGTCAGTGTTTTGGTGACAATCTCTTTTCTAAAAATAGACTGCTGGATTAAATGATAGCCGCCGCTGCTGTCGGCACGTAGCGAAAGCTGGCGCGGCAGTGAGAACATCCCGCGAAAACCGACGGTCGGCGTCTGATTGGCGTAGGCCCAGTTGCTTGCCCAGCCCATGATAATGGGCTTAGGCTGATCCGCCGGGAGATTATTGAAGGGAATGGCGGCGTAAAAATCCTTTCCAAAGTCCACGCGGCGAACGCCTTTCTGACGGTCTGCCCGGAATCGTTTCCCATCGAAGCTTCCCACGAAATACTGCATTCCCGTGAAGTCGGTATCCTCCGCTGCGCTCGAAATCAGCATCACCCACTTTTCTTCGTCGCTGCCCTCCACGGGTACTCTGAACAGCGACGGGCATTCCCAAATCTTAGCCACGTCACCCACCTTGCCAAACTCGCTGAGCAGTTTCCACTTTTTAAGGTCGTCTGACTCGTAAATCTGCACCAAATATTCATGCGGCTTGACCACGACCATTTTCCACTTGTCGCCGTACCAAAACACGTTAGGATCACGAAAGTCCTTCATGCCAAGATCCAGCACGGGATTCTTCTCGTAGTATGCCCAAGTGCGGCCCTTGTCGGCGCTGTACGCCAGGCTTTGGTGCTGCGCCACGCCCTCATCATTGCTGTTTACTTTCTTATGGACGTGCGAGGTATAAATGGCCACCATACCGCTCCTGAAGCCCGGCTGGAAGAAACCGGAAGTGTTCAGGCTATCCACCACCACGCTGCCCGAGAAGATCATCGTTTCGGTGCTGTCGGCGTTTCGGTATTCTGGCAAAGCCAGCGGCAATTCTTCCCAGGTTTTCAGGTCGGGACTCACGGCGTGGGCCCAGCTCATGTGGCCCCAGGTATCGCCTTCGGGGTTGTATTGGTAGAAAAGATGGTACTCGCCGTCGAGATAGACCAAACCATTCGGGTCATTCGTCCAGTTTTGCGGCGGGGCGTAGTGGTAGGCGGGACGGTAGTCGCCGGGTTCGATGTCGGCGACGGCGATTTTTTTCTGCTGCTTGGTGGAGCAGGCGGCGAGGAGGAAGCCGAGGGGAAGGAGGGCGAATAGTGAGCGCATTCGGGTAAAGTACTGATAAGAAACAAGTTTTATTTTCAAAACATCATATCCGCCACTACGTCACCACCTCTTCAATCCTTTCCAGCGACGTTCCTTTCGTTTCGGGCATCATGCGCCAAACAAATAGTAGTTGCAGCACCATCATCCCGGCGAAGAAGGCAAAGGTCGGCCCGCCGCCGAAGGTTTGGGCGATGTAGGGGAAAATAAACGAAATGACCGCCGCCGCGATCCAGTGCGTGAAGCTGCCCAGTGACTGCCCGTAGGCGCGGACGTTGTTGGGGAATATCTCCGAAATGAACACCCAGATGACCGCCCCCTGCGACAGGGCGAAGAAGGCGATGTAGATAAACAGGTAAATCGGCACCTGACCGCCGCCCAGGTTTTCGCTAAAAAAAGCATTGGACACCAACACCAAAGCCGTAATGACGCCCAGCGAGCCGACGTACATCAGGAACTTGCGCCCAAACTTGTCGATCAGCGACAGCCCTAGCAGCGTCGCCAGCAGGTTGACCAAGCCAATGCCCGCCGACGACAGCAAGGCCGATTCTTTGCCCAGCCCCGCCATTTCGAACACGCGCGGGGCGTAGTAGATGATGGCGTTGATGCCCGACAGTTGATTGAAGAGCGCGAACAGCACCGCCAGCCGCACGGGCGTCCGGTAAAGCGGCTTGAACAGATCCCGGTAACTGCCTTCGGTGGACTGGTGCTTGCTTTTCAGCACGGCCACCACCACGCGTTCGGCTTCCTCGGAGTCGCTCACGTTGAGGATTTCGCGCGCTTCGTGGATTTTATTCTTTTTCAAAATCAGCCAGCGCGGACTTTCCGGAATAAAGAAAATGGACACCATGAACAGCACCGCCGGAATGGCCTCCACGCCCAGCATCCAGCGCCAGGCGTTTTCGCCGATGCCTTCTAGGGCATAATTGGAGAGGTACGAAATGAGGATGCCCAGCACGATGTTGAACTGAAACAAAGCCACCAGCCGCCCGCGCCGTGAGGGCGGGGCAATTTCGGAAATGTACATCGGTGCCACCACCGAAGAAATACCCACGCCCACCCCGCCGATGAAGCGGAAGAATAGGAACATTTCCCAGCCAGTGGCCAGTCCCGACCCTAGGGCTGATACCAAATACAGCACCGCCACGATGAGAAGGCTGTATTTGCGCCCGTACTTGTCGGCCGGGAGGCCGCCGAATAGTGCCCCAAACACTGTGCCGATGAGGGCGATGGAAACCGTCAGGCCGTGTTCAAAAGCAGTGGAGTTCCAGAGGACTTGCAGGGTTTGCTCTGCGCCGGAAATCACCGCCGTGTCGAAGCCGAAGAGGAAGCCGCCCAGAGCGGCGGAGATAGACCAAAGAAAGATTTTGGTAGAATTGCTCATGTGAGGTAAGGGTCGGGTTTAGTGGAAGTACCAAATTTGCGGCGAATATTCCAATAATCCAAAATGAGCAAAACGCCGTCTAGGAGGGCGTACCTAGTGCAGCGCCGCATTGTTTGGACTGTAACGCGTTTTTTGAATTCATAAGTCTTTACTTTGTGGCTCTGTGGTTTTGTCGCTCAATTTACAATTCATTCATTCAAAAGAAAGCAATGCAAGCATACGTATTCCCCGGACAAGGCTCCCAGTTCAAAGGCATGGGAGCCGATTTGTACCGAAAATCCTCCAAAGCCAAAGAACTATTCGACCTGGCTGATCGCATTCTGGGCTTTAACCTGACCAAGGTTATGTTCGAGGGCACGGACGAAGAATTAAAACAGACCAACGTCACGCAGCCCGCCATTTTCCTGCATTCGGTGGCGCTGGCGGCGGTGGCCGATAATTTCAGGCCCGACATGGTGGCGGGGCACTCGCTGGGCGAGTTTTCGGCGCTGGTAGCGGCAGGAGGATTGTCGTTCGAGGATGGTTTGAGATTGGTGGCCAAACGCGCCGACGCCATGCAGAAAGCCTGCGAGCTTCAACCCTCCACGATGGCCGCTATTCTTGGGCTGAGCGATGGTGCGGTTGAAGAAATCTGCGTTTCTATTGCCGACGAGGTGGTGGTGGCCGCCAACTACAACTGCCCCGGCCAAATCGTGATTTCGGGAACAATGGAGGGCATCCGCATCGCTTGTGAGAAAATGAAAGAGGCTGGGGCAAAGCGTGCGCTGCCGCTGCCCGTGGGCGGCGCTTTCCATTCGCCGCTAATGGAACCCGCCCGAGAGGAACTGGCGCAGGCCATTGCCGCCACGGCTTTCCGCGCCATGCCCTGCCCGATCTACCAGAATGCCACCGCCGCGCCCTCTCAGGACTTGGACACGATCAAAGCTAACCTCATCGCCCAGTTGACCGCTCCCGTGCGCTGGACGCAGTCGGTCGAGAACATGGTACGCGACGGGGCCAGCGTACTTATTGAATGCGGCCCTGGAAAGGTGTTGCAGGGACTGGTCAGGAAGATTGCCCCCGAGGTGGAGGTAGCGGCTGTAACGGTGGAAAATTAATTTTTTTGCATTAATACTTGACACATAAAATCATTAAGCTTACTTTTGCACCATTATTTACAGAATTGGCAGGTGGTGTAAAGGTAGCACAGGAGATTTTGGTTCTCTTAGTCAGGGTTCGAATCCTTGCCCGCCAACGCAGACCCCCGAAAACCCCGTTTCCAGCCAATGGAGCGGGGTTTTTCGCTTTCCAATTACTTCTGAATTGTCTAAAAGGCACCGAAAAAGCCACCTTTCTTCCCAATAACTTTCCAAAAAACACGATGAAAACGAGCCTTGGACTCCGTTGTAGCAAGGATCATTTGAAGAAATCGGGCCGCTTTGCGCTTCATATTCTGGTTGGTTTGTAGGGAGAATACCAGAAATTGAACCTCGATGTCGATTGAGGAACTCACAAAAACATGAAACAGCTAGTTTCAGAAAGTCTTCGGTTTTGTTGCACCCGGAAAAAATTCGGGAGAACTCATGTTTTCAACCATTCTGCGCCAGGGCGAACTCCTTGGCGAAGTAGGTCAAAATAGCGCTAGCGCCCGCGCGCCGAATGCTCATCAGGCTTTCGAGCATGGCGCGTTCACCGTCGATCCAGCCGCGTTGAGAGGCGGCCTTTATCATGGCATACTCGCCCGATACATTGTAGGCCGCAATGGGGATGTTGAAGTTGTCGTGCAGCATTTTGATGATGTCCAGGTAGGGAAGGGCGGGCTTCACCATCAGGAAATCCGCCCCTTCGTCGAAGTCGAGCTGCGCCTCCACCAGCGCTTCCCGCGCGTTAGCCGGGTTCATCTGGTAGGTTTTTTTGTCGCCAAAGCGCGGCGCCGAGTCGAGGGCATCGCGGAAGGGGCCGTAAAAAGCACTCGCATATTTGGCCGTGTAGGACATGATGCTGACGTTCGTAAAGCCTTCGGCGTCGAGCAGTCGGCGCAGGTAGCCCACGCGCCCGTCCATCATGTCGCTGGGGCCGAGTATGTCGGCACCCGCCCGGGCTTGGGCCAAGGCCATATTGCCCAAAATCTCCACCGAAACGTCATTCACAATTTCGCCGTTTTCCACGTAGCCGTCGTGGCCGTCGCTGCTGTAGGGGTCCATCGCGATGTCGGTCATCAGCGTCAGGTCGGGGAACTTGTCTTTAATTTCTTTCAGCGCGTTCAGGTACAGCGTTCCCTCGCGGTGTGACTCGGTGGCGCGTTTGTCTTTTTTCTGTTCGGGGTAATTGGGAAAAAGACAAATGGATTGAATGCCCAAATCCGTCACTTCCTGGATTTCTTCCAGCAAAGTGTCCAGTGAAAATCGGTAGATGCCGGGCATGGAGGTCACTTCGCTCTTCACGCCCGAGCCTTCCAGCACAAACATGGGGAAAATCAGGCTCGACAGCGAGAGCGTCGTTTCCTGGTTCATTTCACGAATGGCGGCGGTGCGGCGGTGACGGCGCGGGCGGCGGTGGAGTATCAGCATGGGGGTAGTATTTATTTTTTAACCTAAATATTTTATAGCCAAGTTATTAAGAACAAATTTGTTTAATTGTTTCAATTTTTGTGAGTCGCAAGTTATTGAAAAAACCACTCCGTTCGTCCCGGCTATGGACAGGCGATCAAGAGAACTGCGCCACTTCGCCTTGTTCGGGCTGCGCGTACACTTTGTGGCTGGGCAATGGATTCAGAGCCGACACAGCACAGGTGTTCGTAACAAACTAGCCCTGTGTCGTTCATAAAATTGCCCGTAGATAGTTTGGCGGTATCTGGATGAAAGATTTTTCTCTTAAAATCTCAGAAAATTTCTCCTTTTATGGGTACCTTAGTGCTTCTGTCTTCTTTACTAATTAGAAAACGCTTCACGACCTGAACGACGTTCCAGCCGCCAGCCTAGCGCATGGTCAAGTACAAGCGCCAAATCTCCGTGCCGTTTCACTATCATAAATTTCTAAATGAATTTAAAATATTTAATCGCCGGACTTTTTCTGTTTTCCAGTTCCAGCGTTTTTTCCCAAGGCAAACCTGCCGATTATGTCCAGAAAATCCCCGGCACCAACCATGAGTACGAAATGGCGGCTATCCCGGGAGGGGAATTCACGATGGGCAGTCCGGCTGATGAAGCTAACCGCAACACCGACGAAGGCCCCCAGCACAAAGTAGTGTTGGACGGTTTTTGGATGGGAAAATACGAAGTGACCTGGGATTTTTTTGACCTCTATGCCTTCAAAAACATGGAGACCGAAATGGCCAAGCGCTATCCCGATGATGAAAAAAGCGTGGCTAAGACCGATGCCAGCACCCGCCCCAGCCCGCCCTACGTCGATATGTCCTTCGGGATGGGGCGTGAGGGGTACCCGGCCATCAACATGACGCAGTACTCGGCCATCCATTTTTGTAAATGGCTATACGACAAAACGGGAGTGTTCTACCGCCTGCCCACCGAAGCCGAATGGGAGTACGCCGCTCGGGCTGGCACCAAAACAGCCTACTCTTTCGGCGACGACCCGACCAAACTGGACGAATACGCCTGGTACCAAAAAAATAGTGGTGGTAATTACAAGAAAGTCGGTACCAAGAAGCCCAACCCCTGGGGACTCCACGATATGCACGGAAACGTAATGGAATGGACGCTCGATCAGTACCTGCCCGATTTTTACGCCAAAACAGCCGGGGAAGCCATAAAAAACCCACTTGTACCCGTTACCGAACTGTATCCTTCCGCCGTACGGGGGGGCTCCTGGGACGACGACCCAGCGGTGGCCCGCTCCGCCGCTCGCACGCCCTCCTCGGCAGAATGGAAGATGCTCGATCCACAACTCCCCAAAAGCGAATGGTGGATGACGAATGCGTCTTTCTTGGGGATGCGGCTGGTGCGGCCTTTCAAGACGCCCACGCCCGAAGAAATCCAGGCCTATTACAGTCCGGAATTGATCGAGGATTATTGATTGGGGCGGTCGGCTTTCGGCAGTCGGTCTGCTGATTCGCCACCATCCTCCTTAAGCAATGAATTTGTAATCAGTTAAGTAAGTAAACCGCCGTGGAAACGTTCTTTCTTTGATAAACTAAATTTTCAAACGCAATATTCGGTGGCAAAAGTAGCAGAAAGCCGACCGCCGAAAGCCCCTTAACCAAAACCCAATTATGGAACAAAGAAGACGTGAATTTTTGAAAGCTTCCGGACTGCTGGCCGGAGGCATCGCCCTGAGTCCGCTGACCTCCTTCGGCTTCAACAGCAACGTAGATGACACCATCAAAGTAGCCCTGATCGGCTGCGGCGGGCGTGGCACGGGGGCGGCAGCGCAGGCTCTCAGTACTAGACAGAACGTGAAGGTCGTGGCCATGGCCGACGCCTTCCGCGACCGCCTAGAAGATTCTTACAAGAGCCTTACCTCCAAGAAATACAAGGACTCCAACGGCAAAACCGTGGCTGGCACCGATAAGGTGGACGTGCCCGACAGCCATAAGTTTGTAGGTTTCGAAGCCTATAAAGACGCGATTGCTCTGGCCGACGTGGTGATCCTGGCATCACCGCCTGGCTTCCGCCCCGCCCATTTGGAGGAGGCCATCAAGCAGGGCAAGCACGTATTCTGCGAGAAGCCAGTGGCCACCGACGCCCCCGGCATCCGCAAAGTGCTGGAAGTAGCCGAGATCGCCAAAAAGAAGAAGCTGAACATCGTGACGGGTTTGCAGCGCCACTACCAGCCCAACTACCGCGAAGCCATCAAGCGCATTCAGGACGGCGCCCTCGGCGATATTGTCGGCGGGCAAGTGTACTGGATCAGCGGCGGCGTGTGGGTGAAG
>Ga0335395_10002717_pt1 | contig 11002 bp, 8 predicted proteins | sample MAT02_FD_205744 | JGI IMG/M metagenome (GOLD analysis project Ga0335395, IMG submission 205744) | Freshwater microbial communities from Lake Fryxell liftoff mats and glacier meltwater in Antarctica - MAT-02 (spades assembly) (version 2) ...
CCTTCATAGCTCGATCACATAGCAAACGCTCTTGCTTCAAAATCTCTTCAGGACCAACCTCGAGTAGATAGTCAACGGCTGGTTTAAGACCGATCGTTTCAACAATCGCTGCAGTTCCCGCCTCGAAACGATGAGGAATTCCTGCTTGAGTGAACCCGTCGGTCGTCACAGTTTGAATCATGTTTCCGCCACCTAAAAAAGCGGGCATCGATTCCAAGAGTTTTCGCTTCCCGTACAGAACGCCAATCCCAGTAGGACCTAGCATCTTATGACCGCTGAACACCAAAAAATCAGCGTCCATGGCCTGAACGTCGACATCGCCATGTGGAATCGCTTGAGCCGCATCGACTAGCACAACTGCTCCAACGCTATGAGCGAGATCGACGATCTTTCTGATCGGATTGATAGTTCCCAAAACGTTGGAGACCGCAGTCACTGCGACAATCCTCGTTCGTGGCCCGAGCAGACGCTCGAAGGCTACTAGATCAAGATGATAGTCGTCCAAAATGGGAACCCATCGGATGATCGCTCCTGTTCTTGCGGCAAGTTGCTGCCAAGGCACGATGTTCGAGTGATGTTCCATCTCGGTCAGAAGAATCTCGTCTCCAGGCTTGATAAACGTATCGCCCCAGGCTCGGGCGACGAGATTGATCGAGGCTGTCGTTCCCGCAGAAAAAACAATTTCGTCTTTTGATACTGCATTGATAAAATCAGCGATCGACTGCCTGGAGACTTCCATCGCAGAAGTAGTTTCGGCTGCTAAAGCGTGACCCGATCGATGGACATTACTAAAGTGTTGTTCATAGGCTCCGTCCATCACTTCGATCACAGACGACGGACGCTGCGAAGTGGCCGCATTGTCGAAATAAATTAGTGGCTTACCGTTAGGAAGAACTCGCGACAAAATCGGAAAGTCGCTTCGGCACGCAGCGATTGACTTTGATGGTGTAGGCCGCTGAAAATTCTTGACCGGGGCCAATCCGTTTGATTCTTGCGCGGACTGGGCGATCGAGATCACTTTTTGAACCATCGAGAACAAACCATTGCTCCGAAGTGGGGAGACAAAGGTCTTTAGCTGAAGATCTTCAAAGAGGCGTAAGATCGGAAAGTCGATAATATGCTGCGGTTTCTTGAACGAAAAAGCGCCAACGATGATTGCTACAAGCCCCTTCACCATGGGAGCGTCACTCGTTGCAGAAAACACTAAATCATCGCCGATGTTTTTTGAAGTCAGCCAAACCATACTTTGGCAACCAAGTACGCGGTTCTCCTCGGTTTTGGCTGATTCATCGAAGGGCGCAAGCGTATCGCCTAATTCTATTAGATATCCAACTCGCTCTTCAGCGGTCTCCAAGTCAGCCATCTCTTCGCGAATTTCGTCGACACTGACTGGATGTATGGAACTGCTCACCGTTTAAAAAATCCCTAATTGATCTCGTGCATCTTCGGACATACAGTCTGGGGTCCACGGTGGATCCATGACAACTTTAATATCGACTTTCGAAACGCCTTGAATGGCTTCGATGACTTGTCTTGAGTTGGCCACCAATTGCGGTCCCGCGGGACACATGGGGCTAGTCAGCGTCATTTCAATCTTCACGTCGCTCTTCTCTAGCGTCGACACTTCGTCCGGAGCAACCGCTGACCCTTCAGAGCCAGACCCTTCAGAACCAGACGATTCAGACGCAGTTGCATCGTTAGATATTTCCGTAACAGGAATATCCGAAGCCGCTGGTTGAATGTCCACGACATAGATTAAACCGAGATCTACGATGTTTACAAACAGCTCGGGGTCGATCACTTTCTTTAGCTCATCACGAACTAGATCTTCTGTTACTGGCATAGCTTATGGACCTCAACCGCTAAAGAGTCATTGTAAAGGAGAAATATTAACTGGCTAATCGTACTAAAATGTCGTCACCGTCGATTTTGACTTCGTGACTTCCGGTCGGCTCGGTCGCTGGCATAGCTACCGCATCTCCCGTTCTTACATCGAATTTCGCACCGTGTCTCGGGCAGACTAAGCAATGGTCGATGTACTCGCCGTCACCGAGCGTTCCGCCGTCGTGGGTACAAACATCATCCAAGCAAAACACTCCTTCTTCAGTCTTTACGATGACGATGAATCGATCATCTAGTTCGAACGTCGCAGGGGTATTTAGCTCCAGTTGATCTGATTTTACTACGAAAACGAATTCGTTTTTTGTCGAGCTTGAGGCACTATTCATGGGTGGATAAATTTTCTATTCATATTGACGAACTTGGCGAGCGATTGCTGAGCCCAATGATTTCCGGACACTTTCGATCGTAATTCGGTCAAAGATTTGTTGGAAGAAGCCGGTTACGATCATTCGAACGGCTTCATGACGAGTAAATCCGCGAGATTGAGCGTAGAAAATCAATTCCTCATCCACCTTGCCAGAGGTACTCCCGTGTGTGCAGCGAACGTCATCGGCCTTGATCTCTAAGCCAGGAATCGAATCGGCTCGCGCCAGATCACTCAGCATCAGGTTGTCATTGCGTTGGTAACCATCGGTCCTAATTGCACCCGGAGCGACTTTAATCATGCCTCGCCAAACCGTTCGCGAACTGTCTTGGAGAGCCGCTTTGTATAGGAAGTCACTTCGGCAATGGGGAGCGATATGGTACTGGAGAGTATTGTAAGTCATTTGCTGCTTACCGCTAGTAAACATGGTGCCGTTGACTTGGCTAGTCGCCCCAGCGCCGATGAGCGACACTTGCTGATTGACTTGCGAGAACCTTGCCCCCATCGCTGCGATCGTCCATTGAAGCGTTGCATCGCGATCGACCGTTGCACGCTGATGGGAAAAGTGCCAAACGCGGTCTCCCCATTCTTGTAGTTTCACGAATCTAAGGCGAGCACCTGGCTTGACAATCAATTCTAAACCACCGCAGTGAAAACCATTCGCGGTAGCCTTCACGCTGGAACACTCATAAAGAACAGTCGCCTCTGCTCCCTCCTCCAGGACAACAAGGAGGTGACTCATATCACATCCTCCATCGGACATACCGGTGAATACGTGAAGCGGCTTGGCCAAAGTTGTATTCTTCGGAACGTAAAGGAAGGCTCCCGAGGACCATGCTGCGGCTTCAAGCGAAGCAAATCTATCAAGCGTCGGGTCAATCGTAGAAAACAGGTACTTCTGAACAAGGTCGCTGTGATTGACTGCTGCCGACTCAAGCGATTCAAACACAACACCTTGTTTCGAAATCTCTTTATCGAGGGTCGCTTCCAAAAGATGACCATCAAAAACGACAATCGTTCCACCAACATCGACATCTTCCAGAAGGCGAACCGGACAACCATGTTCGGGCGATGGTTTGAAGTCGACGGCATTCTCAAGAACGGCATACTTATCGATATGAAATCCACGTAAATCAGAACGCATCCATTCTTCCGACTTACGACTTGGCCACTCCATCGACTCGAATTGCTGCCAAGCGGTCTTCCGTTGCTCGGACAACCACTTTGGCTCTACGCGGCGCTCGAGGAATGATTTGAACTGGTTCGAATCAAGTGTGTTGGTGGTTTTGATGGCAGTTGACATAGGAAACGATCAAGGCGGAAAAACGAGTGTTGGGTGAACTTTACGAAGTTGAGGATTACTGAGTGTCGCCTTTCGCTCCGCGAAAGTGCGCTCTTTCGCGGAGCGAAAGGCGACAATGGGACAGTTATTTACAGGGCAACCCTTTAGCCGACGGAGCCGGTCATTTGAAGCTGGATGAGTCGGTTCATTTCAACGGCGTATTCCATTGGAAGTTCCTTCACCAACGGCTCTATAAAGCCGTTGACAATCATCGTTCCTGCCTCAGCTTCGGAAAGACCGCGGCTCATCAAGTAGAAGAGTTGTTCTTCACCGATGCGAGACACGCTGGCTTCGTGACCTACTGAAACATCTTGATCGAGAATCTCGATGTAGGGATACGTGTCACTTCGAGATTGAGGATCCAAAATCAAAGCGTCACACACAACGTTGCTCTTCGATTTGGCTGCGTTCTTTTCGACGCGAACCAAGCCACGGTAGCTGCTTCGACCACCGCCCTTTGAAATCGATTTACTGATAATTTGACCCGTCGTGTGAGGGGCGGCGTGAACCAATTTTGCACCCGCATCTTGATGCTGTCCGGCCGATGCAAAAGCGATCGAAAGGATTTCCCCTCGAGCCCCTGGTTCCATCATATAAACCGAAGGATATTTCATCGTTAGCTTGCTGCCGAGATTCCCGTCGACCCATTCCATCGTCGCATCCCCGTAAGCAACGGCTCGTTTGGTAACAAGGTTATAAATGTTGTTCGCCCAGTTTTGAATCGTGGTGTAACGGCATCGGCTACCACGCTTGCAAACGACTTCGACAACCGCTGAATGCAATGACTCGGACGAGTACATCGGTGCGGTACAGCCTTCGACGTAATGGACCGAAGCGCCTTCGTCGACAATGATCAGCGTGCGTTCAAACTGACCCATGTTTTCTGCGTTGATGCGGAAGTACGCTTGCAGAGGGAAGTCGATCTTGACTCCTTTTGGAACATAGATAAACGACCCACCAGACCAAACCGCCGAGTTCAATGCAGCGAATTTGTTGTCCGTGGAAGGGATAACTTTTCCGAAGTATTCTCGTAGCAAGTCTGAATGCTCACGAACAGCCGTATCGGTGTCTGTAAAAATCACGCCTTGATTAGAGAGATCTTCCTTCAAAGAACCATAAACGACTTCGCTTTCAAACTGAGCCTTGACGCCCGAGAGGAACTTTTTCTCAGCCTCCGGAATACCAAGTTTGTCAAAGGTATCCTTGATTTCTTGAGGAACCTCGTCCCAGGTTTTGCCTTGCTTGCTGGTTGGCTTGAGATAGTAAAAAATGTCTTGGAAATCTAGGTCGATCGCTCCGCCCCACTTCGGCATCGGCTTCGAATTGAAGATATCTAAAGCTTGCAAGCGATAGTCTCGCATCCAAGTAGGTTCATTCTTAATCTCGGAAATTTGATTTACAATTTCCTTATCAACTCCCTTACGCGCCTTGAAGAAGGCTTTGCTATCGGTGCGAAAGTCGTACTTGTTAATTTCTCCAACAGTTTCGTTACCGGCGATATCAGTAGACATATTATTATCGTTTTCTAAAAACAGGTTTTTGTAGATGTTGAGCTAAGACTTGCAAGGAATGATGTTCGGTGGGTTCGCAATAAATTCTATTGAGAGTCCAGTTACTTAGACAATCATTGCCGGCTCTTCTTTTGAGTTCAGTTCTTGGTTGGCAGCATCAGCATCGGGATAAGCCTTTCGAATCCGGTCGTAACCGTGATCGTGAAGCTCACGAGCCAATTCGATGCCACCAGTTTCGACGATGCGTCCACCGAGCATAACGTGCGTGTAGTCGGGCGGATTATGCTCGAGCAATTTGTCGTGGTGAGTAATAATCAGCAGTCCCATCTTCTCGCGACCAATCTCTGCGATCGAAGTACTTGCGAGCCGAACTGCGTCTGCATCCAACCCGCTATCAGTCTCATCCAAAACAGCAAACTTTGGTGAGAGCATCGCCATTGTCAGGATCTCTGCGCGTTTCATTTCACCGCCCGAGAAACCGTCGTTGACATAACGTCTTGCGAATTCCGAATCCATCTTAAGTTGTTCCATTTTGGATTTTAGCTCTTTGCGGAACTCGCGCATTGGAATCAACTCCTCGCCTTCTTTCCGATCTGGTCGCCGAACATTGGTAGCAGCATGACGTAGAAAATCAGCCATTTTCACACCAGGCACAGCAACCGGTCGCTGAAAAGCCATAAACAGCCCGAGTCGAGAACGCTCGTCAGCTTCCATCTCGGTGAGGTCTTGACCATCGAGCGTGATCGAACCTTCCGTCACTTTGTAACTTGGATGTCCCATGATCGCCAATCCAAGCGTACTTTTACCTGAACCGTTTGGACCCATTAATGCGTGCGTCTGGCCGTGGTACATCTCAAGATTTACGCCATGGAGAATTACCTTGCCTTCGATAGCGACGTGTAGATTTTCGATTTTTAGAATGTGAGACATTAGACTCTTGATAGTTGACGTTACGGAATAGAACTAAAGGGATTGAAAAAAACTGTAGCTTTCAAGCTAATTGGTTGCCAAAGCAACGGTTGCTGGACGAAATTGGCAAGAGTCATGACCGTCTAAACGGCAGCAAGACAACTCCATCGGAGCACCAACCGCTTCGCTAAAAACAGCTTGCTCGAGCTCACAAGCGCTTCTGCGATTCACCGCCGCTAGGTCCGGGAAGGGGCAAGCGTGCACCGTCATGATGGGCAACTGGATTGCAGAACCGGGAGTTTGGCTAGCAAATTGAGTCGGAATCTTTCGCTGGGTAAGTAATTTGGCCATTGCGTCCATGCGATCCGAGGTGGAGCTTTCGGGTAGCAGTAGCGAGTACGCTTGCCCCATTCGTTTCGCTATTCCACCCAAAAGCTGCTTTCGAAATTCTTCGTTAGGGAGCGATTCAATTTCGGACCAGATCGCACTTGCCAAGTCTGCGTAAGTGACACCAACATGTCGCCACCCGTTATTCGTTAATTGATAGTGATAAACCGGACGACCTCGACCGACAGAAACTTTCTTTCGCTCGATCAATTCCATCGATTCTAAACGGTCCAGTCGAATGCGGACTGCGGTTTGAGTGACTTCTAGCAGGTCGAGGAATTCAGTTACGGTCAACCCAGGACGGCGGCGAAGCAGGTCCAGGACGACTTGATCTACTGGGCGAAGGGCATCACTACTTGCCATCTGAACACTAACGGAATCGGCAGCGTTTTTTTCTTCAGCTTTTTCCTGTTGAGTGGTTGTCATTTAGTGAACTTAAAAACGAGGTTGGCATTGGATGCTATCTAAAGGGAATACTTCGGCATCACGCAGTGCGATCGTAGCGATTTCTCGCATTTTTGACAAGTGGCGTTGTTTTAATTCGCTGCAGTCAATGCTACCAAACACCAAGGCGTTAAAACTGTTCTCTCTGGAACAATCGCTACACGCAGGAAACTTTTAGCTCACAAGTCCGCGCTCTTGATGATTTTCCAGGTTTCTGTGACTTAGGGTTCCTCGGAAATGATTTAGGAAAGCCCGCTCCGAAGGTAATTCTTTGGCAGAACGGCTACAGATGAAACGGCTCATCAGCCTTTCCCTTTTGTCTTTTGTGATAAGAACTACGATGAACAACTTCCCTCGATTCAGCTTACGAATGGCTCAAAAGCTATCAGCACTGATCTTCTGTTTTTGGTTATTGTCAGTCGATTCGTCGTTTGCGATTGCTCAGAACGGCATCGGCGGGACATCTACCTGGGGCGACAGAGCACTCGACGGGGTTTTGCAACCTTATCATGACATCCAAGTCGCGACCGTTGAAACCGGTATTATCGAGAAAATATTGGTTCACCCTGGCGATGTTGTGACTGCCGGTCAACCGCTTGCAATCCTGCATTCGGAATCGGTCCAAGCCCAACTTCGGATGAAAGAGACCGAGGTCGCACGTACCGGGAAAATCAATCAAGCTCGAGCCGAGTACGCACTTCAAAAAACGAAGTTCGGAAAAATTACCAAGCTGTTTGCAGAAGGAAAAGTCAGCAACGCGGAATTGGAACGCAGCCAAGCTGAAATGATTATCAGTCAAGGTCGCCTGGAATCCGAGGAGGATAATGCAGTCGTGCTCGAAGCAGACCTTCTCCGATATCAAGCGATGCTTGCCGATCGCACCATTGTCGCACCAATCGACGGAACCGTTACAGACGTGCAGAAGCATATTGGCGAATTCGTAGCGGCCAGCGCGCCTGTCATTCTTCGACTCGTCGACGTTTCTAAATTACGAGCAACGTTTTCCATCCAAGAAAGTGAACTGTCGACGATTGCCCGTGGTGGGGTGATGCGAGTTCAACTTTCCAGCGGCCAAAGCGTCGAAGGAACGGTTGAATATGTTCCGCCAGTCGCAGATCCAGAAACTGGATGGTTCATGATCAGTGTGGTTATCGAAAATACCGACACAAAGATAGTCGGCTCACGATGCCAACGCCTCCCTTAATCCAAGCATGAGGAGTCCTATTAATCTGCAGAATAGTTACTCCTTACCAATCTCTGAACTAATCGCTTATGACACAATCCACTTTACCAAACTTCGGTTCTTCGATTTGTTCAGAGCGCCCGGTTGATAGTGCCAATATTACAGACGCGAGTGCCAACAACAGCGGCGTGCCAGTCGTACCAGCGGTATTTGCATCCGCCCAATCCAAAACAGACATTTCGATTGAGGCAGGCGGCGAACAGCCCCAGCCTCGCAATCCTAGTTGGCGAGCCCCGTCTTCGATCGAACTGCTGGACCCGACTTTTGCGTTAAAACTTGCCGAAAAGTGGGAAGAGAGACTTGGATGCGCCGTTTGGTTTGTCAGGCGGACTCGTCGTGGTAAGATCGTCGATTCGATCGCCAGTCGGACTGCCCGCGAGCTGACGCTAACCCCGGAAGCGATATCATCCATTGCAAGTGATTCATCGCAAAGCGATCTTTCAATCGGATTGAATTGCGATCCGCAACTTCCGCTTTCGCCTAGTGCTATCTTAAATCGGATCGCGTTGACTCACCCCGATTATGCGGCGCTCTCATCGCATTTCGAAATGGCAACGGTTCCGGGCGGATGGGTTGTCATTCTTGCTTGGCGATATTCTCAAGATCGTCAGGAGTCTCTATCTTTCGCCACCGCAATGGATCTAGACGGTCCGATGCTTGGCAAAGTCCTTGAGGCTTATACCGTTAGTAAGATGGGGCTTAAATACTTAAGCATTGTTGATAAAGTTACTTTCTTTCGAGCATTAAATAAGTATTGGGTTTTTGCTGCGGTGGCTGCGATTCTTGTGTTCTTATGTATTCCCGTTCCGTATCGCGCCAGTCGCGACTGTATTCTGGAGCCGAGTACCAGAAGGTTTGTATCCAGTCCAATCGAAGGCCGACTGACCGCAATTGCTGTTCGACCTGGCGAAGAAGTAATCGAAGGGCAGCTACTTGCTTCGATTGATGATCAACCGATTCGCCGCGAGCTGTTAATCGCAGAAGCCGAATTGCAATCGGCGAATAAGAAACGCGATGTCGCGCTCGCTACCAAGGCTTCGGGCGACCTTCGACTTGCTCAACTGGAGTGCCAACAGATCCAATTGAAAATGGATTCTATGCGTGAACAACTAGGGAGACTCGAGATTCGTAGCCCGTCAACAGGCATTCTTGTGCAAGGCGATTGGTTTGGTAATGAAGGAATGCCGGTCACGCTTGGACAGTCGCTCTTTGAAATTGCGCCGTTGGACCGAATGACCGCAGAAATTCAACTGACCGCAGAAGACTTGCCATGGGTTAAGTCTGGAAGCCACGCGGTTCTGCGAACCGACGCAACCGGAACAACGTCCTGGCCGAGCACGCTCGCAAGAATCGAGCCCCGTGCAGAAATCATTGATGACAAAGCCGTTTACATCGCTGAGATGGATGTCGAGAACACGAGCAAGCTCTTCCGACCTGGGATGAAGGGAAAGACGGTTGTCGACACGGGCAGTCATACGATTGGATGGTTGCTTCTGAGCAAACCATACCGTTGGCTTGTGAATATGTGGGTTTGGTAAATCATGGATCCAGCAAACAAACAACCGACAGCACCATTGCAAGAATCATTGCAAGAACCAGCGTCATCATCTGGGTCTCAGCAAGGGTTTTTGAAACTACGGACAGATCTTCGTTTTGTGCCCCAGAACTCCTCGGAAAAATGGGAGTGCATTATCGAAGATCCTGTTGCGAAACAGTTTTATCGAATTAATCGTGAAGATTACCTTGTCGCATCGGCACTCGATGGCAAGCACGATCTTCCTAAAATAGTCGAAGTTCTCGCATCAAATTTCCCCAACACGAGCATTGATTCCGAGTCCACCGAACGTTCGGTAAAATGGTTCATGAGCACGGGCTTGGCAAGCATGGTGAAGCCGAAGCAGCCAGATTCGTTAGAAGAAGACACTTCTCACGAGTCAAACAGTGCGAGTCCACCAAATCAGAATGCTGCACCTGAGCCGCCAAAACGCGACAGTTTTAATATCCCAGTCGATCCCTTTTCCTTCAAGTTTCATTTGATGGGCGGCGAAGGAATTGAGTGGCTAGCTCGAAGATTGCACTGGTTATGTTCCGTTCCGGCCGTGATTGGCGGATGCGTTTTGATCATGACCGCTGTCATCACATTTTTCTCGAACCCGACTGCTTTTACGGAGCTGGGCTCGAAACTTTTCGTACCCGAAGCTGCCCTTTGGTGGGCGGGAGCATGGTTCTTGCTCAAGTTCGTACATGAACTTGGACATGCGACCTTCTGTGTTGCCGAGGGTGCACGAATTCGCGGTGCAGGCCTCGCATTCTTCTATCTGGCCCCGCTGCCTTACGTAGATACAACCGACATGTGGCGGTTACCAACTTCGAAGTCGCGGGTTTTGTGCGCGGCCGGTGGCATGTGGTTTGAGCTGCTTCTGTCTTGCGCTGCTTTAATCGTTTGCAATTATTTTGAAAATCCAACGTGGCAGTATTTTTGTATCGCACTTGCAACACTTGGTACGTTTACGACCGTTGCATTTAATGCAAACCCTTTCGTTCGCTTTGATGGATATTTCATCCTGAGCGATGTGATGAATCGCCCCACATTGTGGGACGAGGGACAGAATGCTTGGAAGAGTATTTTTAGTGGACGAATGATGTTTGTTTCGACGGCTCTTTCGCTTCACGGCCTTCCGCTAGTTCTTTACGGAGGTGGATGTTTCTTCACACGTCTTTTCATGATGATTGGATTAGCGTGGGGAGCGTGGCACGCTTGGCATGGTATCGGATTGCTGATCATTGCTTTTGCCACTTACCAATGGTTCATTAATCCTTACATCAAGCGACAATATCAACTTGCGGCAACCGGCCAACCGGCCTTTCAAATTCCATCTACTCGAAAGATGATCGCCGCA
>Ga0335395_10002718_pt1 | contig 10993 bp, 13 predicted proteins | sample MAT02_FD_205744 | JGI IMG/M metagenome (GOLD analysis project Ga0335395, IMG submission 205744) | Freshwater microbial communities from Lake Fryxell liftoff mats and glacier meltwater in Antarctica - MAT-02 (spades assembly) (version 2) ...
ATCAAACTCCTAGTCAACTCAAGAATTTGTTGATGAGAACTGCTGACCCAGTTACCTCTTTACAAGGAAGAACTGTTACAGGCGGAAGATTGAATGTAAACCGCGCCTTGAGTCAAATTACCACGCCACAAAATCCAATTTGGCGAGTTCCCTTTAGTGGTATTGTTGGCCCCTCGATAGGGATTAATCTTCGCTATAGTCAGAAGTTTAGCGATCGCAGCCCTTGGAATGAGCCTTACGGAAAACGACTAGAGTTTGATGCTTGGACTTACGGTGAGACTGGTACAGATATGTGGTTAGGAACTCCTGATGCTCGTTGGTTCAAGGTTAAGGGGCGTGATTTATGGGTTCCTAGCTGTTGGATTAACGGTAATCCACCGAACTCTCAACCTATGCCTCAATCCTTAAGTAGTCTTAATGTCTCTACTACTCAAGGTTCTCTTGGAGATGGGTTGATCGCAGCAAGCAACTCAACTGTTAGTAGTCAATCAATCAATAAACCCGGCTATGTGAACTATGGTCCAGGAATTAATTTCCGTCGTGGGACTTCAACCAGTAGCACCATAATTCGTGGATTATCAAACGGAACCCCTTTAACTATTCTCCGCTCAGTTTCTGGAGGGACGTATCCTGGTCCAGATGGGAGAAGTTCCTCTCAGTGGTATGAAGTCCGAGTAGGTAGTGAAACTGGGTATGTTGCCGCTGCTTTTATTCGCCAAGGAACTATTAGTAGTGGTAGATATAATAGACAAGCTTCTGTGAACTATGCCAATCAGTATTGGAACAAAAGGAATCCTAGTTATCACTCTTATTCATTCAATTGTGCAAATTTTGTATCTCAATGCTTAGTCGCGGGAGGTTTGTTCACTAAATACTCAACTCATCCAGTCAATGGCAACTACCCCTATACTACCGTTCAGGGACTTAATGATAATTTGTTGGGGAATAAGTTAGCCACACAAGTTGCAATAGGATTGCTTTCTGATCAGAGTATCAAAAATCATATCAATAATACTCTCGGGGCGGGAGATGTTATTTTGTATGATTGGGATAATAATGGCACTTGGGATCATTGTGATACTTATTTGGGCAGTGGGTCAATTGCCTCAAACACAACAGATCGCAATGGAAATATTTTTAACCTCAGAAAGCCGGGGACAAAGGTTAAGCTATTGAGAATTAATACTTAGTTAGTAGAAAGGCACTCGCTCTACTGGGATATTTTCTGGAGCGCGATCGCTTTTTATTGTTTCAAATTAACGGGGGTGCGATCGCTCTACTGGGATATTCTTCGGGGGCGATCGCTTTTTATTGTTTTAATTTAGCGGGGGTGCGATCGCTTTGAGGTGGGGAGTACGATCGCTTTACTGGGATATTTGCTGAGGGGCGATTCTCTTTCAGAGACACTTCGTGAACGCTCTTATTGGGAGGGGTGCGATCATTAAGAGATTATTTTACTTTTCTATAGATTTATTATTCTGATTCATCCATTTGCAGAGTATATTGTAGTGCTATCTTTAATCCTGATATGTAATCTACCGAAAGACTGCCCAGTTGTCTGATTAATCTTTCTCTATCTATAGCTACTAGCTGATAACACAGTGCAACTGAATCTTGAGTTAAACCACCTTGACCAACAGGTATGACAATTGTTCCTGGTACTTTCCCACGCCGTAGGTTGCTTGTTATAGGAACTACGATCACTGTTGTAGTAAAACGATTTAAGGTATCTCGTTGGACGATAATAACTGGTCTAATTCCTGCTTGTTCTGAGCCTCTAGAAGGATTCAGATCAGCCAAATAAATATCCCCTAGCATTAGATATTATCCTGCTGCTGAAGTTGGGGAAGATAAACATTTAAGGCAACTTCTACAAAAGCTATATCTTCAGTATAAAACTCAGCTTTTAGTCCTATAGCTTCTTCATCAGAAATATCGTCCCACTGTTTAAACAACTGCTTTTTATTAGTAAATTTTTGAAGCTCATCTTGTTGAACAGTTAGCAACTTATCAGTTAGATATTTTTCGATAGTTCTATCAAGTTGCTGTAACTCAAAAATATCTAATAGTTCAAGCTGGTCAAATATTTGGAGGAGGATTGCCTGTGACATGAGTTTTACTTTGATTACTAAATCTGACTAGTCCATTATACAATTATTTGTAGAGAGCTTTAGATTTTAGGGTGCGATCGCTTTCTATAGGTTCAAATTAACAGGGGTGCGATCGCTCTTTACATTTGATTTGAGAGGGTGATTCTTCTTAGCTGGGGTAGGGGGGCGATCGCTTTTTACCTAGTATAGAGAATGCTACTATCTGACAGCGATACTTCAAGAATATTGTACTGTTCAATTTCCTCCCCAGTACAACTGATCCCATACTTCCAAAGCTCATATTCACTAATATCTATGTCCTCATTCCAAACTAGCCCATAACCACCAGTTTCAACCCTAAAGTTTCTGAAAAAGCTCGGATTACGTAAAGGGGTAAATATTGGGTTATCTAATAGTTTAGAAATATCATATTTTTTGATCTCAGAATTAGTAAACTTTACCATCAAGTTTTTATCATCAATAGCTTTAGCAGAAACAATACGATCGGGTTTCATAAAAATTGTAATTATTTCAAAGGAGGAAGTTTACTAAATTCTTGGGTATTCCACATAAGTAAAAGTTCCTGCTGGTATAACGTAGCCCACTCTATGACAAGCTTTTCGGCCCGAGTTGGTAAATCTCCTTCGATTATCTCCAATAACTCAATGCTAATTAGAGCATTATACTCACCATAAACCGCATGAAAATGTGGAGGATGATGATCCCCAAAGAAAATTTTGATGATTATTCCATAAAATCGTGCAACTTCTGGCATAAACCCGATCTCAAAAACACTATAAAAATTATTGTAGCCGAGCTGATAACTAATAACATTTAAAATTGTTTCAAATTGATGGGAATGCGATCGCTTTCTCTGGGTTAAATTTCGGGCGATCGGACAACGCAGAATTTATGGCGACTTTGCCCTGCGGCGGAGAATTTGGAGCAGGGTTAGGAAAGTTTCGGGGCAGGGGGCGATCGCTTCAATCAACTCTCCCGAAACTGGATGAATTAAGCGTAACTTCCACGCATGGAGTGCCTGCCCCGGTAAGTTTACCCCCACATCCCGACCCCGGCCATAAACTGGATCCCCCACGATCGGATTTCCCATATAGGCGCTATGTACCCGGATCTGATGAGTGCGTCCCGTTTCTAGCTGAAATTTGATTACTGTATAATTACCTAATCTTTCTTCAGTTTGCCAGTGGGTAATGGCATTCCTGCCGCCCTTCTCTAGGGAAATGATCGTAATTTTCTGACGATCAACCGGATGGCGACCCAGGGGCTGATCTACGATTCCTGTCTCAGTTTTAGGAGAACCGTAGACAATCCCTAGATATTCCCGATAGGCAGTTTTTGCCTTGAGTTGTTGTTGCAAATGCTGATGGGCATGGTCAGTTTTTGCTACAGCGATCGCTCCTGTGGTGTCCTTATCTAAGCGATGGACAATCCCCGGCCGCTGCACTCCCCCGATCGCTGCTAGGGGACAATGGGCCAAAAGAGCATGAACTAAAGTGCCGTGACTATGCCCCGGTGATGGATGCACTACCATTCCAGCAGGTTTATTGAGAATAATTAACTGGTCGTCTTCATAGAGAATATCTAGGGGAATAGCTTCTGGTTGCAGATTTAGGGGTTCATCTGGGGGGATATGCAAGGCAAGGCGATCGCCCGGTTGCACTAGAGTTTTTTTCTCTGTACAAACCTGCTCATTAAGCTGCACTTGCCCCGCCTCGATAAGTTTCTGTAAGCGCGATCGAGACAAACTCATCTCTAAGCTTTCCACTGCTTGGGCAAGATAAGCATCTAGGCGCTGGGGCGTATGACTAGAAATGGGGAGATTAATTATATTCATCGATCTTTACTTTAGCGCCACAAAGCATCAGCTACTCGTGCCACATCGTAGGTTTGGGGGAAATCATGGGCGCGGATGACATCTGCCCCCTGAGCGATCGCTCCACAGGTAGCCGCCGCTGTTCCCCAGATTCTTGATTTGGGGTCTGGTTGGTCTAAAATTTTACCAATAAAGCTTTTACGAGATACCCCAACTAATATTGGCACTCCCAGATCCCGGAACCGATCGAGGTGGCGCAAGATGGTAATATTCTGCTCCGCAGTTTTGGCAAAACCAATACCGGGATCGATGATCAGATTTTCTAGTTTAATTCCTACCTTGAGTGCTAATCTAAGTTGCTGCTCTAGAAATGCATAAACTTCTTCCACCACATCTCGATAATCTGTCAAAGTTTGCATCGTCATAGGAGTTCCCCGGAGGTGCATGAGGGCGATCGGCATATTTAGTTTAGCGACAACTTCTAGCATGGCCGGATCAAAGGTAGCTCCTGAAATATCATTAATCATATCCGCCCCGGCCATAATTGCCGTAGCCGCTAGTTCTGCCCTAGTAGTATCTATGGAGATGGGATGAGTAATTCCCCCTTGGCGGAGAGCCTTAATTACCGGAATTACCCGTGCTGCTTCTTCTTCTAGGGTAATTTGCTCTGCTCCGGGGCGGGTAGATTGCCCACCAATATCAATTATATCTGCCCCATGATTTATCAAATGATGAGCTTGAGCGATCGCCCTATCCAGAGAGTTGAACTGTCCACCATCACTGAAGCTATCGGGGGTGACATTTAATATTCCCATTAAATAAGTCCTTTGTCCCCACTTGAAACCATTTATCATCAAATTAGTCCCTACGTAATAATTGCTATGTTGAGAAGGAGTGTTATGAAAAGCGAAGTAGAAAAGTTAAAGTCATTATCTCATGGGTTTTTGCCCCTGAAGGTAAGAAAGCAAGTTTTAAAAAGTATTGTGTTGGGTTTGGTGGGGGGCTTAATGGGTGGTTTAGTTAGTTGTAGCTCAGTTCCTGATTCCGGTAAGACCAGTCAAATAACTCCTACCCCCACTAATTCTCCCCTCTTCAGTAGCCCCCCTAACCAAAACCCTAATAATCCCAGCCTTGGTAAGGATAAGCTTACTACTGCAAAATCTCCAAATTCAGAAATTACTAAATCTCCTAAATCTCCAAACTCGGCTGCTAAAAATACAGTAGTTGTTAATATCTATCAAGTAGATAATCAGTGCAATGATTTTATTGCTGAGAAGGTTGATTTACCGCAAAATAATTCCCTAGATATGGCAGTAGCTAAAGTTATTGAAAAGAGTAATATTAATGAATTTAGTTTGTCTGGTTCTAAAGTTACTATTGACCCTCAGACTGCGATCGCTACCATAGATTTTCAAGTGGCATCTGATTCTAAAAGAAGATTTATCTCTTTATCTAGTTGTGAGCAATTTAACTTATTTGGCAGCTTAAGAAAAACCTTAATTGATAATCCAGATTGGCAGATTAAAGATGTCAGGTTTACAGAAAGAGGCAAAGAGATAATTCTTTAATTTATACTGTCAGGCGTATCCCCTTAATAAACGAATTGTAGTCTGGATAACAATTGACTTTTAAATCTATCGTAAAGATAGGTAATGTCCTAAATTAAGTTATCAACTTTACAACTCAAGAGTGATTCCCTATGAAATTCAAGTTTCTTCAGCCCTTAACAGCCTTAGCTACCATGAGTTTGGTACTAAATGCCTGCGGTGGTGGTACTCCTACTGCTACTAATTCCCCCGCTACCTCTCCCACTGCTGGAGCTTCTCCTACAGCCAGTTCTCCATCCAGTCCGGCTGCTGGTAAATTTACTGTTGGCTTGATTATGGTCGGGCCGAAGAATGATAAAGGTTGGAGTCAGGGACACTACGAAGCAGTGACAGAATATGTTACTCAAAAAATCTCTGATGTGAAAGTGGAGTATGTAGACAAGGTCAATCCAGCCGATCGCCCTAATGTCAAAGGTTCCCAAGTTGCCGATGATCTAATTGCTAAGGGAGCGCAGGTAATTATTTTTAACTCCGATGACTTCAAAGATGATGCCCTAGCCACAGCCCAGAAACATCCTAAAGTTACCGTCATTCATGCCTCCGGTGATTACGCTTGGAAAGATGGTAAAAACTTTAAAAACTTATCTAATCTAGGTAACTTCATGCCAGAAATGGAATACGGCAGAATGCTCACGGGTTGCATTGCCGCCCTGAGTAGTGAATCGGGCAAAATTGGCTTTCTTGGCCCTTTAATTAATGATGAAACTCGCCGTCTAGTCTCTGCTACTTATCTAGGTGCAAAACATTGCTGGGAAAAATATCGCCAGAAAGATGCCAAAGATTTAGATTTTAAGGTGACTTGGATCGGCTTTTGGTTCAATATTCCCGGTGTCACCCTCGACCCCACCAAAGTGGCAGATGAATTCTACAATGGCGGCTATGATGTAGTTATTTCTGGGATTGATACCCCAGAAGCAGGAGTACAGGCGAAGAAAGCTGCAGCTGCTGGAAAGAAAGTTCAGTTTGCCTCCTATGGCTTAAAGAGTGGCTGTGATACGGCTCCAGAAATCTGTTTAGGTGTGCCGGTATACAACTGGGGTCCTGCCTATACAGACGCTGTGAAGCAAACTAAGGCAGGGAGTTTCAAGGGGGAATTTACCTGGGGGAAACCAGACTGGAAGGATCTAAATAATCCAGATACTTCTACTGTGGGTTTTGTCCGGGGCAAGGGCTTGACTGAATCTAATGGAAAATCTCTAGATGAATTTATTAAAGCCTTAGGAGATAAGAGTGTTAATCTCTACCAAGGACCTTTGAAGTTCCAAGATGGGACAGATTTCCTTAAGGCTGGGGAAACCGCAACTCCCCAACAAATCTGGTATATGCCCCAATTGTTACAAGGTATTCAAGGCTCTAGTAAGTAGGATTGATCTATCTCCTTAAAAAGGTTTGATCCCCCCAACCCCCCTTAAAAAGGGGGGCTTTAGAAATATGGTTTGCCCTTTTATAAAGATGAAAATTGAACTGAAAGATGTTACGAAGAAATTTGGTTATGTGTTGGCAAATGATGCAGTTTCTCTAACAGTAGAAGCAGGCAGTATTCATGGTTTGTTGGGGGAAAATGGGGCTGGAAAAAGTACCTTAGTGAAAATCTTGAGTGGGTTTATTAGCCGGGATGAGGGGATTGTTTTATTAGATGGAAAGCCTGTAGCTGTAAAAAATCCAGAAGAGGCAATCAATACAGGCATAGGAATGCTACATCAAGACCCTTTAGATTTTCCGCCCTTATCAGTATTAGATAATTTCATGGTAGGGAAACAATCAAATAAGTGGTTACTCGATCGCTTTAGCGTTGCGGAGCAATATCGCCCAGCCGCTACCAGACAATTTCAAGACCTAGCCTATAAATTTAATTTTGATTTAGACCTAAAGGAAACTGTAGGTAATTTAACCGTTGGGGAGCGGCAACAATTAGAAATTTTGCGGCTGATTTCCTTGGGGGTTAATACCCTGATTTTAGATGAACCAACTACGGGAATTTCTGCTGGTCAGAAAGATGCTTTATTTGCAGCAGCTAAAAAATTGGCAAGTCAAGGGAAATCGGTAATTTTTGTTTCTCATAAGCTAGAGGATGTGGATCTACTATGCGATTGCGTGACTATCCTGCGCCAAGGAAGGGTTGTGGGGCATACAGAAATTCCCTGCCCTAGTAGTCAACTAGTTTCCCTCATGTTTGAAAAAGAGTTAGCGACTCCCAGTAAGCCAACTACAGCGAGGGGAGGAGTGAGTTTGTCTCTAGAAGGTGTGGTAATTAAGAGCGATCGCCTCCAAGTCCACATTAACCAGCTTCAAGTGCAGCAAGGCGAGATTATTGGTCTAGCAGGGTTGGAGGGCAGTGGTCAAAGGCTACTTACCTTACTATGTGCGGGGTTACTCCCGGCAACCCAAGGAAAAATAGAGCTTCAGGGGATAGATATGACCCATCGCTCCTACCGTGAATACTTAAGACAGGGAGTAGGCTATCTGCCAGCCGATCGCCTTGAAGAAGGACTGATCAGGGGTTTATCGATCCAAGATCATATTACTCTCCGGCAAGGTCAGGGGAGTTTTTTGATTAAATGGCCAGACATGCATCAGAAAACAAAATCGATGATTAATTTTTTTAATATTCGGGGTAAACCCTCAAGCCTAGTTGAACGGCTCTCTGGAGGAAATCAACAGCGCACCCAGTTGGCTTTGTTACCGCCCACCTTAAGTTTAATATTAATGGAGCATCCCACTAGAGGATTAGATATAGAATCTTCCCTCTGGGTATGGCAACAATTAATTGCTCGCTGTCAGACCGGGACAATTATTTTATTTACTTCTGCAGATTTAGATGAAATTATGCAGTATAGCGATCGCCTGTTGATCTTTAGTGGTGGTCAGGTATCAGAACCTATTCCCGTAGCCGAGATGACTGCCCAAAATTTAGGAGAAGCGATCGGCGGTAAAATAGAAGGCTAGGAAAATGTGTAACATTGGGGTGCTTCTTTTTCAACCCTTTGGGGATTGCTGTAAGAAATGTTATTATAGTTTGGCTAGTATTTATTTGAGAAATCTGTAACAGATTTTAAGGTTATGCAGGAATTTTTTAACAATATCTCTCGTTATCCCCGGTTTTTTATTACCTTCACCCTAGGCATATTTTTTGCCTTATTTGAATTACTCAAGCCTTTATTACAAAAACCAGTGACAGCGATCGCTCTAGTAGGATTTTTTATCGCCGGGGCTTTATTTATTAGCTTTACGCTCCAAGCTATGTTAGGTCTAAGTCCCGTTTAGCATTTTCAGGCATATCTTTACTAGGGGCGCAAGGCCTTGCGCCCCTACCTATAGCGGTTAACATGAAAATTTGCGGAAGTCCTATTGCAGACTAAATAAATTAAATATTAGGTAAAAATTTAGGTAATAAAGTTATGGCTACAGATCGTCGTGTGTCCCGTGTGGCTGCTAGTATTAAGCGGGAAATTAGTCAGATGTTAATTCAAGATATTAAGGACGATCGGGTAGGGACAGGAATGGTTAGCGTTACCCAAGTCACGGTTTCTGGGGATCTACAACATGCCAAAATTTTTGTGAGTATCTACGGCTCAGAAGAGGCCCAAGCTAAAACCCTAGAAGGTCTGGTTTCAGCTACAGGTTATGTGCGGAGTGAATTGGGCAGAAGAATCGGCCTGCGCCGGACTCCAGAGGTAATGTTCTTACACGATCTTTCCCTAGAAAGAGGCACAAAAATGGTTAACTTCCTGAATCAGTTAAGCCATGAGCGATCGCTTGGAGAGGATAATTCGGAGTTAGGAGATGAAAAATCTGAGCTGGCAGATATTCCCCCTGCGGAGGAAGATTAGAGTTATTTGCAAAATTATTTAAAGTAACCCCACTCCTTCTAGTTCGGTTACACCCACCTCCTCTAAGGCAAAGAATTGTTAAATTAATTATTAGATTAATTGTTACATTAAACTATTAAGAAGTTAGTCACGACCTAATCTATAATCCATCTGAGGTGAAAGGTGAACAACACATCTAATCAAGTACCGGAATTTTTTGACCAAGATGCCGATGCCAATCTTCTTTGGCAGTACGTCCAATCTATGAATACAGATATGATCGCTCAACTCTCAAAACCCACCTCTTCAGAAGTATTTCAAGTAATGGAGCGCAATATTGTGGGATTACTAGGAAACTTGCCCCCAGAGCATTTCGGGGTGACGATTAGTACTAATCGCGAGAATTTGGGTAGATTGTTAGCTTCAGCTATGGTTAGTGGGTATTTTCTCCGCAATGCCGAGCAACGCATGGTGTTTGAAAAATCCTTCCAATCTACAGAAAGCAATTTTTCTGACTAGAATAAGGCTTAGGCAAAAATTTTATAAGTAGGGTGGGCATCGCCCACTTTACCCCTTTAATATTTATTTTCTATCTACCAATGCCCGACCCCTCACCGTTAAAAGAAATTGCTCTCCCCCATAAGGTTATTGGTGTAGCAATTATTTGGAATCAAGTAGGACAGATATTGATCGATCGCCGCCTGCCGGGAGGATCTAGTGGTGGTCTGTGGGAGTTTCCCGGTGGTAAGTTAGAAGCAGGGGAGACGATCGAAGAATGTATTCTTAGGGAAGTTGCAGAAGAACTAGCTATAGAAATTGCCATCAATCAACACTTTCGGACGATCGATCATCGCTCCAAAGATATGCGGGTGACACTACACTTCTATCATTGCCAGTATCTCAGCGGCACTCCCCAACCTCTAGAATCTGAAGAAATCCGCTGGGTAACTCTAGCAGAGATGGGGCAATTTACTTTCCCCACCGCCAACTTAGAAATAATCCAATCCTTACAAACACTGCCAACATCTATAAATAAGTGAAGATAGGACGCGCAATGCGCATCCTATCTTCAAAAAAATTATCCCCCATGCTCCCCACCATCATCATCCCCGGCTACTTTGCCCGCGCGCAAGAATATCAAAATTTAGCACAATCTTTAACCACTATGGGTTTGCCTGCGGCGATCGTACCTTTGACGATTTCAGATTGGCTGCCTACGGTGGGGGGGCGATCGATGGTGCCGATTCTGCGGAAAATAGATGCCACAGTCAGACAAGCTCAAGAGAAATATTCTAGTTCTCAGGTTAATATTATTGGTCACTCGGCTGGGGGTTGGATTGCTCGGATTTATCTAGGAGAAATTCCCTACACTGTGCATGGAGATGTTACTGATGGGGAAGGTTGTTGGAAAGCGCACCCTCAGGTATCCCACCTTGTCACCCTCGGTACACCCCACGTTAGCTTAGAACCTTGGACAAGAAAAAATCTAGATTTTGTTAAAAATAACTATCCGGGGGCTTTCTATCCCCAAGTTAAATATATTTGTGTGGCGGGAAGGGCAGTATCTGGAGAGCAGAGATGGCAAAATTGGTTGGCTTTTAATAGTTATCAGATTACCTGTGGAGTTGGCAATACTTGGGGCGATGGGATTAC
>Ga0335395_10002723_pt1 | contig 10984 bp, 8 predicted proteins | sample MAT02_FD_205744 | JGI IMG/M metagenome (GOLD analysis project Ga0335395, IMG submission 205744) | Freshwater microbial communities from Lake Fryxell liftoff mats and glacier meltwater in Antarctica - MAT-02 (spades assembly) (version 2) ...
ACGGCAAGGGTTTTAGCCGCAGCAATGTGATCTACATGCGCCTGATCTACCTCCATTACTCAAAAGGTCAGAAGCCTTCTGACTTATTGAGTTGGTCCCACCATGTGGAGCTGCTCCGCATCGACGACCCACTGGAGCGCAGCTTTTACGAACAACAGGCCATTTGCGAAAAATGGTCCATCCCTGAACTGAAGCGCCAGAAGAAATCCTCCCTCTTCCTCCGCCTCGCCGCCGGTAAAGACAAAGCCTCCGTCCTCCAGCTCGCCAGCCAAGGCCAGCTCATCGCCCACCCCGCCGACCTTCTGCGCGACCCCTTCGTTTTCGAGTTCCTCAAGATCCCCGAGCCCTACGCCCTTTCCGAGACCGACCTCGAAACCCGCCTCTGCGACCACCTGCAGCCCTTCCTGCTCGAACTGGGCAAAGGCTTCACCTTCGTAGGCCGCCAATACCGCATCACCCTCAACAACACCCACTATCGGGTCGATCTGGTCTTCTATCACCGTATCCTGCGCTGCTTCGTGCTCATCGACTTAAAGATAAACGAAGTCGAGCACCACGACATCGGGCAGATGAACCTGTATCTCGGCTACTTTTCCGCCGAGGAAAACACCACCGGCGACAACCCGCCCATCGGCATCATCCTAACCCGTCACAAAGACGAGCTGCTGGTGGAATACGCCACCTACGAGATGAACAGCCAGCTCTTCGTCCAGAAGTATCAACTCTACCTGCCCGACCGCGAAGAACTCCGCCGTGAGTTGGAACGCACCCTGCAAGAAGCCGAGGCCTGTCACGAGGAACTCCCACCGCAGCCCACCGCATGAGCACGCCGAAGAAAGTTCGCATCCGCAACAGCACCGCCGAGTTCCTCTTCTTCACCTCGCAGGCTGGTGAAAAAGGCATCGATGTCCGCGTGGAAAACGAGACCCTCTGGCTCACCCCAAAGCTCATCGCCGCCCTGTTCGACGTCGATGTGCGCACCGTCAACGAGCACCTCAAAAATATCTTCGCCAGCGGCGAGCTGGCGGAGGCCTCAGTTATCCGGAAATTCCGGATAACTGCCACCGACGGCAAAGCCTACCTCACCGCCCGCTACCACCTCGACGCGATCAAAGCTCACCTTATCCCACCGGCAGTCACGCCCGCTCAAGCCGCCATCACCTACGCCTCCGAGGCCGATCTCCTGAATGTCGCCCTCTCCGGACTCACCGCTCAACAATGCCGCGGAGCCAATCCCAAGCTCGAAGGCAACATGCGCGACCACGCCACGTTCGAGCAGCTCCTGGTGCTCGCCAACATCGAGGGTATGAATGCGGACGTAGTGCGGCAGCGCGGAGACGGCGTGGTGAAACAACGTGGGACAGCCCGTGGTCCGACCAAGGGAGGGCTTCGTCGGATGCCCTTTGGGCGACAAAAACCACAATTTATTCATAGGGCCCTAGCACAAGCCGACCGTCTCCAACGGCTCAATCAAATCGCCATCCGCCAGATGCAAACACTCACCGCTCGTCCCGCCGCCCGTCGATTGGAGCACCTCAAGTCAGGAGATCAGTCATGAGCGCAGCCCCCGGGAACGCCGGGCTCCCGCCCGGCATTGATGGGAAAAAAGCCGAGCGTGAGCTCGGCGCGCCCGAGATTCCCCCCGGCTACAAACAAACCGAGGTCGGCGTGATTCCGGAGGATTGGGCGGTTTCCGAGTTAATAACCCTACTTCTGGCACGTCCCGATTATGGTATAAACGCCGCCGCTGTTGAGTTTTCGGACCTTCTCCCCGCTTACCTACGTATTACTGACATTTCCGAGGATGGCCAATTCCGACCCGGCAATTCCGCATCTGTAAATCACCCAAATGCGGGCGATTACTACCTTCACCAAAACGAATTGGTATTCGCGCGGACCGGAGCAAGCGTAGGCAAATCCTACCTGTATAATCCGAAAGACGGGCCACTTGTTTTTGCAGGATTTCTAATTCGTGTGCGGCCTAACGACGCTCGTCTTATCCCGTCATACTTGTCCGCATATGTTGCAACCACAAGCTACTGGAACTGGGTGCGGCAAACCTCAATGCGTAGCGGTCAGCCGGGCATAAATGGAAATGAATATGCAAAGCTAAAACTCGCACACCCACCCCTCCCCGAACAACGCGAGATCGCGGAGGCGTTGAGCGATGTGGATGGGCTGCTGGGGGCGCAGGACCGGCTCATCGCCAAGAAGCGCGACCTCAAACAGGCCGCCATGCAGCAGCTCCTCACCGCCCAAACCCGCCTCCCCGGCTTCTCCGGCGAGTGGATGACGAAAACGTTCGGGGAGCTTTTCACTTTCGGTGGTGGCTACTCTGCATCACGCGACGACCTCTCCGTTGAGGGCCATTGCTATCTTCACTACGGCGACATCCACACCTCTAACAGGACGGTTGTAGATGCTTCGTCTGACTACACCGAAATCCCCAAACTAGATATTCCGCTCAAGCGCGTCTCGCCAAGCTCCCTGCTCGATGACGGCGACGTAGTTTTTGTGGACGCGTCAGAAGACGACGAGGGCACAAGCAAGCATGTGGTCGTGGTGAATAAAGAACATCGTCCCTTTATTTCCGGGCTCCACACGATTGTCGCAAAGCCTAGGACCGACGAACTTGTTCACGCTTACCGCCGTTTCTGTTTTCAAACGACGGCGATCAAAGAGCAGTTCAAGTTCTACGCGGTGGGCACGAAGGTCTCGGGCATAAGCAAAAGCAACATTCCCAAGCTGACGATGCCGGTGCCCGCCCCAGCCGAACAAACCGCCATCGCCGCCGTGCTATCCGAAATGGACGCGGAGCTGGCGACCTTAGAGCAGCGCCGCGAAAAGACCCGCGCCCTCAAGCAGGCCATGATGCAGGAACTCCTCACCGGCCGCACCCGACTTCTATGAGCGAGCAAAACATGAAACCAGAACCACCAAAACGGGGGCAGCTCTCGGCCATTGGCAAGGACAGGCAGTGGGTGACCTACGAATACACCTGCAACCGAGACACACATCTCACTGGGCATGAACGCGAATCCAAGACCAAGTGGTGCTTCTTAATTCTCATCGAACAAGATGTCTTTCAGTTTGATTTGGTGGATGAAAACAGCGCCATGCGAGTTGAAATGATCAATCGCAATGGCTGCGAGCTATACAAGGCACGCGGCATTCCCGAGGCGTTCATAAGACTCAGCCGTAAGCTTTTTTCGCTTCCCGTATGTTCTTCCACGCAGCCGAATGTCGAACGCAACTCCCAGAGGGTTGGACATGTTGAAGAACAACATTCTGACGATGCGAGAAAAGTGTGGCAGCGGCTCGTCGCCAACCACGAGGCTTATTACAACGACAAAACGAAGCGTTTTATTTACCCAGCCACCCCTGTTAATGTCAGCGTCCAGAGTTTCGCTCAGCTCTTTGCGGAGTCTCCATTCCCGCTCGCCGTGGACACTTATCAGCGAGGCTTCGTTTGGAACGACGACAAGATCCGGCAGTTATCCGATGACTTGACGCACTATCAGGCGGAGACCCGTGCAAAACCGCCCTACTACATGGGAACGATTCTGCTGCACGAGAACGCGACAAAGAAGAAGCGTTTCATCATAGACGGCCAGCAACGGCTCACGGCCCTGTGCATTCTGCACCGGCAGCTCTCGGGCGGATTGCCTGCCCACTGTGCGTTGACCTATTCCCCGAAATCGGCCCGCCGCATCGGCGCGGCTGCCCAGATATTCCGCGATCACATCGAGAAGCCTACCGCTGAGATTTTCGCGCAAATCGTGTTTACTGTCATCAGAGTGGAGCGCGTGGATTTGGCGTTCACATTTTTCGACACGCAAAACAACCGGGGCGTGCCGCTGCATGCCACCGATCTGCTCAAAGCCTACCACCTGCGCGCAGTGGACGGTGTAAGCACCGGAAGCAAGGAAGCCCTGCAAACGCTGTGTGCTCGGCGATGGGAAGTCGTGCAGCAAGGGGCTTCAGTGATGTCCCACGAGCAGGAATTCGCCCCGAGCCTGTTCACCAAGTTTCTCTGGCGGGCGCGCTACTGGACCGGCAACCGAGTAGTTTATGGCGATCACGATGCGCTGATGGAGGAGTTTCAGAAGCAAACTTGGCGCACTGAAGGCCAAGACACTATTCCACTCTATCGCTCACGCCACAACCGGCTAGGCACGGCCCTCACGCTCAAGCCAGAGGGGCACAGCGAAATTCACGGCAACCGTATTTCCCTGAGTCCCAAAGCGGAGGCTCTGCCCTTTGCAATCCGTCAGCCCATTCATAAGGGCATCGGTTTCTTCCTTTACGCGGATAAGTATGCGGCACTTCTGCGCCGATTGGTGGCAGATCCGACTGAATCCGCTGAAATCCGGAGGTTTCGCGAGGTTTACACGGCGCTGCTGATGGCGAACTCGGTGTTCCTGCGGGAGATTTTCCTCCTCGCTTCGCTCGTGTATGCCGACCAGTTCGACGATGAGAAACTCTGGGATTTCTCCTTATGGATGGATCACGCGCTCGGCGCTATCCGGCTGGAGAAACAGTCGGTGAAATACGAAACCGCGCAGAATTTCTTCAAGCAAGACGCGTTGAACCTGCTGGATGTGATTGCCAACGGCTACCGCCCGGAGCAGGTCATTACGCATCTCCAGAAGCACCACAGCCGGTCGGAAACGTATTCCAACGAAAAGGTCGAGACCGGCAAGGGCGTGCAGGGATCTTATAAGCAGGCAGTGCTGGCCTACTACGGTCGTCCGCCTTTGGACTCGCTCATTGGCAAACCAAGCTGGATCGCCACAAAGCTTAAAGGAGGCGTGGCGTGAACATCGACTCCAAACTCACGAGTCTGGCGGAAATCGTAGCGAATAGCCCCGAGTGGTGTTTCAATATTCCCATCTATCAACGGCTCTACGTTTGGGGGGAAGACCAGGTTCTCACACTCTTGAACGATGTGGTGAACGCCTACGAGCGCGGCGCGGACATTTTCTTTCTCGGCGGCACGCTTCTGGTTGAGCAAAAAGCCGAGGCCGGCAGGTGTTTTGATCTGATCGACGGGCAGCAGCGGCTCACAACGCTTTGGCTGCTTTGTCATGCATGGCGCGGCCAGTTGAAGCCATTCCTGACGGTAAAGACGGGAGAGTATCTCGAATCTCGTCTCCGCTTTGCGATCCGCCCCGAGGTAAACCAATTCCTCGAAATGCTGGCGTTTGGACCGAACGGGAAAACAGCGGCGGAAGAAGATGCCACCCAGCGTATGCGGACGGCACTGGCGTTAATGCGCTCACTGCTTGAAAAGCGTCCACTTCCTGCTGGCGTAACCAGCAAGGACATTCATCTGGCCGGGCTGGCGGAATTCGTCTTCACGAAGGTGAAGTTCGTTGTTACCTCAGTGCCAAGAGAGACCGACCTGAATAAGCTTTTCGAGGTCATTAACAATCGTGGCGTGCAGCTCCAGCATCATGAAATCCTGAAGGCTAGAATGCTCGATGCCTTGCTTGATGCGGAGCGCGGCCATTATGCAGTGCTCTGGGAAGCCTGCGCAGACATGGAGAACTTTGTGGAGCGCAACCTGAGCGGTAATTTCAAGGGCTTTGCCAGTGATGTGGCGGATTGTTACGAGAAAGGAGAACTGGCGAGCGGGCAGGCCGTGCGGGGGCTTTTAGAGAAATGGATGCACGACCAAAACGATCATCATGCGCTGAGCCTCGAAGAGATTCTGAGCGTAAAAGAAGAAGCTAAGACGCCTGACGACGAATCCCGAGCGGAGGAAAGCGAGCCTACGTGGGTGCGCAGCATGTTTGGCTTTCCACTCTTTCTTCAGCACACGCTGCGGATCTGGCTACACAAAAGAGAACGAGCCGATTTACCGCGCCTGTTAGACGGTGAATTGCAGTTACTGTTTGAAGCGCATTTTTTCAAAGACGAAGCTGGGGGGGCTGAGAACGTGAGATCGTTTATTAACCTGCTCTGGAAGCTGAGGGTGGTCTTTGACGAGCACATGATCAAGTGGGTCGATCAAGGGGAGGAGGAAGTGCACCTGATCAGCAGAATCAGTGTGAGCACGAACAACGGGAAGCGTTACATGAGCAGGGCGCGTGGAGCGGATTCCCATCGCGGGTTTTCGCTTTTGCAAAGCATGCTCTACCACTCGCAGGAAATCACTACTCAGTATTGGGTCACTCCACTGCTTTTGTTCATGCACGATCACCCCGAAGCCGGAGTCGAAGAGTATTTCGATTACCTGCGTCACCTCGACAATCACCTTCTCGGTTCGGCTGCTGATGAATCGCTGGTCCTTCGCACACAGAAGTTCATGACCGACCCATGGAGACGCTGTGTGTTAATTCACCAATCGGCACTGACGGACCCAAGCGGAGTGAAGTTTGCCCATTACTGGTTCTATAAGCTGGAATTCGTTCTTTGGTTCAAGAAGGTGCGGAACGCTGATACATGGTACAAGTTCAGGCTGACAGCCAAGAGTTCAGTCGAGCACATTTCCCCGCAGACTCCTACCGAGCGTGACGACAACCGCGCTAGTAAAGCCTTAGATAATTTTGGAAATCTTGCCCTCGTCTCACGCAGCCTAAACTCGGAATACAGCAATCTTCCCTACAACGAAAAGCGCCAGCGCTTTATCAACAACAACAAGAGTCGCCTCGACTCGTTGAAGATGGATCTAATTTACCAGAATGAAAAGTGGGACGACTCCACAGCATTTGCCCACCAACAATTGATGATCGATTGGCTAGAAACCTACTGTAACGAAACCCCAGTCGGGTAACTGACATGCCTGAAATCCCCCGCTCCGAACGCCGCACGCAGAACCGTGTCGTCGCCCTGTTCACCGACCAGGCGCGGCCCGAGGGCTGTACCCAGCAGACGCTGGTCGGACCGCATGTCTCTCATCCCTACAATCCCGACATCGCCAATACGTTTTTCCGCGCCGGCGAGATCGAGGCCTAGGGTCGCGGTATCGACCGCATCTTTGCGGAATGCCAGGCAGCGCGCGTTTCGGCGCCGCGACTGCGTTACGAAACCACAGGTCTTTGGGATAGAGTTCGGGTTGGCCAAGCCGTCGATGAAGCCAACTACCCAGAATACTACCCAGAAAATTTTAGCCTTACTGGAAACGAATCCCGCTTTGAGTCGGCGTGAGATCGCCCAGTTGCTAGGAAGTATCACGGAGAATGGAGTCAAATATCATCTGGGAAAACTCAAGACAGCCGGGCGGATTCGCCGAATCGGCGGAGACCGGGGTGGCCGCTGGGAGATGTTACCATGAATTCCCTGACCCCCAGTAGGCCACCCCTCCCCGAACAAACCGCCATCGCCGCCGTGCTATCCGAAATGGACGCGGAGCTGGCGACCTTGGAGCAGCCTCGCGAAAAGACCCGCGCCCTCAAGCAGGCCATGATGCAGGAACTCCTCACCGGCCGCATCCGCTTCGTCTGAACTCCCCTGGGAACGCCGGGCTCCCGCCCGGCTCGGAACATAAGGCCGGGCAGGAGCCCGGCGCTCCCAGGTCCAACCGGAGGATTGACACGCTAACCATGTCATCACATATCGTCATCATGCGAACAATCATCGATCTCCCTGATCATCAGGTGGCGGCGTTGGCCGAGCTTTGCGAACGGGAGCATATTTCCCGGGCTGAGGCGGTTCGGCGCGCCCTCAATGCCATGTTGGCCGAAAAGCAGTCGGTCACCCGCGAGGAGGCCTTCGGTGCCTGGGCTCCGCGCGGCGACAGTCGCGCCGTCGTTATCTCCCTGCGCGAGGAGTGGTCGCGGTGAAAGCGGTCATCGATAGCGATGTGCTGATCGACTACCTGCAGGGCCTGCCCGCCGCGCGGGAAGAACTGGCCCGTTATCGGCGACCGCTCTGCTCGATTATCTCCTTCATGGAGTTGCTGGCCGGTGCCCGCACCCCGGTCGAGCGCCAAGCCGCCGAGGCCTTGCTGGGATCGCTCGGCCGCGTGGAACTGACCGAGGTCATCGCCCGCCGCGCGGTGGAGTTGCGCCAGACCCTGCGCCTTAAACTGCCGGATGCCATCGTGCTCGCCAGCGCCGAGGTCGAAGGTTGTATCTTGGTCACGCGCAACGCCCGAGATTTTCCGGTCGGAGATCCTCGGGTGCGTTTCCCGTATTCCCTTTGATCATGGCCGAACTCCCCCGATCCGAACGCCGCACGCAGAACCGCGTTGTCGCCCTGTTCACCGACAAGGCGCGGCCTGATTGTCTCGGCTACCGCTACCTCGGCGATTGGAGCAAGCGCGCCAACAACCGCCCCGTCGAAACTGATCTGCTCCGCGCCAACCTCGGCGCGCGCGGCTACACCGATGCGCAGATCTCCGCCGCCCTGCAAAAGCTCGAAACCGCCGCCGACGCCACGGGCCTCACGCTCTACCAAGCCAATCTTCGCACCTACCAACTCCTGCGCTTTGGCGTGCCCGTGCAGACCGCCATCGGCCAACCTCATGCGACGGTGCATCTGGTCGATTGGGAGCACCCGGAGCGCAACGACTTCGCCCTCGCCGAGGAAGTGACCTTGCGCGGTGGCCATGAGCGCCGGCCCGATTTGGTCATTTACCTGAACGGTCTCGCCATCGGCGTGATCGAACTCAAACGCAGCTCCGTCGCTCTCGCCGATGGCGTGCGCCAGCTCATCACCAACCAAGAGGCGATTTTCAACGAGGGATTCTTCGTCACGGCCCAGCTCCTTTTTGCCGGTAGCGACGCTCAGGGCCTGCGCTTCGGCACGGCCACGACCGAAGAAAAGTTCTACGTCGAGTGGAAGGCCGAGCCTGATACCACGTCCGCACAGATAGCCGCCGGAACCTTGCTCGACCGACCACTGGCGCAGATGTGCGAAAAGTCCCGCCTGCTCGATCTCATCCGCAACTTCATCATCTTCGACGCCGGCCGAAAGAAGGTGCCCCGCCTGCATCAATTCCACGGCGTAAAGGCCGCGCAAGAACGCATCGCCAAGCGCGAGGGCGGCGTCATCTGGCATACCCAAGGCAGCGGTAAGAGCATCCTCATGGTGCTCATCGCCAAGTGGCTCCTCGAACACGATCCCGAGGCCCGCATCCTCGTCATCACCGACCGCGACGAACTCGACAAACAGATCGAAGGCGTGATGCGCAACGCCGGCGTCATCGGCCCCGAGTCCCCTTCACCTCGCATCACCTCGCGGCGTGAGTTTCTCGAAAAGCTGTCCGCACCCACGCCCCGTCTGCTCTGCGCTCTCCTCCATAAATTCGAGCCCGACCTCAAAACCCCGCCGCCCCCGATTCACGGGCGCTTCTACGTCTTCGTGGACGAGTGCCACCGCACCCAGGGCGGCGACATGAACAAGCAGATGAAGCGTTGGCTCACCCACGCGGTCTTCATCGGCTTCACCGGCACCCCGCTCCTGCGCAAGGACCGCCAGACCACCCGCGATGTCTTCGGCTCGTTTATCCACACCTACAAATTCCACGAAGCCGTAGCCGACGGCGTGATCCTCGACCTCAAATACGAGGCCCGCTTGGTGGACCAAGACCTCGCCGTGCACAGTGCCGTGGATGGCTGGTTTGCCGAAAAGACACGCTGTCTAAACAACTATCAAAAGGCCGTGCTCCGGAAGCACTGGGCCACGATGGAGAAGCTCATGAGTTCGGCCGAGCGCAAGGAGCGCATCATCGCCGACATCATCCACGACTTCGGCGTGCGCCCTCGCCTCAACAACGACCGAGGCACCGCGATCCTCGTCGCCGCATCCATCTACGATGCCTGCCATTATTTCCGCCTGCTCCAGAACACCCACTTCGGCCCGTTCTGCGGCGTCATCACTTCCTACGAGCCGAACCACAACGCCATCTCCCGCGAACCGGCCAACAGTGACGAACGCTACAAATTCGACACCTACACCAAGCATGTGCTCAAGGCCGGCCAGACCACCAAGCACTACGAGGACGAGATCAAGCGGCGCTTCATCGACGAGCCGGCCAACACCAAGCTCCTCATCGTCGTCAGTAAGCTCCTGACTGGTTTCGACGCGCCGTCCTGCACCTACATCTACCTCGATAACGAGCTGCACGATCACAACCTTTTCCAAGCTATCTGCCGCACCAACCGCCTCGACGGCGAAGACAAGCCCTATGGCCAAATCGTCGATTACAAGGAGCTGTTTAAAGACGTGCAGAACTCCATCGCCGTTTACACCTCGGAGGAGTTGGACGTCGAAACCTGCGGCGACGACGCCAACGTGACCGTCAAAGATTGGCTAGTCGAAGGCCGTCGCAAACTCGATGAAGCCCGCGAAGCGCTGCAACACCTGTGTGAGCCGGTCGCCAGCCCGAAGCAGGTCGAGCAGTATCTGCGTTACTTCTGCGGCGACGGTAATCTAGCCGAATCACTCGACGAGACCGAGCCGCTCCGCATCGCCTACTACAAAGCCACCGCTGCCTTCCTGCGCGCCTTCGCGGACCTCGCCCAAAACCTCACCGAAGTCGGCTATCATTACGAAGTGGCGGTCACCATTCGCGAAGAAACCGAATGGCACGCCGAGGTTCGTGCCGCGATCAAGCACCACTCAGGCGAAGAGCTGGACATCAAGCCTTACGAGGCCGAGATGCGCCACCTCATCAACACCTACATTCAAGCCGACCACGCCGTCGTTCTGGGCAATCTTAACGGCCTCAGTCTGACCGAACAAATCGTCGAAACCGGTATCCACGACGCCATCGCGAAAAAGCTAAACCAGAAAGGTAAGCTCTCCAAAAACGCCATCGCCGAAGGCATCATCAACAACGTCCGTAAGACGATCATCCGCGACCGGCTCACCGACCCCAAGTTCTACGAGCAAATGTCCAAGCTGCTCGATGACCTCATCAAGCAGAGCCGCGAGGATGCTGCCGACTACGAGGCGTTCCTCAAAAACGCCGAATCGCTGGTCCAGCAAATGGCCAAGAAAAACACCGGCTCACACCCGGCGAGCCTGAATAACC